>Ga0114996_10002657_pt1 | contig 22979 bp, 25 predicted proteins | sample ArcticOcean_MG_C_4_FD_87039 | JGI IMG/M metagenome (GOLD analysis project Ga0114996, IMG submission 87039) | Marine microbial communities from western Arctic Ocean - ArcticOcean_MG_CB4_134 | ecosystem: Environmental > Aquatic > Marine > Oceanic | place: Arctic Ocean: Canada Basin | collected... | reverse complement strand
TCTCTTGCTACAAACTGCCCTACCCTCAAATCGATAACTTCAATAACGTTAACCAGTTTCTGCAGTTGTTTAATGCATTGATCAAGTTGCTCATTATCTCCCTGAACGGTAGCTGTAATACGTGATAATTCCGGATCCTGCGTCGGTCCGACATTGAGGGTATCAATATTAAATCCACGACCGCTAAACATCCCGGTCACGCGAGTTAACACCCCAAATTGATTTTCAACTAAAACTGATAAAGTATGTCGCATTATTTTTTATCTAACACCGCAGACTAAGACTCAAAGCACCCACCAATTAATTTTAAAGCTAGATTAAGCGCTTCGACGTCCAAAATATTTCTCATCACACTCGTGACATTATCTCAACAAACAAGCTGTTGACTTTCAAGAATTAGATAAAACAAGCAAGCTTAAATCACAGTCAATATCAATTGAGCGTGAAAACATAAGAAAGACAACCTTGTGCCAAGTTGCCACTTTACGCGTAGAGTAATTATACGCCGCTATTGCTTAACAATCTCTCAGGAGAATTTCCAATTCGCATTCTCCAAGGGCCGGTCCGATACCTGGTCGGCAATCTTTCTGAGCCAGCTTCCAGGTTGGCTCTGATATAATTGGCTTATCGTATGAAGCTGGTGAATCTTTTCCGCTAGTTGTGCGGCGGTAATGCCTGGTAAAATGATTTTTACTTCACCTGCTGAAGTCATTAATTTAATTTGCTTCCCAGGTGCCACTGAGAGGGAAACATCCTGTCTTCCCCCCGCGTCTTTTAATAAAGAGAATATCTCTGGCTCGTTGATCAATTTACTTTCTAAGTGAAAGATATGGTTTTTCAACTGGCTGATATCGGTAATTCCATTGTCTTTTAAGTAATGGACGAGATCAGTATTCACGTTAGCGCTTACTGCATCCAGCTGATTTTTGAAACTGGATATTTCACTTGAGGCTTCTCTTATTTTTGGAGAATGCGTCATAACGCGTTCCAAAAGATTATGTCCGATTGAAACAAGAGCAGTGGCTAAGAGAGGAGTCATTTAAACGACCGGTTTACACTTACGATTATATTATATTAGATTCTTATCGTTAAACCAAATGAACGATCTTTAATATGTCGGTCCAATAACCTATTCTTAAAGAAATACCTCAGCGCATTAATTGGAATATTCGCACACCATAAGCAATCGCTTCGGCGCGTGAAACGCTTAGCCGAATAAGTGTCTAACCCCTAGAGCAATCAAACATAGACCAGCAATCTGTGATCGAAGGGAGCGACAGTATTATGTTCCTGGATTTTGTTTAAAGTCCTGTTATTCAAGGTGGCACCTTCAGGAATGAGAAGCAACCCGGTTGGACTTTTGATGTCCTGGGCGAGAATCATGTCCGGCTTTAATTCTGAAAATAGAATTTCTTTAACCTTACTCGGTAAATTCACGAGTCGACTGGCCTTTAAAAACAGACGGACTGCACTCGGCTCAAAAGCATTGCCTGATTCATTCAAAATATTATCAATCGCTTCTTCTCGCGGTAATCCACACTCCACGTAATAAACAATCACGGCAAGTAACCGGGCGGTACAGGGTATATTTTCACCCGCAAGACCATCGGGATAGCCTTTCCCATCCCATCTTTCATGGTGCGCGCGGATTGTTGATCCCACCTTTTTCAAGTCATTCAAGAAGGTGGCCAACGTTTGGCCATATACGGGGTGGTTGTGAATAAGCAGCCGTTCTCTTTGCGTTAGGGCGTTTGGAGATATTCTCGCTTTATAGAACAATTCTCTCGAAATGCCTATGAGACCTATATTCTGCAGCCACGCGCTGACTTTAAGAACCTGTTCCTCTTCCTCCGTTAAATAACCGGTATCTGTAAATAGATGGCAGAGTTCGACAATCGCCTTTGTTTCTTTCCCTAACCCCGGATGCTAGGTGCTGATTATACGATAACAAAGTTCAAGTGAATGTTTGAAATTATGAGTCAGAGCATCGTGGGCTTCATCTAATTTCACCTTCTGTTCAGTGAGTTCATGCACTTTAGATTGCAGTTCCCTATTGGCGTGAGCCAGGCTATCATTCAGTTTTAAGGTATCAGCTTGCAGTTTGATATTCAATTCCAGGAGATGAAAGCGGTGAATACCGTTTTTAACTGTAGCTAAGAGTTCTTCACGTATCCAAGGTTTAGCGATAAATCTATATATCTCTCCTCGGTTAATAGAATCAATAACCGTGTTGAGGCTGAGAACGCCAGTAATCAAAACCCGGGATGCATAGGGTTGGATTTTTTTCGCCTCCATGAAAAACTCCAATCCCGTCATTCAAGCCATTCGTTGATCAGAGATAATAACTGCAAATTTTTCCTTTTTCAGTTTTTCAATCGCATCTAAAGGGGTATTGGCCTTAACTATATGATAGCCCTCGGACTGCATCGTCTCAATCAACGCGATCAGTATAATTTCATCATCGTCAACAATGAGTACACTATTATTTTTATTTTCGCTTGTTATCATTAATCCATTGGGTGAAATAGAGATGAAAGTTTTTCTAAAACTTCAGCCCGCTTAAGACGTCGACATAATACAAGGTCGGCTTTGCTGTTTATATCATTGGGTGATTCGTCAGGATTACACCCAGCTACCTGCAGTGCAGTTTTAATAAACGGGTGATTAATTCTGATATCTTGCAAGAGCTGTTCGATTGAGGAATCATAAATAGTGCACACGAGAAAAATCATATGGGGCTGACATTTTGTTTCTCTCAGATGCTTCCTCATTGAATGATTATCGGAAAAAGTAATAACTTCCCATTCTTTGCGTCTCATCAATGAGACGAGATCTGAATTGTGAATATCGTTCTGGAAGTAGATGATAACGTTTGGTCTGTTTTTATAATAATACTCATTCTCATCCGTCGGGTTGTCCTCCTCTAAAACTTCATTATAGTCTGAAATGGGCAGAAAAATGTAGAAAGACGTTCCCTTATCAGGGTGGCTTGATACCGCGAATCGACCGCGATGGTTTTCTACAAAGAGACGGGCATTATATAGACCAAGTCCCGAACCCTTATTATCTTCTTTCGTGGAAAAATAGGGGTCAAAAATTTTAGATAAGTAATCTTCTTTTATCCCGCTTCCATTGTCTTTATAACTAATGATAACGCCGTCAACTTCAGCGGTAAATGGCCCTTCATAGGTGTTTTTAAAACGGTTTCTCCCTCTTTAACCTTTTTGACGGCAATCGCGATTTCACCATTATTTTCCAGCGCATCGCGCGCGTTTAAAGTCAAATTCAGCAACACTTGCCGAAAGCTCACTTCATCGATATATACTGGTAACTCTTCACCTGTAAATTCAGTCCGTAAATGTGTGTTTTTAGAAATAACCACTTGAATGAGATCCAACTGATCGCGAATCAAATCTTCAATGTTATGAATATTTCGTTGGCTGTTCAGATCTCGATTTAAATCGATGATCCGTCGCACCAAATTTTGCGCTTCCATCGAATTCTTTTTGATCTGATTGATTCCGTGAGCCCAAGGATGCTTTTCATTTATCAGTGAATGATAAAGTTCACTTAAAGAGTAGATCCCAGACATAATGTTACTGAAATCGTGAACCAAGCCACTTGTTATATTAGCAAGCGTTTCCTTCCAGGCTGTACTCGTTAAACGATTCTCGGCAATCAACTGTCGGCTATTATCGAGAAGGACACCTTCATATCCGAAAAGGAGGCCCGAGCGTGATCTATGGGCTGTTCTCACATCTGTAATGTATATAATTTTCCCTTCTTCCGGACGGCGAATACGATAACTGAGACTTATGGTATTGTCAGTGTGTGTTTGATTTTCAATTTCTTTAAGAAAATAATCTCGATCCTTATCGTATATTAATCGGAGAAATTGATTACCGTTCTTGGTTACAAGCTGCGGTTCAAGACTGAACTTTTCCATAAATCCTGGTCCTATATAGCTAAATGAAAAATCAGGACCGGTTCTCAGTGAATACAATAACGGCAATGCTCCACTCCAGGAAATTGAAAGACAAATACTGGGAATTGACCATATGACACTGGGCAGACAACTTCTCGAATCCTGGGATCTACCAAAAGTAATATACGAGGCAGTGGGTAGTCACCATAACCCTGAGTTAATTGACGACAAATCCAGCGACGCCTATATGATTGCCCAGGTTTTATACATCGCGGCGATATGCGGCGACCTCTACTCCGGCAGCGACGTAAATATTAATGTAGAAGCACTGCGCCAGGCGGGAGCTGCTTACTTCGATATGGATGATGCTCAATGTCAAAACTTCCTTCAAGACATTCAAGAGCTCGTTCCCGATATAATTGGTGTCCTCAGCATTAAAAGTAGCGATCCGAACGAATTAATGAAAATCAGATCACAAGCTACAGAGTATATTATTAAGGAAAGCTTAGCCCTTAACCAGGAGGCGCACGCCATAACTAATAATGCGAAACGACTTGAGGAAAAAAACCTGGAATTGGAGGACCAGGCGATTACTGATTCTCTAACCGGACTGCGAAACCGCGGTTTCTTTGATAATACGATTAAAGACATACTTGAATGCTCGACTCAAAATGGAAATGCAATGGGTCTACTCATTCTCGATATTGATCATTTTAAAAGTGTAAATGATAGTTACGGCCATCAAACCGGGGATGAATTACTGAAGAAGATTGCTAAAACTATCACCGACCATACCGCACCCAATGATTATGCCGCGCGTTATGGGGGTGAGGAGATGGCGATTATCTGTCCCCAAGTATCTAAATCTGATCTCCATGATCGCGCCGAAACCTTGCGCCATGCGATTAGTAATGTCGCGGTAAATATCGGTTTGGAGTCAGTGTCGAGAACCGTATCCATCGGGGGCTGTATCCTGGAAAACGTCTCTGATGCCAAAATTGCACCGAAGGTTATTAACGCGGCGGATGCCGAACTTTACCGGGCCAAATCAGGGGGGCGGAATTGCGTGCTCATCACCTCCCTCAATGCCTGAAATTTAAAAACTGGTGGGCCTGGACGGACTCGAACCGCCGACATCTTGCGTGTAAAGCAAGCGCTCTAGCCAACTGAGCTACAAGCCCATAAAACTCTACTCATTAGACATATGTTTCGAGAATCCCATGGCAAGATATTTATAGACGAGAGCGACCCCAGGATTAGGGGTTAAATCGATTTTTGCACCAACTTCAAGTGACCATGCTCATGCATATATTCAGCAATCTGAATCGCGTTAAGCGCGGCCCCTTTCCATAACTGGTCACCGACTACCCAAAAAGTAATTCCGTTTTCAAAAACCGTATCACGCCGTATTCTCCCTACCCCACACTTTTCTTTTTCTGCAAAATCGATAGGCATCGGGTACTGCCCGTTCTCCGGGTCATCAACCAGTTCGCTACCGGAGAAATCTATTATCGCCTGACGTGCTACATCGAGATCTACTGGATCTTTAAATTCTGCATTGATGACTACGGAATGGGCACGGAATACCGGCACCCGTACACAAGTGGTAGAAGCCAGAATGTCAGCCACATCCATAATCTTTCGGCTTTCATTCTGCATCTTCATCTCCTCCTTTGTGTAACCATTTTCCAGGAACGCATCGACATGAGGCAATAAATTGAATGCGATGGGGTGAGGATATACTTTCGGACTGACACTATTACCCGACGCCCAAGCTTTCACTTGCTCCTCAAGTTCATATATCGCAGCTGCTCCGGTGCCGGAAACCGCTTGATAAGTTGCCGCGAAGAAACGCTTTAACCCAAATGCACGATGTAGCGGATACAGCCCCATGAGCGCAACTGCGGTTGTACAATTAGGATTAGCTACGATCCCTTCATGTTGGGCGGCTGCGTGTCCATTAATTTCAGGGACAACGAGGGGAACTTTGGGATCCATGCGAAAGGCAGAACTGTTATCGATAATGAGGCATCCCCGTCCCACCGCTTCAGGCGCCAATTTTTTCGAAGTGCTTCCACCGGCGCTGAATATCGCTATATCCAAATCTTCAAAGCTTTCCGGTCTGGCTTCTTCGACGGTCCAGCTTTTGCCCTTGTAGTCTATTTTTTTACCTGCTGATCGCGCCGAGGCAAAAAGGCGAATCTGCGCACAGGGAAAATTTCGCGCATGAATGAAATGAATCAGTTCTTGACCCACGGCACCCGTTGCACCGACAATTCCTAAATTGTAATTTCTGTCCAATGTTTGTATCTCCGATAGAATCTATAATTGATTATTGCACATCACTTAAAATCAAACGTTCAAAGGATGTGTTTTATATATCTATTGGCGAGCAAAAACTGCACCACTATAGCGATCGTCAAAAAAAAGCTGCCTACGACGTCTCTACTTCCATCGCTCGCCCATCCTGCTTAGAGAATTCATACGGCACGCCGCTGGGGCTCCATTGCGTTGAAAAAAAAATAGGTGACAACTCCCGCCTGGGGACCGTTTTTAAGGGTCGTGAAGACACGGGGTTGTTATACTCGGAATACTCAGCGCAAGACCAGCAGTCAAATTTTATTACTTCGCGGATCCTCTGGTTGCGCGGTCTCGAACCGGGAAAAAATCAAGGCCAAAATTGCGACACCTATAATCGATTTATTTATATTCACGGCAGTAATCATGAAGAACTTATCGGCACCCCGCAGTCTTCCGGCTGTATTGAAATGAAAAATCAGGATGTTGTCACCCTCTTCAATGATACCCCGGAAGGAACGCTTGTTTGGATAGATTGATTTTCTTACGCATAAATGAGAACTATAACATAACACCGTAATGAGCGAATAAAACACGCTCCATTTGACAATTTATCTTAACCATTCACCTTTTAAGTAATGTTAACTAATAACCATCCAATAAGAAAAGTATGAGCGCAAAGAGCACCAAAAGCATCGCTAGAGATAAGCTGGCTAATAATCTCCAAAAAAAATTGAAGATTCTCTCAATGAACAGATTAATATGGAATTAACCGCTCAGTATCATTACCTCGCGATGTCTGCGTGGATGGATGGGCAGGGGTTTAGGGGTTTTGCTAAATGGTTCCGCATGCAGGCCGAAGAAGAATATCAGCATGCGATGAAATTTTTTGATTATCTTCTGGATAGAGACGGTAACGTCGATTTAAGGCCGATACTCTCACCCGCAATAAAATATAAGAGCATCATTGATGTCTTCCAAACGTCACTTATGCAAGAACGCGAAGGTTCGGATAAGATCGGTGAAATCTATCAATTAGCAGATAAAGTTGGAGATTTTCAGACGAAAAGTTTTGTCCGGTGGTTCATTGATGAACAGATAGAAGAAGAAACGACAGTACGACAAATGTGTGATAGTTTAAAAATTGCCGGTAATGAACCCGCCGCTTTATTCATGCTGGATAAAGAAGCTGGGCAGCGTCAGGCTATTGGAACTCAGTGACCCGCGATCGATCTGTCGCTTTCAATGTGAAAGACGATCATCTGAACTGTCAGCACCAGCTTTTCCTCCTTCGGTAATGAGTTTATTGTATTCTTAAGATTTAATCAGAGATGAACCTTTCCCAGCCCGGGTAACTCATTTCTCAGGTAACGAGATGGTCAGGAGTAAAGTAGATTTTCTCATCGTTGGACAAGGTATTGCCGGTACTCTTCTTGCCTGGCGATTATTGCGGATGGGAGCATCGGTTATTGTTATCGATGACAATCACACTGGAGCGGCCTCTCTTGTCGCGGCGGGAATCATCAACCCGATTACCGGGAAACGCATGGTTCCCACCTGGGAATTCAACCGCTTCTATCTTGAAGCTCACAATACTTACCGGCAGCTTGAATCTGATTTAGGTGCTCAATACTTCAAAGAAATGAGTATAATCCGTTTGATTCAGTCAAATGCTGAAGACATACGCTTCAATAGCCGCAGAGACCGCCCGGATTTTAAGCAGTATCTCAAGACGGTAAATAAACCGGGATTGAAACCTGAGATTATCAAGGATCCATTGGGCAGTTTTACGCTCTCACCTGCCGCCTACGTCAATATACCCAGCCTCGTAATTGATCTAGGTAAATACCTCGACAAGAAAAAATCACGTCTTACCTGTCGGTTCCATTACGATGATCTGAAACTCGAATCTGATAAGGTAATCTGGAAAGATTGGATAGCGAAGCGCATTATTTTCTGCGAAGGTTTTCGCGGATGTGAAAATCCATGGTTCAATAGTCTTCCCTTCAAACCAACTAAAGGGGAAGTGCTGACCTTGGAAACAGACACTCCACTACTCCCCCGTACGATACTCAATTGCGGTAAGTGGCTGTTGCCCACAAGCGAGTATCACTGTCTAGCAGGTGCTACTTTTTCGTGGGACCCCCTCAATAATGAACCGAGTGAACGGGGGAAAAATGAAATTCTGAATGGCCTTCGCTCCTTTACTCATTTGAATTTTAAAGTGTTGAATCATGTGGCGGGTATTCGACCGACAATGGAAAATTCCCGCCCGGTAATTGAACAGCACTCGCGCTTTCCCGCCCTCGTCATTTTTAACGGTTTAGGGACGAAAGGTGCTCTCATCGCTCCCCTTTGCACTCGGATACTGGCCGATAATTTAAGGCAAATGATAAATTTTGGTAAAAACATGTGCATTACCTATGGATAAGGTCTTTTATCATTAATTAATAGGGTAAATAGTTTATTTTTATATAAGGTATATCACTTATATTTAATAAACTATCCTTATGTATAATAGATCCAACAGTAAATCTTCTTATAAAAGATCAGACAATTTCAGCCTGACACGGCAGGATGCTTCATTTATTCAGCGCGTATTTGGGAAATCGCTGTCCCCTTCTGATGATCTCACCTCAATACTCAACGACAGCACATTGCTTAGAAAACTATTGGACAATGAGCTATTGTATCAAGCAGTGATAGACGATCCTGAATCTTTAGAGATATCCGAACTCTTATATTATTATCTAGTGACACGACAGGCGATGATCAAAGCGGGATTAGATAACGCCACCTATACAGATTGCATCTCCAATTCCCTTGTTAAGATGGGGCAGGTATTTAATTCACATACCGATAAATCACCTTTGATAAAGCATAAGTATCATCCTGTTAATATGACCATCCTGACCAAAGATTCGACGGAGGGTAGAACCGTATCGATCCGGGCCTATATGGGAACACTCCTTTTGGTTTTTGATGGATCCTTGCAATAGTCACAGGCGCGAATAAATTTAGCCCAATAAAACGCTAGCCATAGCAACAAAAAAGCCTCCGTGATACTGCGGGGGCTTTTTTGTAAGTTTTTTATCAAACAGAAACTTGCGCAATTATCAGTGCTAGTAGCTTTTCGATTGAATTAATTGTTTTAGTTACTCTGTGATATCTCCTATTACTCATTCAATTATTACACATTAACTTCAATCAATAGTCACTGACAGCGAGTGATTGATACCTGAGTATAAACAGTCGGGTACAACCGGTGATAGGCTATTGCCGAACTATTGTTGAGCAAGCCATCTCTCCGCCTCGATAGCAGCCTGGCAACCCATGCCTGCCGCAGTTATTGCCTGTCGATAGACATGATCGCTACAATCTCCTGCAACATAGACTCCCGGTATATGCGTTTGCACCTGACTGCCAGCTTCCGGAACAATATAACCCTCATCATCAAGATTAAGACTATCGCGAAAAGGGTGGGTGTTGGGAATATGGCCAATGGCGATAAAGTCTCCTTGGCACGAAACTTCGCTCTTCTCGCGCGTATTTTTATCCAGTAATTCTATTCCGCGAACAACGCCTTCATTATCAGGGAGCACGGCCTCTACTTGTGAATCCCAAATGGGAAATATTTTTTCATGTGCTATAGTACGATCGGCCATGATTTTCGATGCACGCAATTTATCACGACGATGGATGAGATTGATTTTAGAACAAAACCGGGTCAGGAATAATGCTTCCTCACAGGCGGAATCGCCACCACCCACAACCACGACTTCCATCTCACGATAAAACGCCCCGTCACAGGTTGCACAGGTTGTCACCCCTTTTCCACCAAACATCTCATTTTCACCGGGAATACCGAGCATTCTCGGCGAAGCGCCCGTAGCGATAATCACGCTATTTGACTCATAAGTAGTGTTATCAGAATTAAGCTTTTTAACTGTATGAGTAAAATCAACGCTTGAAATATTGTCATTGATATATCGGGCCCCGAAACGGTCGGCCTGTTTACGCATCTGGTCCATCATCGTATATCCATCAATCCCCTCGGGAAATCCTGGATAATTCTCTACTTCTGATGTTGTTGTAAGTTGTCCTCCAGGCAGAATACCTTCAATTAACAGTGGTTTTAGATTGGCTCGCGCACAATAAATAGCAGCCGTGAGACCTGCGCATCCTGTCCCGAGTATGATTACATTTTCCATAGATTAATATTAATTAAATTAGTTATAAGAATCAAAAATCGTATTTTTCTTTTAATCAGCGATGGGTTCCAAATAAATGAACATCCTCCCGATTTGATATTAGCTTTACAAGAACTTGTGCCATTGCCAGATTTAAAATAATCTACATTATTTTTTATAATCAGAGCCATTTATCAGCCAAAATACCTGTGCTTGATAGTATAGCAATTCATAGTTTATAATTCCTATTGGCCCCGTATCACGGTTGCGATTTTGATTAGAATTATTAATTTCTATCAATAAATCACTTTATATATGACTCATAAACTAGAGACATACTTCCAACAATGAGTAAGGATACCATGTGGCAACGCATTCAATCCGAAGCAGCGGATGTTGCCGAAAAAGAACCTGCTCTTTCCGCACTTCTAAAAGAGTGCGTGCTTGATCGCGTAAACCTGGAAGAAGCTATCAGCTATCGGTTGGCAAGAAAACTTGGCCGTCACGCACTGCCAGAACAAGTACTTAGAGATATCTTTTTCGAGATATTAACGAAGGAAAAAGAGATCATTGAACAAATACGTAATGATATTAAGGCGGTTTTCGAACGTGACCCGGCATGCAATGATTTGCTCACTCCATTACTTTATTTAAAAGGATTCATCGCGATAAGCGGGTACCGTATGTGCCACTCACTGTGGAATAAAGATCGTAAGGAGTTGGCTCATTATCTCCAAAGTATCATTTCAGAAGAATTTGCCGTCGATATTCATCCAGCAGCGCGAATTGGATCCGGGATCTTGCTCGATCACGCGACGAGTTTTGTCGCAGGTGAAACCGCAGTAATTGATGATAATGTATCCATTTTACACGAAGTTACACTGGGTGGAACGGGGAAAGAACATGGTGACCGACATCCTAAAATAAGATCGGGTGTGCTATTAAGCGCGGGTGCTAAAATCATAGGTAACGTTGTAATAGGAGAAGGTGCCTGGGTTGGTGCTGGCAGCGTAGTGCTTGATGATGTACCGCCTCATACCACGGTAGCCGGAGTCCCCGCAAAAAAGGTCGGTAACCCGCGCAGACCGTCACCCGCTTTAGAAATGGATCAGCAAAAATATCAGGACTTCGATATTTAAATCTTCGAATAAATTAAATGTGTCAGTCGACTAATTTGTAATATCTGTATTTTATAATCGAATAGCTATTAACCTATAATCTGACTGGGGTGGAGTCGTAACTGAATGCGACACCCACTGCCTAACGGCTGATGTTAAACCGATTAACTTTAGCTACCGTTCGCGATTGCACTGAGATTTAATGAATACATTTAGACGTGAATTATCAGATTAATTAATTATTTAAGTAGTTTATAAACAATTACCTATGTAATTATTTGGACGCCTGCGGCAAGGTGTCAAATGCCTCGAGAATTTCCACTGCAATACTGTCTGCCACCAGTAGACCTCGTGTCGTTAAACGGAAATTTTTATCATCCAGCATTTCAAGATATTTATCATTGCTTAGTTTTCCCCATAAAGGTTGAAGCCCACTGAAATTAATATCGGGAAATCGGCGTTGCAATTTATTTTCATGAACACCTCCATTCATTCTCAATCCGAAGATAAGACAATCAGCTGCCAGCATTTCCGCATTCAGTTTTACATCATCGATAATATTCGGGTGACCATTTTCTATCCCTTCAAGCCATTGCTCCAGTGATGCAACATTAACGAAACGTCGCCCATTATACTGAGTAGCTGCTGAAGGTCCGAATCCAATCCAATCGTATAGATGCCAGGTATTTTTATTATGCAGACATTCGAAGCCATCAATCGCGTAGTTTGATATCTCGTATTGCTTGTAACCCGCATCTTCAAGCGTTGCTCTCGTAATCTCGTAAATTAATGCGTCTTCCTCTTTCGGTTTTTTAATAATCTTACCCTGTGAAAGACGGATAAAAAGCGCGGTGTCTTCTTCGAAGGTCAAACAATAAGTTGAAATATGTTGGGGCGTAATTTGAATAGCTTGCTTAAGATCCGACAACCAATCATCCATCGTCTGACCTGGAATAGAAAAAATGAGATCTAGATTTATATTTTCGAACCCAACGTCATTTATAGTGTCTATTGCCTGAAAGATCTGGCGCTTACAATGTTGGCGGCCTAAGGTTTTTAATAACCGGTCAGAAAAACTTTCTACCCCCATTGAAATTCGTGTCACACCAAGATCGCGAAGAACTTTAAGTTTTTCCTTTTTTACTGTTGATGGCGCTAACTCTACCGTCCATTCAATCGGTGGTCGCGTTATCTTTTCTAACATTGCACTACCGAGACGTTGAAGGTCTTTCGCCGTCAGTAAACCAGGTGTACCTCCACCCCAAAAAACAGTATCGACACAACGAGTGAGAGGATGGCTTTTTAACTCTAATTCCATTCCATTTAAATAACGTTTGATTTCATCTCTTCGCGGAACTTTTTGATAAAATGAGCAGAAATCGCAAATGGAAGAGCAAAAGGGTACGTGAAAATAAAATCCTAATGGCAATACCTCTTCAGCTTTATCTTGCAGAATCATGTTGGGTTGCTAATGTTATTTGAAAATAGAACTATGAAAACAAAAAAAATACTTCATTGCTTGATAGCAACTTCGGTCTGCATTTTCTTCGCGGGATGCGGTGTTACAGTGCAAAACTTGACGCCGCTTAAAACACCAACGAACCCTTCAAATATTTATACTTTCTCTTGTAATGCAAAAATAAATCACAGCCAATTTATTTTTGATACTTATAAAGTCAGTCTCGTGATAAATGGTGAAGTTCTACCGATGAGACAGTCAGAAGAAGGTTCTAACAATTACGCATTCGACTACAAACTACCGATCGGACAAAATACAGCGTTATATTATTACAAGGTAGATTATAAATTTGGGACCGGGGATGAATATCAATACAAAGAATATATGAGCAAGATGTTTGAGACCCAGCTCATCAATCGCTATATTATTCAACTCGAAAGCAAACGTGGACCCGTGGGTTCTAAAGTTGGCATTATTGGACGTGGGTTTTCTCAAACTGATGTTATTGTATTTAATGGAAGAGAAATTGATACCGAATTTTATTCGGCATTTTCAATTGGGTTTTCGGTTCCCAGTTTGCCCACCAGAAACAGTTATGAGATAGTGTTACGTACTGATCAGGGAGAATTACCTATTGGTGACTTCTATGTTGATTCCGCAAGCTTCAATGTCATCCCCGGATCAATCAACTTAGCTTCGGGGCAACGCGATATTCTCATCTTTCAATTATACAGTGAAGCACCGGCAAGCGGTCTTTATATTGATATAACAACCGATGTTCCGGATAGTATAATCATACCTGAAGTCATCATTCCGGGTGGAGCGAGATCGGTCAATGTTACCGTAGAGGGAGGGACTCCTGGCAATGGTAGCCTGTATATGGAAGCGGCAGGTTTTGGCACCGTGCAAGTTCCAATCCGAGTTTATTAATTAGATCGTTTTTTCTCGCGATAAGTTCATTCACATTAAAAGGAAATCGATTCAGTAATTTCTTGAATGGGGCTTGATGAAAATTACTAAGGTCTTGCCTTTCTACCCCAATTATCAACCAACCCCGGGGGGTTGGCGGGAAAAGTTCTGGAATTTTGGTGTGGAAGTGCATACTGATGAAGGATTTATAGGAATAGGGGCCGGCGGGGGTGGAGTCGCTGCAGTTGAGATTGTCAAACACGCGTTCCCTAAGATTCTTATTGGACGCGACCCCTTTGAAGTTGAACAACTATGGAAAGAGATGTGCTGGGAGACCATAGCCTACGGTCGTAAAGGGATCGCCGTTATGGCTATCAGTGGAGTAGATATCGCGCTCTGGGATTTAATTGGTAAGATTAAAAAAGCACCCTTGTACCAATGTCTCGGCAGCACTGATAATACTCCGGTACTTGCTTACGCAACCGGTGAAAATCTTGGCGCGAATATAGACTCCGGGTTTCGCGCTTTTAAAATTTCAAAAGTAGCGGGACCCGATGACGGTTCTGAAGGTATGCGACGAAATGTAGAACGAGTCGCGAACGCGCGTGAACAAATTGGAAGTGATGCAGACTTAATGCTCGACTGTTGGATGGGATGGAACGTCGACTACACACTTGAAATGGCAACACAACTGGCACCATACAATTTGAAGTGGATTGAAGAACCCCTTCTTGCTGATGATTACAATGGATACACACGTTTGACGAGCGAAGTGTGTTCAACACAGATCGCCACTGGCGAACACGAATTCACTGAATATGGTTTCCAGGAATTAATAGACCGGAGGGCTGCTCATATTATACAACCCGATGTATCCTGGTGCGGTGGTATCACGGAAGCAAAAAAGATATGCGCCTTAGCGAAAAAAAATAGTATCACTGTCATTCCACACCGTGGAGGAGAAGTGTGGGGACTCCATCTGGTTGCAGCGATGCAATGTCCGCTGGCCGAAATAGGTACCGAAGGTGTTAAAAGTGATTCCGCGGTGGAAGGCGTGCCCGAACTAAAAGATGGTTATATTAGACCATTCGATAAACCGGGGTTAGGGGTAAAGTGGCGTGATAACAGTAACTCACCTCAATAGTTTTTTTACTCTCTATTTAAACAAGAGAAAGTTAACTTAAATCATAATCAGAAAAAATGGAATACGGTCGTTTAGGAAAGACTCAGCTACAGGTTTCCCGTGTCGGATTGGGAACGGGGGGAGACGCCCAACTCGGGCAAAAACTTGGGATGACGCGGTCCGAATCCTGTAAAATTGTGCATCGCGCATTGGAGTTGGGCATTAATTTTTTTGATACTTCCCCTGCCTATGGGGATACGGAAGCGATCTTAGGTAGCGCGCTAAAAGAGGCAAAGCTGGTAACTCCCAGTATAATTTGTACGAAAATCCAGGTTAATGAAGGTGAAGCACTTCTGAAAGCACCTGAAAAAATGGTTTCCTCGGTCGAACGCAGTTTAAAACTTCTTAATACAGATAGATTAGACATCGTCTTACTCCATGGTCTTAAACCGGATCACTACAGCGAAGCGATCGATAGGCTTTACCCCGATTTTGTGCGTTTGAAAGAAGCGGGAATGATACGACACCTCGGTGTGAGCGAACATATGTGGGCAGATCTCGATCAGTCTACAATATCAAAAGCTATAGAGACAGATTTATTTGATGTTTTTATGTTTCGCTATAACATGTGTACCCAGGGTCCCGAGCGACGAATCTTTCCTAAAAGTTCAAAATATGATCCCGGACTCTTATGCATGTCACCGGTGAGAAAACCGTTCTGCAATCCACACGATTTGAATGAATGGATTCATTCTTATAAGAATGAAGGGATACTGGGACCAGAGGCATTATCTGAAAGTGACCCGATATCTCACTGGATCAAAGAGGGCACGTCAGTCTTAGCGGACCGTGGCATCAAATTTGTCGCTCATCAAAAAGCCATTCATGTAATAGTCACGGGGACATCAAATATCGATCACCTGAAAGCTAATGTTGATTCTGCATTCAGTCCGTCCCTACCACCTCCTGTCGAGTCCGCATTACGACGTATTAATGAAAAAATTGAAAAGAGCAGACCGGCCGCCCAGCGTAGAATGTAATTACTTTTCCGGTATAGCGATATCAACATATACGAGGCGATGGTCTGAAGCTATTTTCATTTCCGGCCAATCGACTATTTTGCCGCGCGCGTTCTCGATAAAGGGTTTCATTGCCGGTGAAGCGAGCACATAGTCAAATCGTGAGTAAACGTCTTCTTTTTTATAATAATAAGTCCAGGTTTCTCCTCGAGAATCAGTGGCGGGGATGGCATGTGAGATAGGGGTACTCCCACTTTTTAAAAATCGCCCCAGCGTTTTGCTGCTAATTATATCATTAAAATCACCTACAATGAGGTAGTGTAGATTGGCATTCAGAAGATAGCTAGTTTTGATATAGTTACGGATAGCTACTGCTTCATTCAGGCGTTGTAACCTCGCTTCCTGATCATCCTTGCGCGCCGTGTATAGACTTTTTAAATGCAGATTAAAAAGGGTCCACCGTAGGCCATTCACATAAAAGCTTGTCTCGAGAAGACCGCGTTTTACGCGGATTTTTTCATCAAAGTAATTAAATTCAAGATCGTCATTGAGTTTAACTTGCTCGAATGGCAATTTTGACAGGACCGCGGTATGACGCTCTTCATCTGCCGCTTCCATCAAAATAACATAAGGGAAATCTAACCCTTCACTCCGTAAGTCGCGTTGAAATTCCAGCAAGTATGGCGTAGATCCCATTTCCTGCACGGCGAGGATGTGTGGGTCCGTTTTTATCACCACTTCTCTCAGGGCTTTTTTTTCATTCTCTGGTTTTGGATAATCTCTACGGTAGATTTTTCCTACCATTCGATCGGTTATCAAATAATTGTAGAGGTTAAGTGTCGCCACACGTAGCTCCGCTGCTTCCAGCGTTAAAACGCTAAGCAATAGCAGCGCAGCACTCGAAATCATCCATTTAAAATAGAACAGGCGGCGCATAAATTGCATGATCAGGCTATTTTTAAATAGCATACTGTCTTACACTTCCGCCTCATGCGAGGGGGATGCAGCCAAGGCATGTTCTCGCTCTAATAGTGTCGGGTGTGAGTAATGGAAACGACTGTATAGCGGATGCGGGGTAAGATTACTGAGGTTCTTTTCCGAAAGCTTTCTCAGTGAATCAATCAATGGTTTATAGGTATCCAATGCATTGCACGAAAAGTTATCGGCCTCAAACTCATGTTTACGCGACCTCAAGTTGAACAAGGGTGACAACCAAAAAGTAAAAAGCCCGCTTATGAGAGAAAACAGTAAAAAAGCGATCGCTATATCACTATCGGGTGAAAACGAAAATCCGACATAAAACCAAGTGCTGGCGGCCAGCTTGGCAAGCATCCAAAAGCCAATCAACATCATTAAACCTGAGATGAATATCATTTTAGGTACATGTCCTAATTTATAATGACCGATTTCGTGCGCCAAGACAGCTTCAAGTTCTTCAGGTTTCAATTGCTCCATTAACGTATCATAGAGAACAATACGTCGTATTTTCCCAAACCCGGTAAAAAACGCATTCGAATGAGCAGAGCGTTTGCTTCCGTCCATCACGAGAATCGTTTTAGCTTTAAACCCCGTGCGGTCCGCAAGGGCCATAAGTCGCTCTCGCAGGTCACCTTCAGGTAAAGGTTCAAATTTATTGAACAAGGGCATAATAAACATGGGGTAAATAACCATCATCAACAGCTGAAAACAGAAGGTAATGATGAAAGCCCAAATCCACCAATGGGGAAGGTGGACAATCCAGAGAAGAAGACAGAGCATGGGGTATCCAATGATCAAGCCGATGAGTAACCCCTTTACCTTATCCATCAACCAAAGCCCCAAGGTGCTTTTATTAAAACCAAATCGTTCTTCGAGTCGAAATTGATCCCACCATTCAAGAGGAAGAGCCGGAATCCCCAAGATGAATCCAATAATGATCAGGATAATAGACTGTGCCCAGATCGAGTGCCCTAGATGTTCAGCCAACCCTTCATAAACCCAGGGTAAAAAACCACTTAATATGACAAGGGCAAGAATCGTCGCATCAAATAGCGTTTCAATTTTGCTAAATTTGTTCTTTGCCAATGTGTAAGCGACAGACTTTTCATAAGTTGGAGGGTCAATAAATTCACGAAATGCATCAGGTACTGAGTTCGCATTATTCAAAACTTCTTTTCGATTGAGTCCATCGAGCCACAATTCGGCAATAAGCCTGATCACTAAGAGGATAATAAAAATTATTAAAACGCTGTGCATAAATACAATTTCAATACACCTTTCGCTATCTTGCCAGCGAAAAAGGGATGCTTAAGAAATATGATTAGGGCGAATAATTAAACCTACATTTTCGGCCATCGGAATTCTAAACGGAGAGTTTAATTGCAATTTTTAGGCTTTTGGCTAAAACCTTAACCTGAACTTTCCATTTTTTAACTATTAACTAATTCATCTATCGTTATGAGCGCAAAAACCTCGGATAATCCAGATTTCGAAGAATCCCTCGAACGTCTGGAAACGATTGTTGAATCAATGGAAAGCGGGGATATCCCCCTCGCTGAATTAGTCTCTAAATTCGAAGAAGGAAATAACCTGCTTATCACCTGTCAAAAGCGTCTAAAAGATGCTGAATTAAAAATCGACAAGTTAAAAAAAGGGAAGGACAAACTTGAGCTCGAGTCCTTCGAACCTGAAGATAAGAATTAAAGTTTAGACTCTGTTTTCTAGTTAGCGCGGAAAATCAACCAGAGTCCGGTTGCTTGAAAAACGAGATTGGGCACCCAAATAATGAGATCGGGTCGTAAGTGGGGTGCCTTCTCCAACCAACCGACAATAATGATGAGAAAATAGTAACCCATCGCAAGTGCGAGTGCCAGGGCGAGATTGGCATAAGTTTCTTTTCGACTGACTTTGATGCCTAGTGGTATGCCAATTAAAGTCAGGGAGAGAACTGAAAATGCCATCGCAATATTTTTCTGAATCTGCATCTGTACTTTTATCTTTTCAGCAATCGTTTTTTTACGTTCATCCCCATCAACTTCATTTTCAAGTTGAGTAATTTTTTCCGCCAGCATTTCTTTGCGATCCATCAGCTGGTTAATATTTAAGGTGGAAAGGCTGACGTAACTACTCTTACGTCCAAGCAGACGATCAAGCGGTAATCGCAAGCGGGCTACGCGAAACGAAACAGTCGGCCGGATACTCTGCAAATCGTTAGGATTTCTCGCGCTGCGCATTTCTGAAAATCCTTCAACCAGGGTGAGAATGAGCGCGTCACCTTTGGCGTCATAATTGAATTTCCCCTCTCGGGCTCGCAGTAGTTTTATCGCATTATAATTATCATCAAGCTCCCAAATCCAAAAATCCTTTAAAGTGTTTCCACTCTTTTCTCCCACGTAGAGCACGTATCCCGTGAACTCGTGGATAAAAGTTTTGGGAGCAACAAAGCTCAAGGGTGACTGGCGCACGGTATTGGCGAGGACATTGCGATAACGCGTTTTCGCCTCGGGCGCATAAAAACAATTAATCATGGCCGATAATACTACCCCGAGTAGGGCAACAGTTATCACAGGGGTCGCTATATGAAAAATTGAAATTCCCACTGACTTTAATGCGACGACTTCTCTATTGGCTGAAAGACGGCCTAAGGCCATCAGTAAACCCGTTAAAATCCCTAAAGGTAAGGCATACGAAACAACATAGGGGATGAGCAGTAACATTAACTGCAGAAACATCTGCAGGTTTAAACGTCCGGTCATCAATAAACCAATGATATCCTTGAGAATATTTCCCGCGAGGAGTAAAAACACAAAGAGACCAACCGCCGCGAGACTGGAAAATAATACAGACCGAAAAATGTAACGGTGAATAATTTTCACATGTATAAATGGACAGAGAAATATTTAATCTTAGTTATCTTTATGAAGAGAGGGCGGTGAAACAAACTATTTCTTTCAACTTGAATCAATCTCCGTATGACAATCGCATCGGTGACAAAAAACACGGCCAAACTCACCACGTTACTTTTTTCCTAAAGAATTTGCTATCTACCTTATCCTTATCCAATTTTTCATATAATGAATATCGCTTTGGGAACAGATCACGCTGGTTTTAAATATAAAGAAGCAATCAAGGCAATGTTGATTGAAGAGGGGCACACCGTAAAAGACTTTGGAACGAATAGCATTGAATCGGTCGATTACCCCCTTTTCATTAGACCCGCAGCTGAATCTGTCGCTGGTGGGGAATGCGAACGCGGCATTGTCCTGGGGGGATCAGGCAATGGTGAAGCAATGTGTGCAAATAAAGTTAAAGGTATTCGTTGCGCACTCTGCTGGAATGTAGAGACAGCCAACCTAAGTCGTGCCCACAATAATGCAAATATGTTATCTCTCGGCCAACGCATGATCTCAGAAGAGACCGCCCTCGAAATCGTGAAAGGATGGTTGGCTGTTCCATTCGATGGTGGCAGACATGCCAGGAGAGTCGGCCTCTTAGATTAAAGATCTTCGTCCCTTAAATAATAGGGAAGTTTCACTCCGGAGGGTGTGACATATTAAACCCATTGAGTGAGCAATGGGTTTAATGATAAGGACTAATCTTCATCTGCGTCCAATAAGAGAGGCGATTCTTAAGGGTTCAGGGAAGAGTAGTGAATGTATGCAGGTTCTATTTTCAAGCTTCGACTGTTTCATCGTCTTGGAAGGGCTGAGCGGGCTGTCCCTAGCACGCTTCTTTATTTACGACGAACTCAAACGCGGTAGGGATCAGCCGTCGCCAAGGCTATGTCGGACAGGCACCGCGTTCCACCGATGCGTGTCGTGGATAGTAATAAATTAATCTTCGTCTTCCTCACCCTCTTCCTCTGCGTCTTGGAAGGGTTGATGATTGGATGTATGGATTTACCAAACTGTTCACTGTTTACCGTTCACTTATTTCCGACACCCGACACCTTATTAATCCACCCTGAACCCTGTACCGAGGGCATAGCCCGACATCTTCCACCCTGAACCCAGTCGATGGGTCACCCGCAAGAACCGCTTCGCTTACTGGACGCAGACGATGAGGCAGACGTGGACGAAGACGAAGATAAATAGAAAGTAAGCAATGAATCTGGCGAACAACACCCCGGAGGGACAAAGGGGAAGGTGTATATAGTTTTTCCGTATTACCGCATACACGCATCTACGCTTATTCGCATATCCCTTCATCCTCAAGGGGTCACGAGAAGATTGACAAATTCAAGACGATTCTCGGCCCAACGCCTTTTATAATTCATATCCATTCCTAAATCGTAGGACTCCACACCTTCATCGCACAGGGCTTGAATCAATTCATATTGGACTAAATTACCTGCGCCCATGGTTCTCATAGAGGCGTCAAACCCCATTTGGAAGCCACGATATTTGCGGCCCAGAATTCCTCCTATCACGTAGGCAATGTCCTCATCCTCCCGCTTGGCAAAAACCGCTCGTAATAACCCCTTACTCGCTGTTCTTCTGATCAGATCAAGATAAAACTGGTAGTGATCATAATGCCGGAAGACACTTTCTCCCGCGCCCTGTTTCCAGGATCGCATCTCAACTGAAAGTGCACGATTAAGTATATGGTTCCCGTCAAGGTTACTGGATAAGCGTTCAAAATTCACCCCTTCTTTAATCGCTTTTCGCATGCCAGATCTCAATGACGACCGAAATCTGACACTGCGACGAGAGAGATAACCGTCGACACCGCCATTGAGACTTGCCTCACAACAATCGCTTCCCGGGAAAGCCTGAATGCGGCATGATTTACCCAGATACTGATAGCACTGGGCATGCATCTTTGAACCGAGAGGTATACCGCCAAGTAATATTAGAGATATATCATTCCGGCGACGCCGTAGCAACTTAAGAAGAAGGCTGATACTACACCTGGGATCAACACCGATAAGGGGACAGCTAAAACACCAGGCTGACTCCATCGGCTGTATAACATTACTTAAATGATAAAGTGGCCCCTGAGTGAGCGTCAGCCAATGATCATCAGCTTCATACACCAGCGTTTCTCGCGGTGGATGTAAATACTTATGAGCAGATAAAATCCAGTCACTGCCCGAACAAAAAGTGGAAATTCTCTGTGTCGCGGTTACCGAATGATCGAATGCCGCTGCCTGCTCCTCAAAACTTGCAATGCCTAAAGCTTGCACGCATTAATCATGGAATTCTCGCCCGGCAAGCGTAGCTTTGACATATTCCTTACGGATTACAAAATCACCGAACTCTTCTCCCGATTCTCTTTCCGTCGCATAACGCCTGATAATCGGCGATAGTTCCTCTATAACTTCATCGACGGTATCTGCTTTCCTATACAATTTATTGAGTCGAGTTCCGTCGATCTTCGCTCCGAGATAAATATTATATTTACCTGGCGAACGTCCCACTAACCCGATCTCACCGAGATAGGGCCGAACACAACCATTCGGGCAGCCGGTCATGCGAATACTGATAGCATCATCACGCAATCCTGATTCTTCTATTGCTGTTTCCAGTTTTGTTATGATATCGGGAAGCTGACGCTCGCTCTCCGCAAGCGCAAGGCCACAGGTAGGCATAGCCACGCAAGCCATAGAATTAAGTCTCAAGGCAGATTGATTGTAACTCTCAAATATTCGATATTTTTTAAGTAGGTTCTCAATGGTAGACCGATCCTCCTCTGCTATATTGCCGATTATCAGATTTTGATTCGGCGTGATACGTATATCACCCTTGTGGATCTTGGCGATTTCCCGCAAACCTGTCTTGATTTTAATATCTTCAGTATCTTTAACCCGACCATTTTCAATAAACAGATTCAAATTCCAGAGGCCATTAGTACCCTTACTCCAGCCAAAACGATCCGCGGTGGTGTCGAACTTAAAGGGACGCTCAGGTTGAAACTTAATCCCTGATCGAGATTCCACTTCTCCTTTGAACCATTCAATG
>Ga0114996_10002653_pt1 | contig 23021 bp, 24 predicted proteins | sample ArcticOcean_MG_C_4_FD_87039 | JGI IMG/M metagenome (GOLD analysis project Ga0114996, IMG submission 87039) | Marine microbial communities from western Arctic Ocean - ArcticOcean_MG_CB4_134 | ecosystem: Environmental > Aquatic > Marine > Oceanic | place: Arctic Ocean: Canada Basin | collected... | reverse complement strand
CTTCGACAGTATTGTAAAGAGCACTGCGGTTTGGTGCTTGGTATGGGAATAGGTGATTTGCGAGGTAAAGCGCTACGCATTGCTCACATGGGTCATGTCAATGCGCCAATGATGCTCGGTGCATTAGGTGTGATTGAGATGGGGCTGATTGCTTTGGATATTCCGCATGGCTCAGGTGGCACACAAAAAGCCATTGAATATCTTGGGAAAAATATCAAAGCGTGATCAATCGATCAGAATCTCATAGTCCCACGTTTCTTTATTAGAGCGCACCATACGATGACGTAGTGTTAGAGTGATCGCCACGGTTTCGTGTGGCAATTTGTGCCAATAGCGTGGCCACTGTTGTGCCAAGCGGAAAGCGTGGGGCGAATCCATAAGGAATAAATGAAATGAGTTTTAGCGAACTGGCTTGGGATCGGTATAGAGAATTTCAATTAGAAGTGTGGTTCCCAGAAGAACAAATATCAGAAACAGAGGCAGAACAAGGAGTTGATGAGCTTAAACAAGGAGGATTTAATATTGAGTATTTCTACGACGACTTGGAACGGGAAATCTACAAAGGACTTGTAGACGGACGTTTTAGGCAAGAAGAAATTTGGGATTTTCACGACAGTTTAGATAACCAAGCATTAACCTGGTTGGTTAGGTTTATGTTGTTGAGAATGGAAGGACAGTATGAAAGCGTTAACAGTAATAACGAAAACAGGTATGAAGACTTTCTGGAAAGGGTTCAGTTAATAGCCAAGTGGAAGGACAGAGACACACAAGAAGAAGCTACGCGGGAAAATGTTGTACCGTTTTCGGCAACGAAGAAGATTACTAAAAAAGAAAAGCGTTAAAACCCACACAGCAGTACTGACTATTTTAAGTAGCATCAGATGGACAGGGTAGATCTACAAGTTCTGAAGGGCTGATCCCTGCCCGACCCCATTTCGTTTTTAGGTTCTGAGGCTCATCCCTTGAGCCTCTAAGGTCTTCATTATGCCCACTCAGACCACAGAGAAATGGAGATAAAAATGCAGACCGTGACAATCACAAATCGTGAAACAGGCGAATCGTTTCAAGCAAAAGTCCAGAACCAGGCTGAGTATGAAGGACTATCTGAATGGGATAAGCTCAAAATTGTTGAAGTAGAGATGATGGAGCAACTTCGTGACATCGGATACAACTGTTCCGTCAGAAAGGTAGGCTCACCCGCAATATTCGAGTGACTGTGTACTGTCCTGTTTACTGCTGTTTTTGAGTTAGGAAATCAACCTAAAGAGAGGTCTGCGGGTGTTGCTTTCGACAGTCTTCTGGCCACCAAATGTGGACAGTGGAAGTACATCCGCGACCCCCACCCTGATAGGGCACTAGGAGTTCTAGGCATTTGATACAGATGTTGAATCCAGGGATTTCAAGACCTGTGCATTGTCCCTGATCCGTTTCTGATGCTTAGCGGCGTTGCGCTTATTGACAGGTCGTATTTTGTTCATCACTTTCCCCTTTTTGATCCTATGGGCCATAGGTTAATCCTCGCAGTGTTTATCTTCAGAATCTGAATTCTATAATAATCACGACTCAACATCCTCATTTTCGATCTATATCCCCGGTATCTCTTCTTATTTCTCCGCTAAAATGGCGTGATGGAATAGAAAGACCGTCTTTGACTGATTGGCCGAAACTAATTTTGTACGGTTTTTGGCTGGCGTGTTTAGCGTGGGACGAGACCATTCAAATCCAACCGAGAAATACTAACAAATATAGCTTGTGGACCTTCAACTAACTACAAAAAGGCTGGCCTTACGACCTCTTGCGATTAACGATGTGAGCCTGGTCATAGAGATGTTCACAGATGAGCAGGTCATGAAATATGCCGGGGACACAATCCTAAAAAAGAAGATTGTTGGCAACATGCAGATGTATACCCGTCGCGGTGAAAATGGTTGTGTTGGGGTATGGTGTATCTGCGATCAAACTACTGGAGCTAGTCTTGGAAGTATCGCATTACTACCTTTTCCAACTGACAAGAACGATACGGATTGGGGGCAACTGGTTGAAGGCCAGTTGCCGGCCAGCGAGATAGAGATTGGCTATTTTTTAAGACGGTCCGCTTGGGGAAACGGCTATGCAACCGAGGCTGCTGAGCGCATATTGCGATTTGCATTTGAGGGTTCTCCTCTTGGGGAAGTCGTGGCCGTTATCGACCCAAGAAACCAAAGTTCAAGGCGGGTGCTCGAAAAGATTGGGTTTATGAGCACAGGAACTCGACTTGCTTATGGAGAAGACCTACCGGGGTTCCAGATTATTCGGGAGGATTGGTTGGCTAGGCAGTAACTATGCCCATGCCTTGCTCATCTATCCACGCTACCAGAGTGTCTGTTGTAATTTAATTCTAGGCATGACTGTTGGTAAATTAAAAAATGATCTGAAAAATCTGGCTGAGGCGGAGGTGTTACTTCGTTTTTTTCAGACCTAAAAAGGGGAATATGGGGAGGGGGCAGCTCAGATAATAAAGGCCTCGAAAAAACGAGACCTTTATCCAAGTCATGGCTGCTTCTGTACATCGGTAGACGTGCTGAATGGGGCGCACTATATTGTCATGTATACCCCTGACGAAACCAACGTACCCAAATCGTTGGCTTTACTAACAAGCTGCTGGAACTCCTCAGACATCCCGATCTTATCTATCTGTTCGCCCCAGTGTGGTATTGATTTGAACTGATAAGTTGCGTGTATGATGGTCATATCGTCCGAGACAACAGGAGCCACACCGACGACTTTAATGTCTTCAGTCAGTGCGTCGACTTCTCCTAGAATAGATACAGCGGCTGGAATATTCTTTCGCGATATCTGGTAGATCCGCATCTGAGATACGGGGTGTGTATCCCAGGCAATATCACCATAGATTGTCCGAAACATAAACGGACCCATCATCTCTGCACCCGGATTTTCCTCTCTTTCTTGCATCACTTGTTGATAAGCATCATCGTTCATTGCACCGGACATAACAGATGTTGCTGTCGTAAAATCTGGTGTCGCTGTTTGGAGTAACATGTTTCCGGCATACATACCCATAATAACCCTCGCCACGCGGACTTTTCCGCCATGATGGTCATAAATTTCAGCCACCTTGCGAACCCGCTCTTCTGCAAGCTGCGACTTTCCAATGATTGGCTTCACAGCTGCTGCAATTACTACCGTCATAATTATTTCCTCCTAGGGTTGAATCGGTATAGATTACATTTTTTGACAATATCCGACAAACTGCAAAGCGGACATATTTGGTTAGATAATCACAATGTGTCATCGTCTGGTGTTCAAAGTTCAGGTAATGGCCCTAACACAGACAATTAAGAGGCATGCCAACTGTTCTTTCATGCTGGTTGACCTGATGAATGTGGTGACAGCTTAAGGTGTTGGGATCACTCCTGTGTGATGTGGAGACGAGAGAGCAGACATGAATTCAAAAGTAACACTGGAGTCGGTAATTACTTGTCCTGAATGCGATCATCAGGCAAAAGAGAAAATGCCGACTGATTCGTGTCTGTGGTTCTACGAGTGTGAATCTTGCCACGAGATGCTGAAACCCAAGCTGGGGGATTGTTGCGTATTCTGTTCATATGGCACGGTGCCTTGTCCGCCAATCCAGCAAAAGGCCAATTGTTGTTGATCAGAAAATAAGGCAAAGAAAGTTACACGGTCGGTGAGGTGTTGGGCATAACTGGCGACTGGATATATTCTGGGGTGTCATGGTTACGTTTATGAGCGTTGTACGGTTCAAAGTGAGATCAGAACAGACAGCGGAATTCGTGAGCACTTGGTCAAATGGACCGACTGCTCCGGCAAGAATCAGTTTGCGGCTAATTCAAACGGGAGATTGCCCGTTCTGTGGAGTCTCGGAATGGGAATCTGAAGATGCTATTGCTGCGGCCAGACCTGATCAAGTTTCTTGACACTATTCGGCCCATGCTAGAAGAGATTTCGCCGGTACTTGGTGTTACGGACCCGGTATCCGGTCCAGTCGTTGCAGAGCGATAGCCTGAGCGTTCCGATCGAAAAAACGGGGTATACCAAGGTATACGCCGCTTGATCAACTGCGGATAAATCTTAAGCTGGGTGACACGACTCAAGCAGGGCATTACCCACCCACGGTATCACGATCTGCCTAAGATTATAGTCGGGAGCGGATCCGGAAATAGCCAATCAGCAGTAAAGCGGTGAGTACCGTAACGATGATGGCATCGTCAATTACGGTAGCTGCTTCCGCAAAAAGGTGCTGGTGCCATAGGTTGAGCAGAATGCCGATTTGTGCGATCAACAAAGCAAAAAAGTAGGTACTCTGTCCATCCGGACCAGTGGCGTATGTCCGTATCAAACCGATCGTCAAGCCGAGCCACGTAAATCCTAACACTCTGGCGACACCGATTGCTTCGGGGCCGATTCCGTTCTCTGCCAGCCACGATTCGGTCATGAATAGAAGTTGCACGACATAAAAAAGACCGCCTAATAGAAATAGGCCTAGGCTGATTGCGGCAGGGGTATCATTGTATTTCCCGAACATTGGGGTCTCCTAACTGAGTTGTGAAAATAATAGGCCTTAAATTTTACAGGTACGAGCAGTTGTTTTGCTAATCGGGTCTACTGTGATTGTGCACACCTTTTGTGTTTAATCTAAGTAAAATGAACCTCTTCGGTGATACCGGTTCAATTCTCAGGAGCACACTGTTAAGAATTAAAAAATTATCAGAACGAAAATTGCTGCAACGCCGATGTCAAACTAATAGATTAATGTTTTCAGGTTTAGCAGTTCTAAATGTTTAGATTTCTTGCGAGAATTTTTGTTAACCCACATATAGATTTTAAATCGTAATCAGTATGGAGAATCGAAAAACTCTGGTGAGCGACGACTTCGTCGTTCCTTCCGAGCTGGCGACAGAGCAGTTCAAATTACGGATGTTGAGCGTTAACGATTTGATCAAAGACTATGATGCTGTGATGTCTAGCGTCGATCACCTTCGAAATACCTACAGTCTGATCTCGGGTTCCAACTGGCCCGTTGGACTAACGCTTGAGGAGGATCTGATAGACCTTGGCTGGCACCAGAGAGAGTTTACGCTTCGTTATTCGTTTGCTTATACCGTAATGACACTGGACCAAACGCGATGCCTTGGTTGTGTTTACCTGGAGCCCAGTCGGAAGAGCAGCTTTGATGTGGTGATTTCAATGTGGGTGAGGGTATCGGAACTTGGTAACGGTTTGGATTCGGATCTCTGTGGTGCTGTTAAAAAGTGGATCAGCGAGCTTTGGCCCTTTACCAAGCCTGCCTATCCCGGTAGGGAAATCACAATCGAAGAATGGCAAAAAATTCCGGATGACCTTTAGTCAATCAACAACCATTGCTCTATACAAAAAACCCCGCTTGTGCGGGGCTTTTCGTCAGCTGTTTGAACATCTACATCGTCCAGACTGTATTCCCTTCTATAACTTCAGGTGGACTGGTCATAAATTCAGCCATCTCGCCAAAAATAGCTTGAATTCTTGGTTGTGCGGCTAGAGCTGATGCTTCGCTATCATAGCTTGCGACGATCATTCCTTGTCCTTCACCAATTCGGCACGAGTGGACAGAATCAAGTCCGGCAATGGCCTTCAGATTATCTCGCAACGTCTCGTCGGCCTTCACGAGAAACTCATCAAACCGACTTTCATCAAACCCATAGGTGGTTACCCTTAAGTACATACGTATTCTCCTTTGTGAAGTAGTGAATCAGACACTACCAGTTTCCCAGATGTAGTTTTTTTACCGCTTCACTGGGAGCAGGTAGTACAGTTACCTCAACATTCTTCCAGAAAGATAATCTCTGGCGGTGACGTTATCACGCCGCTGTCTTGGATCGCTTGTCTATCCGGCGAAGTAAAAAACTCAACAAAAGCTTCTTTTGAAGGTGCGGTGCCGATTACGTAGCTGGTGTTTGGTTTATCTGGGTTGCGGTATGCTCTTGCGTTGATACCAGCCGCAATGCGTTGATCCTCAAGCCCGTCGAACTTGGATTTCCACAAATCAAAATCCGATACTTGAGCGGATATCACCACCGTGATACTCATGCGATGCTCCTTGTATAGATGATGCGATAGTTGTTGATTGTTATCTAGTTAAGCCCCGACTGGCGGGGCCAATCAATAGTTTAGTGCATCAGAATTGCAGACCGTCAGCTATCCATTCAATGAATGTATGACTGATCCACCACCGATGAGTACTTTCCCATATTGCATTAAGGTGCCCGCGAAAGCTTCGAGACCATCCCATTGCATGGCTTGTTCCATGTGCTGTTCAATGCCATCTGCTTCGACGTAGACTTCGTTGATGCAATACAGAACATTACCAGTTGTACCTTTACTTGGGTCCAACAGGTCGTTGGCTTCTTCACCCTTGGCCACGTGATAGTCGACAAGATGGATCCCGCTGCCAGCCTCCAGCGAGTGGGTTTCTTTCATCCAAGCCGCATGCGCCGCGATGATTTCTTCGACTGCTGCAGTATTTTCAGCGGGCACAAGCAGTGCGAAATTGAAGGTCAGTTGTCCATTTTTTGAAGCCATGTTGGTGTCCTTAGGTGTAATGTTTAGTGAGGTACAGATCCAATTCTGTATAAATTGCAATAATGTGTACTGCAGCTAATAGGATAACAGAAGTTTGAAATAAATTAAGCCGGTTTTGGGATGCTGGTGATGGAAGTGGGCTGGGATCAGGATAAAATAAGATAAACAGACTTTTGGTTGGAATGCGTTGACAGGCACTATGGCAATGAGCGGTAAATTAAAAAAAGAGTTGAGCTATGAAGAAGAGCGGCAGATTGCCCAGAAGAACAACACGTATTTGCCGAAAAGAAAACTCAATCGGTGGATGATCATGGGTGTGCTCCTGATGGAGTTCAGCGCTGCTGCAGGGCTCTTATATCTGGCGTACAGAATCTATACGTCTTCTTGAAGACTTTGTACTACCAGTTCATGAAGCATTCAATTAAACAATGATCGAAGCTCAACTAAACTGAGAACCTCGATTGTCTATGGGTTAAACTTCTACGTGGAAGTCGGCATTTGCATGTGCTACAGCGTTATCCCACCGATAGCGACCACCTAGGAGTGGAAATTATGGCCAAGTTCATGAATGTTGTCCGAACTACTGTAAAAGCAGACTGTCACGATGAATTTCTTGAGCACCATTCTAAGCTTTCAAAATATGATGGACTGCTCAGCCAATTCTTGATCCAAACGGGTGATTACAGCTATTGTTTTGTGGCCATATGGGAGTCAGAGAGTGATTTGATTAAAGCACGACCTCTGATGATAGAGTCTCTCAACGCTATCCGTCATATGATGGAGGAGATCTCACCGGTGTTGGGTGTTACAGACCCGGTTTCCGGTCCAGTCATTTTTGAGCAGTAGCTATTGAGGTAGAACCATGGGTACTTTGTTAGGTTTTATGTTTGCGGTGGCTTGCTGGGCTTCAATCCTAATCGCAATGGCGTATATATTTCCCAGTACTTAGAACCGTCTTTGTAGGCTGATGTAAACAAAACACGGTAGAACTTTTGGATTCTACCGCGGCACAATGACAACTATAAGGAGGACAGTAATGATGACCACTGTCCGGCCCAGAACATCCGTAGTTGCGAACTGCGTGCAAACAAAAATGTTATTTGGCAAGTCGGCTGTTTTTATCAGCTGATATATCGAGTAGCGTGATCTTTGCTGCCTCCGGTTCTGGAATCCAAGACACATTCCTGTAGTCGATGGTATTTCAGTTGTTCAAAGTCGGTTGCGGGCGGAGGCTGAACCCTAGATTTATGGTAGGTCGACGACAGCTGACGATCGTATGTTTGGAATCAACGACTTCGTTCAGCGGCTGATGGTATTGTGGTCAGACGGAGCATTTCGGGTGTCTGCAGCACAGAGGGATCCTTGAGGTACTCCAGTAGCATATCTGTGCGGTCGAATCCCCAAAATAGCGCATCATTGATGACAAAGGTCGGAATACCATAAACACCCACTGAGACCGCTCGTTCAGTGTTGTCCCGAAGTGTTTTCTTGACGGTATCTGAGGAGACTAGGTTTTCTGCGTCGCTGACCCCGAGACTTGAAGCCAGCGTCTGAAATCCGAGATCTGTATGTATGTCGTTGCCATCGCCCCAGATATGGTCGAAGATCCCAGCGACTGCGTTGTGGCTGGCATTCAGGGCGATGGCCAGTCGCAGAACCTTGAGTGGATTAAATGGATGGGCTGGTGGCGTTTTAAAGGGAATACCATTCTGCTGGGCGCACCAGTGACAGTATCGGTACATCTCAATCCGCTTCGTAGGAATCTCTGCAGGGCCTTTCTGACCCCAATGGTTCAGTAACCCGGCAAACAGAACAGGTACCAGTCGAATTTCCAGAGAATCAGGCAGTCTGCCGAAGTGCTTAAATTGCAGATAGGAAAATGGCGAGATAAAGTCGAAATACCACTCAGCCGAATGAGTCATAACCAGATCCAGGGTTTTGTGTTGCGGAAGACAATTCTATATTCTTTATTGGATTGTTCCAGTCTGGACTGCTGATCCAGCTTTTGTGAGGTTTGTTTAAAGTGAACGATTTCTATTTATCCGGCTTGATCCGGTAAGGCCGACAATGCCAGGGCAGTCCATAAATACTTTCGATCAGATCATTCGCAACAACGCGCAGATGATTCCGGACAGAATAGCGTCCCGATTTGACGGGAGCGTCGTCACTTATGGAGCACTGGACCCGCGGTTGAATAGAATTGTCAATGCTCTGGGTGAACTCGGTCTTGTGAAAGGTGACCGCATCGCTTTCCTGTCTCGCAACAGTCACATCTATATCGAGGGTATCCTGGCAGCAGCCAGAGGCGGATTTGTGCTCACCACGCTTAACTTCCTGCTTAAGCCTGATGAGTTGTCCTATATTCTACGGCACTGTGGTGCCCAGATTATTTTTTTCCAACCGGAGTTTGCAGAAGCTGTTGATGCAATTCGGTCAAGTTGTCCTGAGCTTAAGTACTTTATTTCTTTGGGCGGCCCAGTCGATTTCGCTTGGGACTACAGCTCGTTTCTTGCTGACGCGTCCGACAAGGAGTCGCCGGTTGTGGTTTACGGAGATGATCTGCTGTTACTGGTGTATACGAGCGGTACTACGGGGCAGCCGAAAGGTGTGGCGTTGAATCATCAAAACGTCTGTACGAACGTGATCGATTCGGCCCGAGGTGTCGAGCTCTCGGATGAGACAGTGAATCTCAATGTTTGTCCACTGTATCACGTTGCTGCAGCTGTTTTTCAGACACTCACAACCTACTACCTCGGCGGTACCAGCGTCACTCTGGATCGATTCGATCCAGTGAAGGTGTTGGAAACTATTGAGCGTGAAAAGATTACCTATCTGTTTCTTGTGCCGACGATGCTGTTTCGGATGTTGGAGGTACCCAACGCCGATCGTTACGATCTGTCCAGCCTGTGGCGAGTCGGCTACGGTGCAGCACCGATGCCGCTAGATCGATTAAAAAGAGCCATCGCGCTTTTTGGTTCGACTCTATTTCAGGGATACGGTCTGACAGAAAGTACAGCCAACATCGTCATACTAGGACCCGAAATCCATGATCTCAGCGCACCTGCACAAGATCTGGAACGCCTGAAATCCTGCGGTCGCGCTCATTCGGGCCATGAAATTTCTATCATGGATGACAACGGTGTTGAAGTGCCTTGTAGAGAAATCGGTGAGATTTGTGTTCGAAGTGATAGTGTGATGGTCGGTTACTGGAGGGATCCGGAGAACACCGCCAAGGTAATTCGTGACGGCTGGTTACGCACAGCGGACATGGCTTATATGGACGAGGAACGATATATCTTTATTGTTGGGCGAAAGAACGACATGATCAAACGCGGTGGTGAAAAAATCTACCCGCAGGAGATCGAGGAAGTTCTTTTCGATCATCCTGCAGTGCTGGAAGCCGCTGTCTGTGGTGTCGCTGATCCAGATTGGGGCGAAAGCCCCAGGGCTTACATCGTGGTACGCCCGGGTTATCAGGTATCCGATAAAGATCTATTGGCCTACTGTCTCGATCGACTGCCGACATTCAAGTGCCCCCAAGACGTTGTGTTTCTACCCGAGTTGCCCAAGACATCTTCGGGCAAGATCACGCGCACGGGGCTTCAACAGTTGAATGTCAGTTCCAGTAACTGAACGATGGCCAGTCGTCAGCAGCACCTGCCGTAATCCATGACACTTTTCCAGAGTACGGCCATCGGTTCGCTTACGCTTCGAAATCGGATAGTGATGCCGCCCATGGCAACGTTGTACGGCGCACCCGACGGGAGCGTGTCATCCCAACTCTACGAATACTACAGTCGGCGAGCCCGCGGGGGAGTTGGACTCATCATCGTTGAGAACACAGCTGTGACTCCGAGATCGGTAAATTATCCAAGCACGCTTGAGATTCATCACGCGGGGTATGAGGAAGGTCTTACGCGGTTGGCGGCAGGTATAAAAAGCACCGGTGCAAGAGCTGCCATACAGTTATTTCATCCGGGTCGACAGATGCATCCGAAATATACGGGCAATTTATTGGTGGCTCCATCCGCGATCCCTTGTCCGGTTATGAAAGCTGTGCCTTCAGTATTAAGCGGTGCAGAAATACGCCAGTTGATTGCTGACTTTGTAGCAGGCGCAGTTCGAGCCAAGCAGGTTGGTTTCGATGCGGTCGAGATTCACGCCGCTCATGGCTATCTCGGGGCACAGTTTCTCTCACCACTGTCCAATCACCGGACAGATGCCTATGGCGGTAGCAGTGAACGTCGGGCCCGGTTTGTTCTAGAAATTGGCAGTGGCATTCGTGAAGCGGTCGGTGATGCCTTCCCGGTTCTATTGCGTTTTTCAGCGGACGAAAAGCTCGAGGGTGGTCTCACCTTAGATGCGGCACGCCGCCTGGTCCCGTTGTTTGAGAGGGCGGGATTTTCTGCGCTGCACGTGTCCGCTGGGTGTTATTCGAGTATGGAATGGATCGTTCAGCCCTACCTCCAGGCGCATGGGTGCCTTGGTGACCTGGCTAGGGCAATTCGTCAGGAGTCTGATCTTCCTGTGATTGCGGTCGGTCGTATCGTCGATTTGGATACAGCCGAGCGCCTCCTCCAAGACGGATCTGCAGATCTGGTATCAATGGGGCGAGCCTTGATTGCAGATCCTGACCTTCCGCGTAAAGCGGCAGAGAAGAACGCTTCGGCAATACGACCGTGCCTGGGTTGCAACGTCTGCATTCAGTTTGTTGGTGTAAAACAGACACGCTGTGCTGTCAATCCAGAAATGGGTCAAGAAACGACTCGCCCACCGGACCCGGAATTGAGCCATATCGTGGTGATCGGCGGTGGACCTGCGGGCCTGGAAGCGGCGCTAGCAGCCGCTGATCGTGGCCGGCAAGTGACATTGCTTGAGCGCGAAAGTGCTCTGGGGGGGCAGCTCAAGCTGGCAGCCGGTTTTGTGTCCAAGCCGCATTTTCAACGATTGCTGGACTATTTTTTAGAAGAAGTCGATCGTGCGGAAATTCAGATTAATTTGAACACGGTAGTGAATCTGGATCTGGTCCGGTCACTCCAGCCTGACTGCCTGATTGTTGCGACCGGGGGCGTACCAAGGCCGTTGATTTTGAACGAGAGCACACCGCACGGTCACGTGGTTCAGGCGACTGAAGTTCTTGCCACACGTGAGTCGCTGAACGGTGAAGTGGTGGTTGTCGGTGGTGGGCTTGTAGGCCTGGATGTTGCCGAGGTTCTGTCAACGACCGCTGATCGGGTAACCATCATAGAAAAGGGATCACGGGCCGGCAGTGTATTGGAATGGAATCTGTGCAAAATGCGTCTGGCATCGCTCAGACACTACGGTGTGAACATTATGTTGCAGTCACAGCTGATACGGTGTGAGAGATCGGCTGTTATAGTTTGTAACCCGTTAGAAGACGAGCAACGAATACAAGCTGACGTCTTGGTTCTTGCCCTGGGATCAGTGCCCGATAATCCACTTCCTCAATTAGCAGGGGCTTTGTCGTGTCCACAAACATTTATCGGTGACTGTCGAAACCCAGCCGGACTCACCGAGGCACTGGATCAGGGCCGGACGGCCGGGCGGATGAGCATCAGCCACAATGCTTAACCTGATTTCAGAACGACTCTACTGACCAGATCGCCTGATCAGTTGGTAATCAAAGTCCGTGGCACCAGGCGCTCGTTGTTCCGAAATTGACGGCCGGTTTTCGACATCGGGGCTCCGTCCAGTTTCACCACGTCCGCGGTGAAATCGAAACTGCCTTTCATAAAGGCAGAGCCAACGCCATAGGCGTCGGTAGGTACTTGTTCCGATTCAAATGCTGCAATCTTTTCGACGTCAAAACCGCCAGAAACCACGATCTGTACACGTCCAAACCCGGCATCGTCCAGTGCCTGACGTACGTTGCGGACCAGCGCTGGGTTTACACCGGCTTTATTGGTAAGGTCGGCTGCACCTTCGAGTGATACATCTACCAGCGATTCAGAGGTATCGAGTCGAACACCCCAGAGGCGGTCACCCATCGTATGAGCCACTTCCAGTGAGGTTTTGACGCAATCGTTGTCAAAATCAACTAGAGCTACCAGCGATGTATCGGGAAAGGTCTGGGCGAACGATCTTGTTGCCTCGACTGTGCTCCCGCCGCAAGCGGCGATCAGGGAATGCGGTATGGTGCCTGCACCCTTCATTCCCCACCACTCGCCCTGGGCATCTGTGGAGACAGAGGCTGCACCACCAATCGAGGCCGCATAGCCATCTCCGCCCTGTACAGCCCAGTGGTCGAAACGCGCTGGAAAAAAGAATACCGGCTTGGTGTTGGCCGCATGGGCAACCTGTGCGACGTTGGTTGAAATTCGTGTCCGTCGTGCAAGTACACCCAAATAAAGAGTTTCCAGGTGTATAAATTCTGAAAGAGGTCCTTCAATCAGTAGTACAGTCTCCCACGGCACAATCGAGTCACCATCACGCAGAGAGCTGACACTGATCTGGCCGAGGTCGCTGACCCATTCGTCATCAAGTGCAGTTTCGATTCGTTGTCGCTCGTCCAGAGCTTCCCGAAGCTGCTCTGGATCAGCGCGATAGAGCGAACGAATTCGTCTTTTCTGCTCGATGTAGTGATCGAACAGTTCAAATGCGTAGGTGGAATTTCGGTAATGGCCAATCCCAAGCATCAGTATCGCCAGTGCTTCCTCGATTCCGCACACCACAGCCTCACCTTTTTGAAACACCTGTACAGTTGCTGTATTACTGCGATGACTGGCCTCAAGTGTTCGCTTGGCGCGCCAGAAGTAAACGTCGCTGCGATAACCCCTGCGGATTTCGTGAACCGGGAGGTCGAAAATCTCCGTGGGTATCGAGATTGGCAGGGCTTCAGGAGTCATGATCGGTAAACTCGGGTATGGCGGTACTGCGTAAACCGGTTGCTAACCTGGTCAGGTGGCCTGACCGACGAACGTAATAACAGAAAGGCTTATCACATGGCGTATCATAGCGTTCATTCACATTCGGTTCATTGGTATCATGAAGGTGTTGGTGCCAGCAGGAGGTTCTACACCATGACGGTGTCATCGCTGTTTGTGATCCAAGAGAGATCGATATGTCGTTTTCTTTGACTGAGTTTGTGCGCTCCGCACGCTCTGCGGCGGTTGAGACACGGCCTGTGACGGCTGTTAAAACACTTATGTCACAGACATTCGCAGATCCTCAGAGCATCGCCAAGGCAGTCGGTTCTTTTAGTTCGGCGGATGAATGTCTGTACGAGGATGACGAGGTCTCGGTTTACTGGGTGCGTTTTGCACCACACGAACTGGTGCCCCCCCACAATCATCGGATGCACACATTTCTGGGTGTCTATGAAGGATCCGAGGTTAATCTGCTTTACCGGCAGGTAGAATCAGGCCAGTTGGAACTGGCCAAGCGCCGGGTTTTGAATCCTGGAGATACGATGTCGATCGGTGGTGATGGCATCCACGCAGTTCATACCGAGGGCGCGATGCCAAGCATTGGGTTACATATTTACCTGGGGCGATTAAGCACGGTTTCACGTGACCTTTTTGACACCGAAACAGGCCGCTCCATGCCGTTTACCGATGAGAATTATCAAATGCTCCTGCGACCCCTGGTGTGACTGCGGCAGGTTCACGGTCAGTTGACTCGATGCTGGGCAATCCAGCGAAATACTGGGGAACATGATAGACCGAATAGCGACCGAGTTACCGTTAAAGGCTGTGGAGGCCGTTGAGGCGGGTGTTCGAGCGGTCTGGAGTGATGGTCGGGAGTCATTTTTCCACTCGATCTGGCTTCGAGACAACTGCTACTGTGGTCAATGTGGCGACGCAACCATCGGTCGCCGTACCACACGGTTGACTGATATTGCGTTAACCATATCAGCGGATACGGTTTGCATCGATGATACCGGCAGCTTGAGCATCAGCTGGTCAGATGGTCACAAGAGCTGTTTTGACAATGGCTGGCTTCAAACACATGCTTACGATGATAAGTCCCGTTGTTCCCGCTCGTTTTCGTCTCTGCTTTGGACCGATGAGTTCAGAAAAGCGCCGGCACGGATGCTGTACTCGGACGTGTTAGACGATGATTGTGCCTTTCTTGAAATGTTGCACGGCGTTCGGGATCACGGAATCTGTTTTCTGGACGATGCGCCACTGAATCCTGATGCGCTCGAGCAGTTGGCCCGCCGGATCGGACCTCCACAGGAGAGCAATTTCGGTCGAATTCAGGATCTCATTGTAGATCGCTCAAAGAGAAGTATTGCCAATGATGTTGCCGCGCTCAAACCACATACAGACGAACCTTATCGGGCATCACCGCCGGGGCTACTCATGTTTCACTGCTTGGAAACCGATATAACCGATGGTGGCGGATCGATTTTTCTCGACGGGTTTGAAATTGCTGAAACGTTACGCTCTGAGGATCCGGAGGCATTTGATTCACTGATCCAAAATCGACAAGTTTTCCGCCGACATTTCGCTGGTGATGTTAACTTGATTACCGAGTTTCCAGTCATTTCTCTGGATGAGTTCGGTCACATCAATGGTGTGCGGATTAATGATCGTGTGGGTGCACCGTTGTCTATTCCATCGCACGAAGTGCCGCAGTATTACAGGGGTATGCGCCGATTGCTGAGTCTGTCGGAGGATCCGGCTCGTTGCATTGTGAAGATACTCAGACCCGGTGACGCCGTCATCTTCGACAATCACCGGGTGCTTCATGGCCGTACCGCTTTAACCATAACCGGCCGGCGATGGCTGAGATGGATACAAGTGAAACGCGGTGATTTTCACAGTACGCTTCGGATCACAGCCGAGAAGTTGGCAGTGCCTTCCGATCTTCGACCGTTACACCGGGGTGCTTATGGTTGAGCCTCAAAGTTCCACAACCGGCGGTGGTCTGATCGTCACGGGGAGCAGTCGTGGTATCGGGGCAGAGATCTGCCGCCTGGCCGCACAGCGAGGGTGGTCGGTCTGTGTAAACTATAGGCATTCACATGATGAAGCAGCGGCTGTGGTGGATCAGATCAGAACTTCAGGTGGTGTGGCGGTGGCAGTGCAGGCCGACGTCTCGGTTGAGACCGAGGTGTCGACGATGTTTGACCAGGTAGAACAAGACCTTGGCCCGGTTAAGGGTCTGGTAAACAATGCCGGTGTCAATGGTGGCGGGACCCGTGTCGAAGACCTGGACGTAGACGCGTCTCGGCGAGTATTCGAAGTCAATGTGCTGGGTGCCTTTCTGTGTGCAAAGTATGCCGTCAAGCGAATGGCCAAGCGCCATGGGGGTTCCGGTGGAGTAATAGTGAATGTCTCCTCGGCGGCATCCAAACACGGTGGGCCTGGCACCTATACCGACTATGCCGCATCCAAGGGAGCTATTGACACATTCACTGTCGGTCTGGCAAAAGAGCAGGCTGAGGAGGGAATACGGGTCAACTGTCTAAGACCAGGAGCAACGATGACAGAGTTGAGTGTGGACTGGGCCAAGCAGAATCCGCAGTGGTTGGACTGGGTCATCGAACAGATCCCAATGCGCCGGCCAGCGCAGGTCGAAGAAATTGCCCGTGCCGCCATCTTTCTGTTGTCTGATGATTCCTCTTACGTGACCGGTGCCACGCTGGATGTTTGTGGCGGATGGGTAAGCCCCTGACAGGCCGCGATCGATCCAACCTATATAGCATGCCAGCAACAAATTCTAAGATTAATGTTCGACCAATGTCTGTACACATTGGTGCGGAGATCGAAGGTGTTGAGCTTACTCAGCCGCTCTCAGCAGAAACAGTCAGCAAGATCCGCGAAGCACTTCTGAAATGGAAAGTCGTGTTTTTTCGAGACCAGCATCTTGACCATTCCCAGCACGTTAAGTTTGCGCGCCATTTTGGTGCTTTAACGCCAGGGCACGTCGTATTCGGTCACGATGAGACCTATCCTGAAATCTACTCGGTGAGCAAATTCAGAACAGCTACCCAGAATGCGGCTCCAGCCACGACCCGGCCGTGGTCTGGTTGGCACACTGACGTTACTGCTGCACTCAACCCACCCGCAGCGTCTATTCTTCGTGGTGATGTCGTGCCGCCTTATGGCGGCGATACCCAGTGGACCAATCTAGTGACAGCCTACGAAAATTTGTCACCAACTTTCCGGGAGATGCTTGATAAGTTACGCGGGGTTCACAGATTCGAAGCGAAATCTACTGCGGACGGGGAAAGTGTTAAGGAATTTGAGACGCGTGTAAAAAAGCGACTGATGGTCAGCGAACACCCGCTGGTTACAGTTCATCCGGAAACCGGCGAGCGGGTGCTGTACTGTAGCCCAAGCTATATTAAATCGATTACTGGTTTGACTCCCCGTGAAAGTCAGCAAATTATGGAATTGCTCTGGGAGCACGCAGTGCGTCCTGAGTTCACAGTGCGCTTCAGGTGGGAACGAGGCAGCATTGCTTTCTGGGATAATCGCGCAACGGCCCATCTGGCACCCAGTGACATTTACCAGACTGATTTTGACCGACAGTTCTATCGAGTTACGCTTCTGGGAGAAGTGCCTACGGCAGTAGATGGTTCAACGTCCCGTGCAATTGAGGGGGAGCCGATTGAAGCCGTGTCGGCGTGATAGGCGATGAACTGATGTTGACGCACTCTTAATGCAACAGAAACAGCGGGCGTTATTTCAGTTGGCCCGGGCTGTGCCGACCACAACCTGGAGCGCAGCGGATCCGATGACGCTGCGTCCTAGGTTCAAGAGTGTGCTTTTCCTGTTGGTCGGATTATGGATCTTTGGCATGGGACACGCCTCGCTCATTGTGTCAGGTTTGGGTGTCAGCCCGTGGACAACCCTCGCGCAAGGTGTCTCTGCACAAACCGGGTGGTCTATCGGAGCTTGCGTGTTGGTTGTGGGTGTTCTGGTTCTGATGATCTGGATTCCCTTACGAGAGCGACCCGGGATGGGCACGATTGCGAACATCATCGTGGTCGCAATTGCGATCGACGTCACTATACCAATGCTTCCACAGCCAACCGGCTTCGCTATGGCAATGGCGCAGAGTTTACTGGGCATTTTTCTACTGGCTTTTGGCAGTGCTTTGTACCTCACAGCCAACCTTGGTCCAGGTCCTCGTGACGGGCTGATGACTGGGATCCAGAAGCGTACAAATTACCCGATTGGCTGGGTGAGAACGGGGCTTGAGATCACGGTTCTGATTGTTGGTTGGCGACTCGGTGGCGTGGTGGGTATCGGCACTCTGATCATGGCCTTTGGGGTCGGGCCTCTGGTTGCTGTTTGCCTGTCAGTGGTTGATCGCTTTGGTGGTGTTACCGATGGTAGATCGAATACGGGTTGATGCAATGCTGACTGATCATTGTCGTTTGGGGATGTGGGGGTCGATGGAGTCGACTGAAATCTGGCCGCCGTTTGGCCAGACGGTCACAGTACCAGAATCCCCAGGATGAACACGAGCTGTTTTAGCTAAACACGACATCACTGACGAAGCCCAGGGTGGCAAGTACAAATAACGCTTTAGTGTTTTCGTTTGTTTCAGGGTGGGAAGACTATCAATCCTCAAGGTTTCAGGACGGTTTAGTAGGCTTCGAATTCCGGTCTTGAACGACGATGTCTGGAATATTGAGGAACTGCTAATATTGTTGTGGTAATTAGGCAGATACAAAATGCGACGAATTCTAGAAATTTTCCTATCCTTGTGTTTCGTGACTGCAGTTACGAGCGTTTGGGCCGGCGGGAACATCCAATCACTGACCGCGGAACAGGCGGGATACATTTCGTTCTCTTCACCTCCATTTATGGGTTTGAAACAGTTCCTTGAGGGGGGGGCGGTGGGGCCATCAATAAAAGTCCGTGGATACCTGGCATTCCCAAGTAGTGGTTCCGAGCATATGCCGGCCGTCATTCTGTTGCACGGCGGGAAGGGGATAAGCCATCACTGCCGCGCCGATCGTGATTGCAGCATCTACAAATGGGCGGAGAAAATGCAACACATCGGACTTGCAACGTTCGTTATAGACAGCAACGAGATCCGATGTAGGGGCCGGGAGAAGTGTTATAACCTCAACCAGGGGTTACCGAACATCATTGATGCATTCCGGGCGATGGCGCTTCTGTCGACCCACCCACGCATCGACCCGGCGCGGATTGCACTCATGGGGTTCTCGGTTGGCGGAATTGCGACTCTATATGCCACCGTGAAACGTTTCCAGCGTATGTGGGCGCCGGAAGGACAGGAACCAGCCGCCTATGTCTCTTTCTATCCGGCGTGTAACTATACCTGGGACGAAGGAGACCTGGTCACCGATCGACCGGTCAGAATTTTGATCGGAGACAAAGATCAAACTGGGTGGTACGTCCCTTGTGAAGACTATGTCAACCGATTAAGCAAGGCAGGCAAGGACTTCAAGATCACAATCTACCCTGGTATTCATCACGGTTTTGATAACGATCTCAAAAGAGGGTCAAAATGGAGTATTGGGCCCCATCCTACTTACTGCATGTGGCGGGAGGAGAAGGGCATCGGCATGGTACAGGTTGCCGAGGAGTCAGACGCTTTGTACGCGGGGTGTACCTCACTCTTGCCGGATCGTCTGCGCGAGTGTCGCCATGCCAGTATGTCTGTTCAAATGATGAGGCCTCAACTCGACAGCGTTCTGCAGCTTCGAGCGTCACATAAGCAAGACGAGCAAACGCAGACTACCTCAGACAGCTCGACGTCTGCACAAACAAGCTCATCTGTCCTGGTCGACCCGCAGTTAGACAAGGCGTTTGCAGAATTCGTGGCGCAATACGTGAGTCAATACTGGCAGGGCTGGGACCCGGGCAAGAAAATTGGCGATTGTCTGGCCACAAATGCAGCCGCCATGACGACCGGTGCCAAGAAAGGCGTCATGGAACATGGCCTGGACGAGGCATTTGAAAAACTCTCTGACAGTGATGCGACCAGCTTTGATGAGGTGTATGCACTTTGCGAGAAAGGTGGGGTGCAAATACAAGTGGCGGTTAAGCCGAAATCTGCCTTGGACAAGACATTCGCGACGTTCGTTACAGGTTACATTGACGAGAACTGGGGGGACTGGGGTCCTGGCAAGAAGATGGGACAATGCCTGGGCGAAAATGCCACGTCCATCACGGACCGGGCCAAAAAAGATGTGATTCAGTATGGTTTGGAAGAAGCATTTGAGGAATTGTCTGGCCCGGATTTGGACAGTTTAGGTGGTATTTATGCCTCTTGTCAGGCAGCCTACCGGGAAGAAGGTGGCCAGGCAGAAAAATCTGAGTATGACTGGGCACTGGAAGGATTCGAGAGGTTAATTGTCAAGTCTGCACAGTACTTCGAAGGTCAAGAATCGTTGATGTCCGACACTTCCTGCGAAGTAGCAAAGTCTAGGAACAAATACGACCGCAAAACGCACCATAAGGCAATCAAGGAAGTCACGGAATTCTTTAGAACCACATTTAATCTATAAACTCCCTTGTTGAACTCATCCTCCAATAATTCAGTTCCCTAAATTTTGTTTTAACAAAAAATATTTTATGATCCTAGATCGCGAGCGATTTCTCGATATCTGGTCACGCTGTGGTGGCGAGGAGGAAGACCGTATCTTCGATGAAATAGAAACTCACTATCGTGAGCTACATCGCCACTACCATACGACAGCTCACATTGTGTTTTGTCTTAATGAACTGGACAAGGCATTTGCCGATATCAAGCTAAGGGGAACTGAGTTGCAGGATGATGCGGTCGAGTTAAGTCTATGGTTTCATGACGTCATCTTCGAAATTCCAGGCGCCAACAACGAGCAAAAAAGTGCGCAATTGTTTCTTCAGGTGAGCGATGGTCGCCTGGACAATGACCTGAGAAATCGTGTCCATGACGCAATTATTGCAACGACACACAAAACGATTCCTGATGCGTTGGAGTCTCAGCTCACCGTCGACATTGACCTTTCAGGTCTGGCGCAATCCTGGCCGGAGTTTTTTACTGACAGTCGACAAGTCCGAGCCGAGTTTTCACATCTTTCAGATAAGGAATTCAATGTGGGCCAGGGGAAATTCATGAAGTCCCTGTTGGACAGAGCCAGCATCTACTCCACAGAGTTTTTCTTGGGTACTCACGAGGCAACTGCGCGGAAAAATGTTGCTCGATTAATTAATAAATTAGAGACCGGTTATATCTGGCCTCAAAGCTTGTCTGAGGCTGGCCCCTAGTTACAATCAATAGCCTGAGCCAGTTCATGATGAACATGCACCTGAACCCCAAAAAATGTTCCCACACGCGGGAAAACCACTGGGCTCGTCGTGGTCAGTCATCTCTACTGCCCGCGTGGTTTGTGTTGGTCGTTGGGCTTGGTATTTGTACGGCGCCGGAGCTTGCTGCCCGCGACCATGATAAGGACGAAAGCTCAGCACCAACTTCAACTCAGAAAACCGACAAAAAGTCGGGGAAAGTATCTACTGGAGAGGTGACTCAACCGAATCAAGAATTCGCCGCTGCGATGAAAAAAGCCGCAGCTGTTTGGGGTGGCGGTGAGCACAACGAACAGATCAGTCAATGTGTCACCCAAAACGCTGACTCGATCAGCAAGGCAATGAAGATCGGAATCATCAAGTACGGCTTTGTAGCTGACGCTGTTTTCTGGAAGGTGTCATCGGATGATCAGGAAAGCTTCCTCAAAGTATTGCAGTCCTGTATGAACAAACAACAATCTGATGAGGCTACACAGCAGGCGGAGTCGACAGATGCTACTAAGAAAAACAAAAAAATCCCATCGGCTGGGCCAGCGCTGGATCGGGTATTTTCTGAAGTAATCAAAAAAACTTCCGAAGATCTCTGGGGAGGTGGCCCCTTTAATAAAATATTTAGTGCGTGTATCAGTGCCAACGCGTCCTCAATCACCAGAAAAATGAAAAGAGCGATTATCAAAACCGGGCTAGCCGGCGACGCCGTTTTTTATCAAGTGTCGGAGGCGGACGGGAAAAGTTTTGAAAATGTGATGGCCCTATGTGAGAAGAACGCTGACTCAACGACTGCCGAAACGGAAGATGAAGAAACAGTGCCCCAGAGCATGTCGCTAGAGGAAGCCAAGAAGGTGACAGCCGAACTGGCGAAGACCGAGTACGTCCCGCCGCCGCGGACAATCCGGGACATCACCAGTATCCTGGACGGCAAGCGGGAGGAGAGCCTGAAGCAGATTGAAAAACTGCGTGCCGGTGCCGATGTAACGCCGCCTGACACCACCGACCCGGGAGAGTTGGTGAATTTCTACCGCACGCGAGCCGATGCTGCACAGTTGGTTGGCCGCTCCGGACAGCAGATCGAGGATTACCGATCGGCTATTGAGTATGGCCGCAAGAGTTATGCATCCGGCCAGATGCCGGCTGAAGCACATTCCCAAACACTGACAGCAGCAGCAAGCGCTGAAATGCGAATCGGTTCGATGCGAAGAGCCAAGGCACTGCTTGAAGAGGCCATGGCGGTCGCGGCCAAATCGGAATATCCGGAAACCGATCAACTGATAATCCGCATCCTTTTGGTCCACTATTACCTGTACCGTGACGATCTTCAGAACGCAGAAATTCTCCTGAATCAGGCGAAGGCAACCTGGGAAAAAGAGCAGGAGAACCGGAAGTACTGGGAAGTCTTTGTATGGGATGAATTGCAAAGTCAGATCTGGGCCGCCGAAGCGCGACTGCTGGCGGTTTCGGGGAAGCTGAATGCTGGCGAGATTCTGTACCGTAAGGCGTTGGAGAATTTTCGCCAACACAAAGATATCCCGAACTACGGCAAGCATATTCTTATCCCCAAGCTTAACCTCAGGGTTCATCTTTGGTACCTGCAAATGCTGGGTGACAACCTGATCCGCCAGGGGCGTGCGGTTGAAGCTGAGATCATTTGGCGCGAGATGATCTCGGAATCGGTGACGGGATTCGGACGCTACTCCAACGCGACGGCAGATGCGACGACAGGGTTCGCCAGGGCGTTGCTGGAACAGGGTCGATTCGACGAGGCCGAGACGCTGGCCGACACCACCCTGGAGATCTGGCAAACCATTGAAGCACCAGCGAGTTCTGTTTCCCTGCAGGAATCCCATCAGTTGCTGAGCGACATCCTGGTGTTGAGTGAGGATTGGGAGGGTGCGAGCGATCTGTACGCGCACATCGAAACCGGGCTCGTTGATGATCCAGAATCCAGGGACAAGCTACTCAATCAGAATCCCAGCTACGCCCTGACTCTATTTTATTCGGACCAGGCCGACCAGGCTCGACTCATCTTGGCGCAGGCCTACCAGGCCAAGCGCCACGCCCTGGGTGATCAGCATCCGGAGACCGCCGAGTTAGGCGCCCTGTTAGCCGTCATGGAAAATGCTGCAGGTGAACATCAACAAGCGCTGCTTCGTTTCAGGCAGACGGTACCCATCCTGCTCAGTCGCGCGCGCAGGTCCCGTGATG
>Ga0114996_10002652_pt1 | contig 23034 bp, 21 predicted proteins | sample ArcticOcean_MG_C_4_FD_87039 | JGI IMG/M metagenome (GOLD analysis project Ga0114996, IMG submission 87039) | Marine microbial communities from western Arctic Ocean - ArcticOcean_MG_CB4_134 | ecosystem: Environmental > Aquatic > Marine > Oceanic | place: Arctic Ocean: Canada Basin | collected... | reverse complement strand
TGCAGTAGCTGCATCTTCCATCAGGTAATTGATAGCAACTGCACCTGTCCCCTGCATCCACGCATCAATGTACTGCAAGGCAATATTTATATTGCCGCGGATGCCCGCCTCTGTAATCTGTCCTTCCGGGATCTGGAGCAAATCATCAGCGGTTATACGGCTTTCGTTTACCCGGTCAATCTGGTTATCACCATCAAATGCAGATCCAAAAACATCGGATACAACACCCAATAGACCAGGATGGGCTATCCATGCTCCATCAAATCCCTGCTGCGCCTCTCGTTCTTTATCACCTCTGACTTGGGCCATGGCACGTTCGTTTGCAGCCTCGTCGTCTCGACGAGGTATAAACGCTGACATACCTCCCATTGCATGGGCGCCCCGTTTGTGACAAGTCTGAGTCAATAACTCCGCAGCGGACTGCAGGAAATGAGTGGCCATCGTGACCTGACCACGGTCTGGAAGTACCATGTTTCGATCATTGCGAAAAACTTTCACGATACTATAAATATAATCCCATCGACCCAAGTTTAAAGCAGTTATATGATCTCGAAGCTCGTACAAAATTTCATCCATTTCAAACGCAGCCAATATGTGCTCTATAAGTACTGTCGCTCGGATTGATCCACGTGGAATCTCCAATTCATCTTGAGCAAGGGAAAAAACCTCGTTCCACCACCTCGCCTCTAGGTGACTCTGAAGCTTGGGCAAATAAAAATACGGACCACTGCCGTATTTCAAGAAGTTTGCTGCATTATGAAAAAAAGCCAGCCCAAAATCGAATAGGCTCGCTGACATTGGCTGTCCATCTACAAGGACATGCCTCTCTTTGAGGTGCAGTCCCCTGGGCCTAATACAAAGCACCGATGTCTTTTCACCCAGTTTGTATTCTCTGCCCTCAGGCGTTACTTCGTTGATAGTCCGTAGTGCAGCGTCTCGAATATTACGCTGCCCATTAATATTTTGAGACCAGCCAGGGGCATTCGCGTCTTCGAAATCAGTCATGTAGACCTGTGCCCCTGAGTTAAGGGCATTAATAACCATTCGCCGATTAGATGAAGGTCCAGTAATCTCCACCCTGCGATCACTAAGATCAGCGGGAGCTTTAGGCACCACCCACTTGCCCTCTCGAATGTTCCGGGTAGACTCCAAGAAATCCGGCTTAGCGCCATTGTCGATTTCAATCTGTCGCGTAATTCGGGCAGCCATAAGGTCCTGCCGGCGATTTTCGAAAGCTCGTGCAAGTGTGCCAAGAAACTTCAGGGCGTCGTCGGAGAGAATATCATCGGCTATCTCTAAGCTAGGCGCGACAATCTGAACACCCTCTGCCATTCCACAACTCCTCTGAAATTTGGGGGGGGGGCCAAGTTCCTGAGTTTTACCGAAACCGAGCACTATTACTACATCAGCCATTCTACGAGGGCAACTAACTTAATGCAAGCACGTTGAACAGCAACATATCCCCCTTTAGTTATCTCTATTTTACGCTTTACGTAACCCGATGTTATCAAGGCAAACATTTCGGAAATTGCTTGGAATTAATGCACTTTCCCCGCAAATTAAAAAAACCCTAATTATGCAACTACGTCTGGGCACTTCCTTACCTACACTACATGGGATTGAGCGGAGGCATTCTACATTAACGGGTGCGGATTATTACTACGCGTTGATGTCTCACACTTGCACACTCACAGCATGTCGCTGATAATGGCGTGTACTGGTGAATTGTACGTTGATTGAAAGGGTTAGTTAAGTTGATGGACGACCTTCAAGCCAGGATTACTGAAATCCGCAAAAACATCCATGATGCATCTGATCATGCGAACAGAAATCCTAACGAAATTACATTGATGGCTGCCTCGAAAACTGTCGATCCACAAGTCATCCTAAAGGCTATCGACTACGGCGTTACCACATTTGGGGAAAACCAAATTCAAGAGGCTGAATGGAAGTTTGAACAACAGCCAGACCTAGCAAGACGTGCGACTTGGCATTTTATCGGCAGCCTCCAGAGTAATAAGGCAAGAAAAGCACTAGGCTTTTTCACAACAATTCAGTCCATTGATCGTCTTTCTATAGCAAATCGCCTCAACTCCATCGCCAATGAGCTCGCAATACGCGTACCCGTCTATCTTGAAGTGAACGTTGCTGAGGAATCAACAAAGACTGGATGTAGTCTCTCTCTGCTCCCAACCCTTGCTGCTTCGGTTTCACTCTTTGCAAACCTAGACATAGTGGGACTCATGACCGTCGCCCCTGCCGTGACAGATCAGGAGGACGTCCGCCCGATCTTCCGAAAACTACGAACACTGAGGGACGAACTACAACAAACTGCGCCATTCCAGTCCATTAGCCTCGGATTATCCATGGGCATGAGCAGCGACTATCAAGTGGCTATCCAAGAAGGCTCAACGTTAGTTCGGATCGGAACATCTCTCTGGGGGCCGCGCCCTCAGTGATGTTCCTTACAGTTTTGCACACCCGGTCCCGGTACAGGACCGCACTTCTGTGTAGTCATAGCCATTCACCGTTACCGCATTGCCAACAAATAGGAACTTGAACGCTTGACCCTTCACCGTCCCCTTCATCTTACCTTCAGCCCCCGTCGGCTGAGTATGACTCCGGACAAGTTGGTCACAGCCTTCAAGGTAGTCCAACATTTCACCTCGTTCACCACACCTAACAGTCAGCGCTGGCCCGGTTTCTGTGAACCCAGACTCTACATGATAATGCATCAATCCGTCCATTGTCAGAACCTCCATTCCCTATAGTAGAACATATGTTCTACTATAGCACACCCGAAAGGAATGTCAAGACAACGCAACTACCAATGCTCCTTTAAAGCATTGCGTTTCAAATCGTTTGCCCATATATTCTATAGTGTTGATTCCTCACCGTTAAAATCCGAAAGGATCTTATCAAGATGCCAACTTGGGTAAAGATCAGACATCCACAAAATGACGAAGATGACGACGATAGCCCTGGGCGGCCATATTTGATACGCTTGGGGGCAAAATACGACGGCAGCTTGTACGACAGTTATACCGAAGATGGAAACCCAGGGGTGGAAATAATGTTTCCGCATATGGATAACGCAGCCAGATTCGTAGCAGAAGTCAAGTCCACCTTCAAAGGTACTACGTTCGACTCTTGGGTGTGAAGATAGATTCTACATTCCATATTCCATAGATACGCCAATGGCTCTACCTCAGGCTCAAAAGGTGATAATTTCTCCGACCGTAGCAGCATCAAGCTTCTGTACAAGACGAGTAACTAATTGGACAGCCAAGTCTAAGTCATAGCCGCTAATTACGCTATTATGGCTATGCAGATAACGAGTTGGTATCGTTATGTTTACTACCGGAACCCCTGTACCAGTTTTCTGGATTGCTGCACCATCTTGCCCATAGCCTGAAAGCACATTGAACTGGAGAGGGATTTGAAGCTCTTCAGCAGTTCGAACAACAAAATCACGAAGCTTTAGATTGGGCAACATGGAACTATCATGCAGAAATAATCCAGGACCAGCCCCCACCCGTTCTTGCGCCTCATCCATGGTAATCCCAGGGTAATCCCCTGCTACCCCGCTCTCAATATTGATTCCAATTTGAGGGTTAACTAAGGTTCCACTAGTACCTGCTCCCCGGAGCCCGACTTCCTCCTGCACAGTTGCTACCCCATACAGGTTGTTAATTCCGGCTTTGCTCAGATGTTTCAATACCTCGAGCATGACCCAAATGCCCGCCCTGTCATCCCAAGCCTTACCAAGATATACATCGCCAGTGCCAAATTTGGAAAACGTGCTCTGGGGCGCAATCGGATCCCCTGGCAGAATTCCAAGATTTTCCATTGCGTCTTGGCGGTCGCAAGCCCCAACATCTAGAAACATATCAGTTTTGGCAAAAACCTTACTTTTGGATTCCGCATTTATAACATGAGGGGTTTTGATACCAGTTACACCAAGAACAGGACCTATTTTCGTCATAATCAGCCAGCGCTGATTAATTAGAGCCTGATCAAGCCAGCCACCAAGGGTTTCAAACTTAACGTACCCTTGTTCCGTTATATACTTTACAATAAGACCTACCTCGTCCATATGAGCAGCCAACATAACCCGTGGGTAGTCGTAAGTGCCCGGTAGTCGTCCCACAACCGAACCTAACCCATCGATCTCGACCTCACATCCTAGTGAAACAAATTCCCTTTTTACAATTTCCCGGACGGAATTTTCAAAACCAGATGGGCCCAGTGCATTGGATAACTCTTCTAAAAGTTTTTCTGATCCTTCCATCAACTGCCTCCTGAATAAATATTTGCCTTGATACTAGCAGAAAGTTCTCCTTGCAGGAAAACCTACAAACAGGTACCCTAACTATCGGCAAAATAGCCGTTTGGATACAACAACTACACACACGGAGCCAACACTTGCAATCGGTCTCGGACAACAACGCTAATATAAAACATTCGCTCCATAAGACAAGATGTCTCTGGGTAGCTCCTATTGTCCTCTTACTACCCCTGCTGTTTCTTATAGGGTGTAGCGAGAACACACCGAGCACCGAGGCCACTGTAGTGGTAGCCACAAGTATACCTACAACGGCAGTGCCAACTGAGCTCGCAGCCACACCAACAAAGGAGGTACGTGTCATTACACAATACAATTCAGCACCCCCCATGGAAATTGATGTATCCAAGTCATACAGTGCAACTTTTGAAACTACAGAAGGGCATATAGAATTCGAGTTGTTTGTGGGAGACGCTCCCACAACAGTTAATAACTTTGTATTCCTTGCCAGGAATAGCTTCTACGAAGGCGTGATCTTCCACCGTGTTTTGAGTGGGTTTATGGTTCAATCAGGAGATCCTACCGGCACTGGTGCTGGTGGTCCAGGGTATCGTTTTGATGACGAAACAGTCACCAGAGATTATCTGAGAGGCACATTAGCTATGGCTAATGCTGGACCGAACACCAACGGCAGTCAATTCTTTATCATGCATCAAGACACTCCTCTCCCGAAAAATTACACCATCTTTGGAATAGTCCGAAATGGCATAGAGGTAGTAGATGCCTTAGCAGGGACCGCAGTCGGTATGAGCCCTAATGGGGAGCAGTCCAAGCCCGTCAATCCACCGTCAATCGTATCTATAACTATCATAGAAAGCTAACCGCTGAGAACTGGGGACAGCACCATCCACAAATCGGTCCCTACTGAGCATTCATCAGTCCAAATTGCAAAAACTATCTGCTAAGACGACGGTGGCATTGCGCCTGAGTAATGTGGGGAAGGTCAGACTTCAACTATGGCCTAGCCTTCCCTCCTTAAACATCCTGCCTACCATCCTCCCGCTTCTCAGGGCGCCCAACAGTGAGTCAAGATCATCGATGACGTCTTCAAACTCTGTCACACATTCCCCGATTTCAACAAGATGGTGAGCGTCACTCCCGCCAGTACCTGGGAGTTGTAATGAGTGGGCAACTTTTGCAGAAAACATATTTTCAGACTGGCTTCCTCTGCCATTGAAAATCTCGACACCATGAATGGCAAAGTCGAAATTCAAAGAACCATACGACTCATCAGACCGAGTCCAGTAATTCGAATAGGCCGAAGAACGATGAGGATGAGCAAGAATCATGGCGGCACCTTCACTCGTCGCAATTTCAGCTAACCGCCTCATGCTTGCCATTTCTGGCTGGTATCGATCTAATCCAAAGACAAGTATATGCCCGATCTCGGTAGTAACTTCCATTCCGGGAATCACCACGATGCCATATGCAGCAGCTATCTCCTGCACTTCTTTCGAATCCCAAGCTGCATCGTGCTCTGTCAAACACACTCCATCGATTCCAAGACTAGCGACCCTACTTATGAGGCTAATGGGCTCTAGAGTGCTATCCCGCGACAGCGGTATCGTATGGTTGTGTAGGTCTATTATCACGGAAAATTCCTAAGAAGATTAAGTAAACGAGCGACCTCTATGACTCACTCCCCAACAATCCGTAGGGTAAGCCAATAAGAGTAATCCAAGGCAATAGAAGAGAATTTACTCCGCTAGCATCTTGCTTAAGACTGTTTGCAAAATTCCACCATTCGCATAATAATCCACTTCAACCTGAGTATTAATCCTAACAGTGGCTGAGAAAGCTACTCTGTCACCCGAGTCATTAACACAGCTTACATCCACTTGTTTCCCTGGATTCAATCCTCCACTTATGCCCGTAATAGAAAACACCTCAGTACCAGTAAGCCCTAAAGCTTCTACAGAGTCACCCTGGGTAAACTGCAATGGTAATATTCCCATTCCAATTAGATTCGATCTATGTATCCTTTCGTACGACTCCGCAATCACCGCACGAACACCAAGCAGCATTGGGCCTTTTGCAGCCCAGTCTCGACTCGATCCTGCCCCGTACTCTTTCCCGGCAAGGATGATAACCGGAACCTCACTATTCTTATATCGCTCTGCCGCTTCAAAAATGCTCATTTGCTCATTACTTGGGAGATGCTTTGTTACCCCCCCCTCTATACCATCAAGCATGCGATTTTTTAACCGAATATTCCCAAATGTTCCTCTAACCATCACTTCATGGTTACCGCGCCGAGCTCCGTAGGAATTGAAATCAGCAACAGCAGTCTCATTATCTGTAAGATATTTTGCCGCCGGCGATGACCCAGATATGGCTCCAGCAGGAGAAATATGATCAGTGGTCACCGAATCTCCAAGAACAGCAAGAATCCGGGCACCAGTGATATCCTTGACCCTATCAATATCTTGTCCAATCTCGTCAAAATAGTTAGGTTCGCGGACGTATGTTGAATTCAGATCCCAATCAAATAATTCCGATTCAGTAATAGCAAGGTCTTTCCAACGATCTTCACCTTCAAAAACACTCGCATATTGCGTCGAGAACAAGTCTGGCGTCACCGATGACCCAACGACATCCGCAATCTCCTGCTTAGATGGCCATATGTCAGACAGGTACACATCTTTCCCATCTGAATTAGTGCCTAATGGTTCACGTTCGAAGTCAAAATCGACCCGGCCAGCTAAAGCATATGCAACAACCAGCATCGGCGATGCCAAGTAATTAGCCCTGGTCAAGGGATTAATCCTGCCTTCGAAATTGCGATTTCCTGATAGTACAGATGCTACCACTAAGTCCCCTTCTTCGATTGCTGAGCTAATATGGGCAGGAAGAGGGCCCGAGTTACCAATACAAGTCGTACACCCATACCCTACTAAGTGGAATTTCAAGGATTCTAGATAGGGCGTAAGGCCAGCGTGTTCTAGATACTCAGTGACCACCCTCGATCCAGGGGCCAACGAAGGTTTCACCCAGGGGGCTACTTGCAACCCTGATTCAACTGCATTCTTAGCAAGCAACCCGGCGCCAAGCATGACGTCCGGGTTTGAAGTATTGGTGCACGAAGTGATAGCTGCCAAAACAACAGACCCGTGGGTTATTTCATACCCCCCCTCAGGATCAGCTACAGCAACGCTCTTAGTAGTAACAGAGCTATCTAAAGCAAACCCATTCTGTGCAATCGGTTTAACGAGGTGCTCCCCGAAACTGTCTTTAACCTGATTCAAAAGAACCCGATCTTGTGGGCGTTTGGGGCCAGCAACGCTAGATTGAATTGTCGAAAGATCCAGTTCTAGCGTTTCCGAGAAAACAGGATCTACTGTACTATCTGTTCGAAATAGACCAACGGCTCTAGCATATTTTTCAACTAGCTCAATCAAACCTGAATCGCGACCGGTTAATTTCAAATAATCAAGGGTGACTTCATCCACAGGAAAGAATCCCATAGTAGCTCCGTATTCCGGGGCCATATTGGCTATCGTTGCCCTGTCCGTCACTGGCAACCCACTCAAACCAGACCCATAGAACTCGACGAATCGATCAACAACCCCATGAGCCCTCAACATCTCTGTTACGGTGAGGACAAGATCTGTTGCAGTAGCTGTTTGCGGAAGTTGCCCATATAATCTTACGCCCACTACTTTCGGTGCTAACATATAGTAAGGCTGCCCTAGCATGACAGCCTCTGCCTCAATTCCTCCAACGCCCCATCCCAGAACACCCAATCCATTAATCATTGTTGTATGTGAATCAGTTCCAACAACGGAATCTGGAAACGCAAAGGTTTCGCCGCTGAGTTCCCGTGTTCCAACAACCTTGGCAATATGCTCAAGGTTAATCTGGTGCACAATTCCCATCCCTGGAGGCACAACGCGAAAATTGGACAAATTACGCTGGGCCCATTTCAAAAGCGCATATCGCTCTCCGTTACGTTCATATTCACGATCAACATTAAACCTAAACGCTTGAGGGCTACCAAATTGGTCAACCTGCACAGAATGATCAATAACCAAATCAGACTGGACAAGCGGGTTGATTTTCCCGGGATCCGCCCCCATACGGGCCATTGCGCTTCTCATAGCAGCTAGGTCAACCACTGCAGGCACGCCAGTAAAATCTTGAAGTATCACCCTCGCTAGTTTAAAAGGAACACTAATGTCGCCTGGTTCTGGCGACCACTTAGCTAATTTAGCAACATCTTCAGGCATAACGTCATACCCATTAACGTTCCGCAGCAGACTTTCAAGCAAAATCTTAATTGAGAATGGAAGCTTGGAAATATCTCCCATACCAGCTTGTTCTAGGACATTTATGTCAAAATACGTAACATCCCCAGCACTCGTAGCAAGTGTCTTTTTTGCACCAAACTGATCTTCGTATGTCATGTTATACCCCTATAAATTGCTGTTGATATGAATTTGAGTGTAGCACAATCAACTATGAATCGGCAGGATGCCTTTCTGGCCAGCTGAGCGATACTTGGACTACGTCAAAATTCTGGTAGCAAATCTAACAAAATTGTTACGAGCCCTAGTTGTGCAGTGATACAATGCCTTAACTATCAGTGGACACCTCAAGGGGGCATTATGTATCAACTTGATTTATCTGGAAAAAACATCTTAATCCTCGGTATCGCTAATCACCGCAGTATTGCCTGGGCAATAGCACAGGCGCTTGATGGAGCCGGGGCACGACTCATCATCACTTATCAGAACGAACGAATGGGAGAAGCAGTTCGCAAACTTGCTGAAAACCTGCAGACCACACCTCTTCTATATCAGTGCGATGTGAGTAGTGACTCTGACATCGAACAAACATTCACTCAGATCGCCACAGATGCCGGCACACTTTGGGCAACCATTCACAGTATTGCCTACGCAAATCGCGACGAGCTTGGAGGAGCATATCGAGATACCTCTAGAGAAGGGTTTGCGCTTGCTCTTGACATAAGTGCTTACTCTCTCATTCCAATTTCCCGATATTCTGCACAACTTATGCAGGAGTCAGGGGGAAGCATTATTACGCTCAGCTTCCAGGCTTCCCAGCGCGTTTTCCCAGGATACAACGTCATGGGCACAGCCAAAGCAGCGTTAGAGCACGCAGTGCGACAACTCGCTGCCGAACTCGGAGAGATTAATGTGAGAGTCAATGCTCTTTCACCTGGACCTATTGATACTGTTTCATCTCGGGTAATCCAAGGCTATGCCACCATGAAGGATATGCATAAAGAACGTGCGCCACTCAATAGAAATGTTACCCACGAAGAAGTTGCTAAAGCAGCTCTATTTCTATGCAGTGACCTATCCTCTGGTATAACAGGAATTATTATGCCTGTGGATGGTGGTTATAACATAATGGGAATTTAAATCTCCCCATTAAGACCATTAGGTTTCTTCATAACTTTAATGTTTTTTATACAACAAATGTACGAATATCAAACAATCACATGGACAGCACTCAAGAAGGTTTAGAAGATGAGAAGCTTAAAATATACGAAGAAGACTTCAAACAGACAATTCGCTACCTTGTAGATTCAACCTTCTCACTGCCGAGACGAGGTCTCGTATCTTCAACAATAATTCCATCCCTCATAGAAACAATCCCATCTGTCCGTTCAGCAACATCTATGGCGTGAGTAACAATCACAAAAGTTTGGTTTTTTTCTGCGTTCATCTCGAGGATCAAATCCATGATTTCATGGGCCGTCTCACTGTCTAAATCTCCTGTCGGCTCGTCCGCCCACACGATACTCGGCTCGTTGACTAACGCTCTCGCGATCGTCACTCGTTGCCGCTGCCCCCCAGAGAGCTCACCTGGTCGATGAGTAGCCCTTTCAATCAGTCCAACCATGTCTAAGGCTTCCATTGCCTTCTTACGGGCTGAGCTAGCGCTGGTGCCGCCAATCAACATTGGTAGTTCAACATTCTCCACACTGGACAGCACTGGCAGTAAATTATAAAGCTGAAACACGAATCCCATATTGCTAGCCCGATAATCAGTACGCTCGTTATCGCTCATGGAATTTAAAGGAATTCCATCAATGATTATTTCACCAGAATCAATCCCATCCAACCCTGATAGACAATTTAGTAATGTAGTTTTACCACACCCACTAGCTCCCATAATTGAGATCAATTCGCCCCGACGCACCGCAAGATCAAGCCCCCTTAACGCGTGCACCGGATTCCCAGTCCCCCCAGCGTAAGTTTTCTCTACTGCTCGGGCTTCAATAATGTTTTCAATAGCCATTCACATCACCGCAATCAAGATTTTCTTTATAGGTCTATTATCTGCTTCGTATCACACCAAAATCAACGGTCAATGAGAGCATTACAGGTAGCAGTTACGGAGCAGTGTACTTTTCCAGATATTCGTTTACTTGTGGATTTAGGCGCGCAATTGACCTATCACATACACTAAACCCAGGGTTCACAGCTTATGCCTTCACTTAATACACGGCAAAAGGTCAAGCCGATTTATTGTTCACTCCATTGACAATGCCAGAGGAGCAAGCCAGGTGAAGTTGCAATCCTTTCCCGATATTTCTATGATGTATGATGTTATGTCATACGAAAAACCAATCACATTCACAAGTGGCAACAACCTACTACAGGGATTTTTATTCATTCCCGATACTAAAGACGAAAATTTGGTACCGGGAGTCATTATCTGCCATCCTCATCCTCGTGCTGGTGGTTCTATGGACAATAATGTCGTGTTCGCGTGCTGCTCAGGATTGCGATCCGCTGACATAGCCTACCTGCGCTTCAATTTCCAAGGAGTGGGCCAAAGCCAAGGCGTTGCGGGTGACCCAGACAGCCACATTGCTGACATTCTGGATGCCTTACAATACCTCAAAGGATTAGAGGGGATTGATCCATCATCTATAGGGGTAGCTGGATATTCCTTTGGGGGGTCTGCCACGATAAGGGCGCTGTTAAATGGCCTAGAGCCCAAGGCAGTCGCTCTGATTGCCTGTGGTTTCCCTGAGCTCACACCTGAGGATAAGATCAACTTGGGACTCTCTAAGCTCGTGATCCTCGGGGAAAGAGATAGCTACATTGATTCAGAAGCTGTTTCTGCCGTGATAGGTACGCTTGATGGTTTGAGTGAAATCCGCATCGTACCTGATGCTGATCATTTTTTTGTAAATAGTGAGTCGGTTTTATCAAGTATGGTAGAGCAATTTTTCAAGAATGAGTTAGGGAATCAGCATCGGCCCCGAGTTCAGACACATGCATGAAACAGCAATCAACATAAAAGGTCAGGCAGGAAACCTCGAGGCGATTTGGAGTGATATCTCTTCAACAGAAAAGAAACCATCTGTCTTGCTGTGCCACGGACATCCAGCATTCAACCAAGATATGCAATCTCCGCTATGCACGGCAATAGCCGTTGAGCTTGCCGTCCGCGGTTTTGTTTCGCTCCGATTCAATTTCAGAGGGGTTGGAGATAGCGAAGGCGAACGCTCAAATGGTGAATCCGAGTTTCAGGACGTTCTTTCCGCAGTCAAAGTATTACGGTCCCTTCCAAATATCGATAAGAGAAGATTGTTTGTAGTTGGTCACTCGTTCGGGGCAGCTGCAATCATAAAATCCATTAACCATCTGGGGAAGGTCAAAGCCCTCGCATTCCTAGCCCCTCCCGTCAACGCCCTTAGTGATTCTAGCGCAAAATCCGACCGCCGAACAAAATTGGTTTTAGGCGGACTCGAAGACAAAGTATCACCGTTCGATGACCTAAGAAGTGTCAACCTTGTCAACACAACAGTCATGTCTATTGCTGGAGATCACCTTTTCCACAGTAACGAACAGGAAGTCGCCTCAATTCTGAGCGGGTTTTTGACAGAGGAAGACAAGCGATGAAATTGCAAACGGTGCTTGGCCATCCTACCTATATCGTTGGTGCCAGATGACGCCGGCACAATCCCAACTGGAATCCTTTCGCGCGACACTTAGTAGTGCATTGAGGGTGTTTACCAATGGTATATTCCTCGGCTTTCTATTGGCATCAATACTAGTTGACCAATTAAGTAAGCTCTTTGTCAGAGACTCACTCTATCTGGGAGAAATAGTGCCTGTAATTGCGCCACTAAAGATCCACTATGTTACGAACACTGGGGCGCTGTTCGGATTGTTTCAAGGTCAAGCAGGAATACTATTGCTGTTATCGACCTTCGGGGTATTGCTCCTATTGTTCTTTTACGTGAAATCGGAGGAGCATACGCCCGGCCATATGGTTTGTATGGGATTGATCCTAGGCGGTGCTATCGGCAATCAGCTTGATCGGTTCTTCTTGAATCACGTTACCGATTTCATAGAGATTCAAGGGTATCCCTGGATCTTCAATATAGCTGATGCTGCAGTTGTCATCGGTGTCACAGGTATAGCTGCTCTCACGATATTCGCGAATAGCAGAATAGCAACCACCCTTTCTCCTGAGCAGGTCTCGCCCCTGGCCCTTTTATGGATAAACAGTGGTAACTACTGTTCCTATGGAGACGAAACATGGGTAGTGGACGACTTTCTTTTCGACCTCCAAAATATGCTGCCGTCCGAATATAATGCCTCACCAGAGTCCTCTGAATAACAACCGTAAGTGGGATCAATCATGTCTGATAGCTACCAATTCATAGTCGATGTGCAAGACGAACGACTTGATGTCTTGATCGCTCGCAAGATTGAAGAAGTGTCTCGTTCCCAGGCACGCACCCTGATAGTTGAGGGTGGGGTAGTTATAGCATCAGGGATTTCTCCTAAGCCATCACTCAAATTACCAATCGGCTCTTCGGTCACAGTGACCATTGCTCCAGAAACAACAGAAGACATTGAACCGGAAAATATCCCACTTGAGATACTTCACGAAGATGACGATTTGCTCGCAGTAAACAAACCAGCAGGGCTCACTGTTCACCCTGGGGCCGGCCAAAAAAATGGCACACTTGTCAATGCTCTGGTCTATAGAGGGATCAATCTATCTGATACCGGAGGCGGATTCCGGCCTGGCATTGTACACAGACTGGATAAGGACACATCAGGCGTCATTCTGATAGCAAAAAACAATCGTATTCACCGCCACTTATCCAACCAACTCAAAGAGCGAACTACGATAAAGCGGTACTTAGCATTGGTTTGGGGGGTCCCAGATCCACCATCAGCAATTATTGACGCTCCAATTGGCCGCCACCCGATCAGTAGAAAGAAAATGACGGTGATATCGACGGGAAGACCTTCAGTGACTTCCTTCCACACTATCAAATCCTCAAACGGATTTTCCCTCCTGGATGTTAAGCCTTCAACAGGGCGAACTCACCAAATCCGAGTGCACATGTCCTACAATCACACCCCCATCGTAGGCGATCAGGTTTATGCCCCAAATCGCCCTCGCCTTGTACCCAGACAATTTCTCCACGCCAGTTCGATCCAATTCACCCATCCATCCATGAAATCTATCATGGAAATCAATGCTCCATTACCCAGCGATCTCGAAAACGCTCTTATGGAGCTATTGAATGATTGATTGTTGTTCCTTAAGTCAAAATAGCACTGCTCAAAACCTGAATAGTACCTTTGATCATAGTTTAGTGGCAAAGGATTTGAAGAGGTACCGCAAGTATGGACAGAGAAAAAGTTCCAGAATATTAACCTCATTGATCGAGCAACACCTTTCGAAAGGTGCTGTCTCCCTCTGTGACATAGGCTCCGGTATCGGTTCTGTCACGCACGCTTTCCTCAAAATGACACACACCACGGCCACCGTCGTTGAAACTTCCTCCGCTTATATCAAGGCCTCAGAAGAAGAAGCGGAAAATAGGGGAATCCACGACCGAATTACCTACCATCATGGGGACTACGTCTACCTAGCTCAAGCTCTCGGATCTCATGACATAATGTGCCTGGACAGGGTTATATGTTGCTACCCTGACATGGATATCCTTGTCGGTTTGTCTGCAATCAATGCAAAGTCACTTTTCTCGATTGTGATCCCAAGAGATACTATTTTTCACCGAATGGTAGTGTCAGCGCTTCACACCTTTCACAAAATAGTGAACATATTCAACCCAGGCTTAGCACCACCACGGTTCTACATTCACCGCCTGAGCGACATTAATGCAACAGTCAAGTGGTGTGGGTTAGTGCCATTGGTGTCAAAGACGACATGTTTTTGGAGAATAGCCATCTACCAACGATCGCAAGCATAGCCATGGTCGTGTAGAATTATGGAGCAGTTACCACAAGAATGAAGGAAGCTCAACTCATGATATCAAAGGTTCGGGTGCGATTCGCTCCCAGCCCAACAGGTGAACCTCATCTTGGCAATCTTAGAACTGCTGTGTTTAACTGGCTCTTTGCCCGCAGTACTGGAGGGGATTTCATCCTACGCATTGAAGACACAGATCAGCAGCGCCTAGTACCAGGTGCTGTAGATACATTATTGGAATCCTTACGCTGGCTTGGACTAGACTGGGATGAAGGCCCAAATTTGATCGGAGGACAATTCGGCCCCTACTATCAGTCCCAGCGACTATCCCTGTATACCGTCATAAAAGACCTCCTGATAACCAAAGGAAAAGCATATGAATGTTACTGCCACCCTGAGCGTCTTCAGGAAATACGCCAGCAGCAGCAGCAAGCAAAAACCCGAATAGGCTATGATGGTCACTGCCGAGATCTTTCAATTGCCCAACAAGAAACTGCAGCTCTCTCTAGTACTCCAGTCGTTCGTTTCAGAATGCCGGACGATGGTCAAACCACTTGCTCGGATTACATTAGAGGGGACATCGTCTTTGATAACAATCTCATTGACGATTTCATCATCATGAAATCAGATGGATATCCAACATACCATCTCGCAAGCGTCATCGACGACCACTCGATGGAGATCAGCCATGTGCTGCGGGCAGATGAATGGCTTTCTAGTCTGCCCAAGCATCTGCAGCTCTACGAAGCACTCGGATACTCTCTTCCTACCTTCGTGCACTTACCAATAATCCTTGGAGCAGATAGATCCAAACTCAGTAAGCGCCACGGTGCAACAAGCGTTCTCGACTACAAAAACAATGGCTTTCTTCCCGATGCTATTTTTAACTTCCTTGCTCTCCTCGGATGGAGCCTTGACGACAGTTCCGAGCTATTCAGTCGCGACCAACTTATTGATAACTTCACAATCGACCGTATTGGAGACTCAGCAGCAGTATTTGATATTGACAAGCTTTCTTGGATGAATGGGGTATACATAAGGGATTTATCAGACGTTGCCCTCGCAAAAGAAATCAAACCATTTCTGGATGTGTCTGCCGGCTTAGCATCCGAGGCTCCAGGCAAACCTTCGCTCGTGGATATTGTGCCGATTATAAAAGAGCGCATTAAAACCCTTACCGATGCGGATGCGATGATCTCTTTTTTCCAAGATGAAAAGCTCGTGTACGACCCAAGTTTGCTTATTCCAAAAGGCCTCGATGTAACACAGGTGACAACTATTCTTGATACGGTCTATCCACTTCTTGAACAAACCGATGAGTTTGCCACAAATGTCCTTGAAGCCAACTTGCGTGCCCATGCAGATAAACTCGATCTAAAGCCTGGGCAAGTATTTTCAGTGCTTCGGATCGCTCTCACCGGGAGAACAGTTGCTCCTCCGCTATTTGAAACCATGGAGATTCTTGGAAAACGTCAATCACTCGATCGCATTAGCGAGGCCAAAATACTAATGGAGAACAACTCATGACGCTACAACAACGACTACTTGATGACATGAAAGATGCTATGCGCCAGCGGCAATCAGAAAGGCTATCTGTTATTCGCATGATCCGGGCAAAGATCCACAACGAGGAAATAAGCAAGGGATCGGACCTTGACGAAGAGACAGTCACAGAAGTCATTACCAGGATGGCGAAGCAACACCGAGAAAGTATCGAGCAGTTTCGAAACGGGAACCGACCTGACTTGGTCGAAAAAGAGGAGACCGAGCTTGCGACTGTGATGGAATATATGCCAGAGCAAATGTCTGTTGAAGATATCAGCAGCCTCGTTGCCCAGGTGATCAATGAAGTGTCTGCAACTGGGCCTTCCGACAAAGGAAAAGTCATGGGCAAGCTCATGCCTCAAGTCCGAGGAAAAGCTGACGGGAACCAGGTCAATACTGTCGTCATGACAATGCTTAACTCACTTTGAAAAGCTTTTCGTACAACTGTCGATCGCCTCAATACTGTAGATCTAAGGAGTAACTCATGCGTTTTGGTATCGTGGTATTCCCTGGGACCTGGAGTGATACAGACTGCCATAAGGCTGTCACGCAGGATTTACCCCATCAGGCAAACTACATATGGCATAAAGAAACTGATCTTACTGGGTATGACTGCATAGTTTTGCCAGGAGGATTTTCGTACGGGGATTACCTGAGAACTGGCGCAATGGCCAAATTTTCCCCTGTCATGAATTCTGTTGCGACCTTTGCCGCACGCGGTGGAGCAGTGATAGGTATTTGCAACGGATTCCAGATTCTCTGTGAATCGGGGCTGCTGCCCGGAGTACTTCGCCGAAATGAAGGGGCAACTTTCAAATGTGACTGGGTCAACCTTAGGACTGATAACAGCAGTACTATCTTCTCCAATACCCTCGAAACTAATCAGGTTATCAACGTCCCTATCTCACATGGGGAAGGTAACTATTATGCTGATGATGCAACACTGGAATCCATGGAAGCTGCCGGCCAAATAGTGTTTCGTTACACCGATGAACGCGGAAATGTAACAGCAGAAGATAACCCTAACGGATCTCGCTTGAACATAGCTGGCATCACGAACATCCAAGGTAACGTTCTTGGTATGATGCCTCACCCCGAACGGTGCTGCGATCCAATCCTTGGTGGCACCGATGGCTCTTTCATTTTTAATTCCATAGCTGTTGCTACCCAACAAAGCCGATAGAATCGTTGTCGTGAATCACTAGTTTATCCATACCCAAGGAGTGAATATGCTTGGTGTCATCCTGGCTATTGTTGCATCTGCAAGTTGGGGTGCTAGTGCTGTAGTCGCAAGACTTGGGCTTCTCAACATGCATCCGGTTGCAGCTACATGGCTATCCCTTATCACGGGATGTATCTTGCTTGGGCCTGTTGTTGTTTTCCAATACAGCGCAGAAATTGCAGATCTCAACTGGGCAAGCTATGCCTGGTTTGCCTTTATGGGTTTTCTTAATTTTCCCCTTGGACGGTTACTCAACTACACCTCTGTCCGACTTGCTGGTGTCACGAGAGCCACTCCGATCCTTGCCATTGCGCCACTTTTCTCCGTCACAATAGCCATCATCTTCCTCGGCGAGCAGGCCACAATATGGCTCCTCGTGGGCACTACTGCCATTGTCGCTGGGGTCGTTCTTATCGTCACTGACCCTTCAAAATCATCACCCCAAAAGTAGGTCTCATGCTCAATCGTTTAAAAACAGACACAGCAGTGCTCGGGGTCCTCGTTGCCTTTTTCGCAGCGGCGTCTTATGGTGCAAGTCAGGTGGTAGGCCGAAAGGTTGTCACTGAGTTTGCGCCGCCACTTGTTGCTGCACTCTTTGCCCTTTTTTTTGGGGCTCTTATTTTGGGAATGATAGCCGCTCCAACAATTGCACAGATTCCAAAATCCCCACGAAGATCAATCATGTTCATCTGTTTTTCTGGTCTATTTGCCAGTGGTGGGATTACTCTACTCTATACTGCCCTTAGCGTGGCTCCGGTTGTTGTCGTATCTCCCGTAGCATCACTCACCCCCCTGTTTGCCCTTCTTTTCACTCGACTCTTCCTCGAAAAACTCGAGAAGGTTACTCGTCAGATTGTCCTAGGCACCTCTCTGGTGCTTATAGGAATTATCATCATTTCGATAGCGACAAACAGTTAGGGCATATAGTAAAAATAGATACTGGAAAAGCAACAAGACAACACCCGAACAGACTGCAAAACCTGTTGCGCGGATGATCACATACATCGTACATTAGCTAGCGATAGACAAGGAGATGCGAAAACATGCCCGTAACTCAAGAACAACTTGATAATGTAGCTCTCAGCACCGCTGAATATGACCTCATCCTCCAACGCTTAGGAAGAGAACCCAACACTGTTGAGCTGGGATTGTTTGGTTCAATGTGGAGCGAACACTGCGGATACAAGCACTCCAAACTGCTTCTCAGGCTTCTCCCTAATACAAGTGATCGGCTCTTAGTTGAACCAGGCAAAGAAAACGCTGGGGTGATTGACATAGGGAATGGGAAAGCTGTAGTCGCCAAGGTCGAATCGCACAATCACCCTTCAGCCGTCGAACCATTCCAGGGTGCAGCAACTGGGGTTGGGGGGATTGTACGAGATATTTTCGCCATGGGTGCACGACCTATCGCTCTTCTCAATTCATTACGTTTCGGATCAATCGATGAACCCTTGAGCGCCAGTCTCTTTAAAGGTGCTGTTTCAGGAATTTCTTGGTACGGCAACTGTATTGGGGTTCCTGATGTTGGCGGAGAGATTTCCTTTGCCAATTGCTACTCCCAGAATCCGCTTGTCAATGCTATGTGTGTGGGCATAGTGGAAGTCGACAAACTGACCTACGCCAAAGCAAGTGGTATCGGCAACAAGATGTTCCTCATAGGATCCCAGACAGGGCGTGACGGAATACACGGGGCGTCTGGGCTAGCCTCCCGAACTTTCGAAGATGACCGGGAGCTTCGTCCAACCGTCCAAGTCGGAAACCCATTCCTTGAAAAAGTACTTATCGAGGCGTGCCTTGAAATTGCCTCGAAAGGCATCCTTGTTGGCATGCAAGATTTGGGAGCAGCAGGGCTCACGAGCTCTGTGATTGAATGTGCGAGTAAAGGGGAAGTGGGGATAGATCTTGATCTGACCAAGGTACCCCTCCGTGAAGCCGGCATGAATGCATATGACATCATGCTCTCAGAATCGCAGGAACGCATGCTGCTTATTGTGAGTGAAAAAGACGAACAAACCATCATCGATACCTGTGATAAATGGGATCTCGACTACGCCCATATCGGGACAGTCACCGACACGAACCGAATCGAAATCTGGCTCAACGGGACTAAGGAGGCGGATCTTCCTATCGATATCCTCACCGATCCACCGCTCTATACGCTGAATGGATCACAATCCCCAGAGGCGAAAGCATTTGCTGCTACGAACCTTTCCTCCCTATCTCTCCCGACTATTAATATCCGTGAAGCACTCCTTTCGATGCTATCCCATCCAGATATAGCATCGAAAGAATGGGTTTACCGCCAATATGACCACATGGTGCAGACCAATACAGTTATACCCCCAGGGGCAGATGCCGCTGTAATCCGTGTCACCGGTTCGGAACTTGGCATCGCAGTAGCAACAGATGGCAACGGCAGATATTGCGAAGCTGATCCTTTCCATGGAGGCGCAATCGCCATTGCAGAAGCAACCAGGAATCTCGTCTGTGTTGGCGCAGAACCAGTCGCACTTTCTGACTGCCTCAACTTTGGAGACCCTGAAAAACCAGAGGTAGCATTCCAGCTTGAACAATGCATCCAGGGAATGCGAGCAGCATGCCTTGCCCTTGACGTACCAGTCATTAGTGGCAATGTAAGCCTTTATAACGAAACCAGAGGAGAGGCTGTCTACCCTACCCCAGTTATTGGATCAGTTGGCCTTGTTGATGATATCAACCTTGCCCTGAAACCAGGGTTCAAGCAGGCAGGAGACCTCGTTCTTCTGTTAGGTTCTGGCTCTATGGACTGCGATCCGCAAGATCTCGCGGCAAGCCTCTCTCTCGAAGAATTACACAATACATCAGGAAGGATGCTTACGATCGACCTTGATCTTGAAACAAAACTCCAGAAAACATGCCTTGCCCTTATACGCGAGGAACTGATTGAGTCAGCTCATGACTGCTCAGACGGAGGACTCGGAGTCGCACTAGCTGAATCATGTATGCCACTGTCCGTCGGCTTTAGCCTTGAAACCCCGCTTCCAGAACGGTGGGACGCTGCACTGTTTTCTGAAACACAAAGCAGAATAATCATTTCTGTCCGTTCGGAAAAGCTCAAGGATGTCGCGCAAGCAATCACTCAGAATCAGGTACCATGGATGTCACTTGGGCACACTACAGAATCGGGGCTACAACTAGGAGAAACCTCGCTCACCATCCCAGAGATAGCAACAGCATTCTTATCCCGTTTCGCATCTTCCTAGGAACACCCTAACTACCTCTTGGACGCCGCGCTACCCCAGTCACGCGAGCAGCTCGTGATACCGCACGGGCTACTGCCGGAGCAACATTTCTGTTGAAAACGCTGGGGATAATGTAGTCGGAATGCAATTGCTTTGTCGTTATTGTGGCTGCGATCGCTTCTGCCGCTGCCTTTTTCATCTCTTCGTTGATAGCACTGGCCTGAACATCAAGTGCGCCCCTAAATATACCTGGAAAAGCAGAGACATTATTAATCTGGTTCGCAAAGTCCGATCTTCCCGTCGCCATAATCGTGACATAAGGGCCAGCCTCGTGAGGCAATATCTCGGGATCAGGGTTGGCCATGGCAAAGACGATGGGATCTCTCCCCATCTTCTGGATATCATGCACGGTGACAGCGCCCGGGCCTGAAAGGCCAAGAAAGAGATCTGCCCCCTCAATAACGTCGCTCAACGTACCCTGCTTATTATCGGGATTCGTGTGATCGGCAAACCAATTCTTCATATAATTCATATTGCCTTCTCTGCCGCGATATACCGCACCGGTCCTATCACATCCAATGATGTCCGTCACGCCATAGGAAAGCAGCATTTTTACACAGGCGACCCCTGAAGCACCAACCCCTGAGACGACTACTTTCAGCTCATCAAGGTTCTTTTTCACAAGTTTAGCGGCATTGAGAATAGCAGCTGTCACCACGACAGCAGTCCCATGCTGGTCATCGTGGAAGACCGGGATATCCATCTCATCTCGGAGTCTGTCTTCTATTTCAAAACACCGAGGGGCTGAAATATCTTCAAGATTGATTCCTCCGAAACCTACTGCGATTCGTTTCACTGTTTCAACGATTTCATCAGGGTCCTTGGTTTCAAGGCAGATCGGCCACGCATCAACGTTACCAAACTCTTTGAAAAGCAGCGCCTTTCCTTCCATAACCGGCATCGCCGCCGCTGGTCCAATATCGCCAAGGCCTAGTACAGCAGTGCCGTCACTCACAACAGCGACAGTATTTCGCTTTGCGGTAAGGTCCCACACCGATTCTGGATTGTTGTAGATGTGCATCGATACCCTACCGACCCCAGGTGTATAGGCAATAGAGAGATCCCGGCGAGTCTTGAGGGGAATCTTGCTCTGCATTTCAATCTTGCCACCAAGGTGTGACGACAAGATGGGATCCGAGTACCTGAGCAGTTTGACCCCGGAGAGTCTCTTTAGCGCCTTTAGAATAGCGGATCCAACTTTTTCATCCCATACGCTAAAGGTAATATCCCGAATAACTTTGGAGCTCCCGACTTCAACGAGATCAATAGCACCAACAGTTGCACCTTGATCGCCTATAGCGGAAAGCACCTTACCAATCATCCCTGGACGGTTGGTAATTTCCAACCGCATAGTGAGTGAGTTAGTTGGAGGTAACGTCGGTTCTTCTAAGATGTCTCCCTGTCGGTTTTTGCTACTCATGGTGCCGCCTCAGTTAATAAAATCACAATATTCTTTACGGAACTCGAGCATTATACACGAGATTGAGTTACGAAATCATGCACCGCTTGCATGTATTCGGATAATCCGATGAAAAAGATGTCGTTGTGTCCTGCCCCAGGTATAACCAGTAATTCCTTTTCACTAGATCCAAGAAGTTCGCGGGTCTCCAAGGCTCGCTCGACAGGGATGAGTTCATCGATTTCACCATGTATTGTGAGCAAAGGTACCGTTATTGCTTCTACCTGAGAGCGATAGAGATCTTTCATTGTATCCCAGAGTTCGGCATTACCACTTGAAGGACGCCACCGATCCCACACAGTGATACCAGCACCACTCTCAAGAATCATTCCCTGGATATGGAATGGGACATCTGAATGCTGGTACTTCGCCGCCACCTCCATCGCAGGCATGGCTCCAAGGGAGCGTCCCATAACATACAAAGGGCCTTTGTATCCTTTATCTTGAAGATATCCAGCAAAATAGTCGTAGATCAGCGTTGCATCACCCATCATGCTTGAGACACTCGGCTTCCCAAGGCTACTCCCATAGCCCCGATAGTCGGCGACAATAAGATTGATAGTGCTCTTTTTATAGAAAGGGGCAAAGTTGTCGTAGTCGCTCACCACCTCGCCATTTCCATGAAAAAAGAGAATCGTTGGTGCATCTTTAGAAGCAAAATGAGCCCTGCACCCAATAGTGACACCCGCGTCGACCTCGACATCATGATCCTCTGCCCCTGAAGGAGTTATCGTAAAATCCATCCTAGGGTAAAACATCGATGTCGAGATCTGCGGATCATCAAGCAACGTGTAATCAATCTCTGCCATGTGATACCTCATTTATGGTTATGACCGACACAAGAAGTTAATTTAGGAGTACTCAATAGACCCGTAGCACGGCGTCTTACAACTAATAGTACCACGCAGTCCATCAATTTGTTATAATGGAATGCCACGTGATGGGGATTAGTCCAGTGGTAGGA
>Ga0114996_10002651_pt1 | contig 23040 bp, 22 predicted proteins | sample ArcticOcean_MG_C_4_FD_87039 | JGI IMG/M metagenome (GOLD analysis project Ga0114996, IMG submission 87039) | Marine microbial communities from western Arctic Ocean - ArcticOcean_MG_CB4_134 | ecosystem: Environmental > Aquatic > Marine > Oceanic | place: Arctic Ocean: Canada Basin | collected... | reverse complement strand
CTGATCCTGGTGAAGCCAGACGGTGTTCAGCGGGGCATCGCCGGACAGGTCATAGCTCGCCTGGAGGCCACGGGTCTCCGCATCGCAGGGATGAAGCTGCTCCAGATCTCCGACGAGCTTGCGGCGGAGCACTACGGCGAGCACGAGGGCAAGTCGTTCTACCCGGGACTCGTGGCGTTCATTACGTCCGGCCCGGTCGTAGCGATCTGCCTTGATGGCCCGAACGCGATTTCGATTGCACGCAAGGTAATGGGCTCGACAAACCCTGCGGAGGCCGCACCCGGCACCGTACGTGGCGATCTCGCCATCGACATCGGCCGAAACGTGATCCACGGGTCGGCCAACGAGGAAGACGCAGCGCGCGAAGTTGCGTTGTACTTCAACGCCGATGAACTGGTCGATTACACCCGGGCGATTGACGGCTGGATCATCGAGTAGCGGGGCTGAAGCAATTATTCCCCTCTCCCGGTCGGGAGAGGGTGCAGGGTGAGGGAGTTGTCGCTTGAAAAGCGTCAAAGGCCAAACGCGTTGCTGTCCCAACCCGGACCTTCGAGAGCCCCAGGACACGGTTTCAGCTTGACGCCGCTACATCCACCGGATTAAGGCCATCGGCGCATCAGTCCCACGAGCGGAGCGAGCCCCGCCCCTACAGTGATGTGGCCGGTCGTAGAATCCCCTCTCCCGGTCGGGAGAGGGTGCAGGGTGAGGGGGTTGTCGCTTGAAAAGCGGCAAAGGCCAAACGCGTTGGTGTCCCAATCCGGTCCTTCGAGAGCCTCAGGACGCGGTTTTAGCTTGGACACCGTTACACCCATGGGAATATCCGTCGTCGGCGCATCAGTCCCAAGGGCGGAGCAAGCCTCGTCCCTACAACGTCTGGCTGCTCTACTGGACGCGAACGATCTCTGGCGCTCTGGCCCAGAGTTGTTCCAGGCCGTAGAACTCGCGGGCTGACTTTGAGAAAAAATGGACCACCACGCCCGAGAAATCGAGCAGCACCCAACCGCCCGCTCCCGTGCCTTCTCGGTGGTGTACCCGAAGCCCGGTAATACGCAGAGCGCGCACTACGTCGTCCGCCATGCTCTCAAGGTGGCGCGCCGTCTCGCCGCTGGCTATTACAAAGAAATCAGCGAACTGGCTGATGCCTCGGAGATCGAGCAGCGCTATGTCAGACCCGAGCGCTTCGGACGCCTCGTCGAGGGCCATCCGTGCGTAATCTTCGAGTTCTAGAAGCTGTTTTTCTGATTCGTTTTCCGTCATCCATATCATTCAAACACAGGAACGCCCCGAATCGTAGCCATATCGGCGTGTAATGCAGGTTTGCGTGCTACGCTATTTGGATGGGCGAAATGCAATCAAAGCTTGGTATTCGGGGTAATCGTGCGACCCGGAGTCGTTCTGACGGCCCCGGAAGCGGCAAGCGCGTTGTCGTGGCAATGTCCGGCGGAGTCGACTCATCGGTCGCCGCTTACCTGCTCGCAGAACAGGGTTACGAAGTTATCGGCGTCACCATGCGCCTGTTTGCCGTGACCGACGAAAACGCGGCGCGTCTCAATCGATCTTGCTGTTCGATCGAAGACGTCGATGATGCCCGTGACGTTTGCCGGGCGATCGGCGCAAAGCACTACTTCATGAACTTTGAAAAAGAGTTCAAGAAGTACGTCGTGGACTACTTCGTCTCCGAGTACGAGCGTGGCCGTACGCCCCATCCATGCCTCGCCTGCAACGACAAGCTCAAGTTCGAATTTTTGCTCCGCCGGGCCAAGTTCATGGACGCTGATTTCGTTGCGACCGGCCACTACGCGCGTATCGAGCAGCACGAAGACGAATGGCATCTCATGCGAGGGGCCGATCCCAGCAAGGATCAGTCGTACGTTCTGTTCACGCTCGGCCAGGAGCAGCTTTCACAACTGTTGTTGCCGATCGGCGAATTCGACAAGGACGAGATACGACGCATCGCCTCCGAAGCGGGACTTCCCGTCGCGGACAAGCCGGATAGCCAGGACATTTGCTTCATCCCGAGCGGCGACTACAAGGCGTTTGTAGAGCCGCGGCTGACCGTAGTGACGCCCGGCGATATCGTCGACTCCGCAGGGACCGTACTCGCCCAGCATGACGGGGTGCATCGATTCACGGTCGGACAGCGCAAGGGTCTGCCGTTGCCCGGCGGATCGCCAAGACCCATATTCGTGACGGACATCGACCCGGACGAGGGCCGTGTAACCGTCGGGTTCGCCGAGGAGCTACTGCGTCACCGGCTGGCCGCCGGAGGCGTGAAATGGGTTTCTGGAATCGCTCCCGAAGATGGCGTACGCGTTGAGGCGCGCATCAGATATCACGGCGCAGATATCCCGGCGATCGTTCGATCGGACGGCGATGAAGTTATCGTTGAGTTCGAGTCGCCACAGCGCGCTATAACGCCCGGCCAGGCTGTCGTGTTCTACGACGGTGATCGGGTCCTCGGCGGCGGAATGATAGACCGCGCCCTCCCCGAGGCATGCACGCCTGCACCTCATCCTGGCGGGGCCTCTGTTGAGGCGGCTGGGTCTGGTCGCGGAATCGAGAGCGTTACTACAACGACCCCGTAGGGGGCAGGGCAGGGTCGCCTGCACCTCATTCTGCGGGGCCTTCGATTTGGTAGTTGTGTCTGGTCACGCAATCGATGGCGCTTCCACCCCAACACCATAGGGGGCAGGCACGCCTGCACCTCATCCTGGCGGGGCCTCCATCGGGTGGCTGGGTCTGGACACGCAATCGAGGGCGCTTTCGCCCCAACCCCGTAGGGGCGTATGGCAATACGCCCACGCCGGTTCTTCAAGCACCTCAGGATCCGGGCGGCAACCGCCGTACTGTCATCCTGAGTCCGAGACGAAGGATCTCCCGGACAGTAGAGCGAGAAAACGCCCGTCTTTCAATCAATCGTGAACGGAGAGACTCTTTGTCGCTGGGTTCTCAGGATGTCTGGACAATGCCTCACGCCGGAATACTCTCGGGCAAGTGAGAGAACGATTCGCAGAATACAAACCTGGCGGAGTGCCGGTCAGGAGATCCTTTGTCTCGGACTCAGGATGACAATAAGGCGTGCAGCGCCGGAATAATTGTGTCGGACGACACTGTAGGGGCGTATGGCAATATGCCCCCGCCGATCCATCAAGAGCCTCAAGACACGGCGGCCAGTCGAAAAAGGACTCGCTCGCAAAGAACCATTTCACCCCAAACCCACGCGAACACCTAGCGGAACACAAGACCCGAGCACTGCATTACATTGCGGACACGATCTACATCACCGGGGAGAATCGCATGGTCCACAGAGTTGTCACACGTCACGGACTCGATGAATACCTGACGGATTTGAAAACGGCGCTGGACGGCCTAACTCCGGTGGAGTTGTACTGGCAGCCCTCGCCCAACGCCAACCACATCGCGTGGCTCGTCTGGCACATGGCCCGTGTCGAGGACAACTGGTACAGCATCTACATCGCCCAGGGCGATCCGGTCTGGATTACGGCCGACTACTGCACACGATTTCGGCTCCCGGCCGTTGGAAACGGGTCTGGCCACAGCGCTGAGGACGTGGCGGCGTTCCCGGTGATGTCTATGGCTGACGTCTTGGAATACTTCGACGCCGTCCGGGCCAGGACGCTGGAAATTCTGGACTCCCTTACGGAAGAAGACCTGTCCCAGACGCGTCATCGAGAACGCGGGGATCCGCCGCCAACGGTTGCCTGGGTCATGGGCCACGTGTTGATCGAACAGGGGCAACACCTCGGCCAGGTCGCATACCTTCGCGGAATCCTGCGTGGGATAGGTAACTGAGGCTCGCCTGAAGTCGCGACATCGCATCACATCGGCGAAGCGTGCGAAATTAAGTCGATTTTCGAATTGTCCGACTACATCACGACAGGTAGCCTTCAGTTTCTTCTCAAACCGCAGAAATTAAAGGGTGACTTGCATGGACCACACGGACGTCGCTCGGAGCGGCCTGGACGAGTACCTGACCGGCGTGAAACTGGCTGTCGATGGCCTGACCCCTATGGAGCTGTACTGGCAACCGACACCGAACTCCAGCCACATAGCGTGGACCGTGTGGCACATGGCCCGGGCGGAGGATTACTGGTACAACGGATATATAGGCCAGGGTGAAATGGTCTGGACTGCCGGAGATTTCTGCACGAAGTTGCGATTACCAGCCGAACGGGGCGGGGCCGGAGACAGCGCTGAGACGGTTGCCGAGTTCCCGAAGTTGGACATGGTGGACATCGAAGAATACTTCGATGCAGTCCGCACTCAGAGCCTGAAGAACCTGGCCAAAGTCACGTCATCTGACCTGAGCCAGACACGAGACAGCGCGCGGGGCGAGCCGCCGACGATCGCATGGGTGCTGGCGCATGTTCTGGTAGAGGAAGCCCAACACTTCGGACAGGTCGCCTATCTGCGCGGAATGCTGCGGGGCCTCAACAACTAGACCCGGTCTCATGCAGCCTGCGGGGTGCGCCACAACTGAAACTCTATGCTCTAGAAACACCGGGGAACACGTATGCTCCGGCGACCGAATGTCACACAGCGACGACGCGTTCTGTGAAGTCCTGAGCAAACCTAAAGGCCTGGCTCGCCGTTGGCCAAAACAACCAAACGTACCCTCCCGGACGACTCGTTTGAGTTAGCCCTACGAGAGCAGGGTTATATCGCTGCGGCCGGGGTTGATGAAGTCGGTCGAGGCACACTTGCCGGGCCGGTAGTGGCGGGCGCAGTAATTCTTCCTCCGAAGTTGCCGGATGACGGTCTTCAACTGATACGCGACAGCAAGCAACTCACGCCGGACCAACGTGACCGGGCCGCCCTCTATATCGAGCAGCACGCCATCGGCTATGCCTGCGGCGCTGCGGACGCAGCGGAGATAGACAGGATCGGGATAGTCGCCGCCACTCGGATAGCGATGGGCCGGGCGATAGATCTTCTTGAACCGGCTCCCGACCACTTGCTGATCGACGCTCTGGAACTGCCGGGTATATCACTCCCCCAGACATCGATGATCAAGGGCGACGCACGATGCCGGAGCATCGCGGCCGCTTCCATCATCGCCAAGGTCACACGTGACCGACTGATGGCGACGGTGTGGGACACCCGATTCCCCGGCTACGGATTTGCAGCGCACAAGGGCTACGGCACGGCGACTCACCTTGAAGCCCTGCGTGAGCGTGGACCCGTCTTCGGGCACCGACTGACCTTCGCTCCGGTCCGCGAAGCCGTCGCCATTTACGGGACACCGGTCTGCACCGGTTGACGAGTCCGGATTCCGATAGCCCGATGCCGCCCGAAGGCCGTGATGGTTCTCGTAACTCCCGACCTGCCGACGGTGGACGTGGGGAGGTTGGTCGGCGCGGCGAGGAGATCGCGGCGGAACGGCTATCCACGCGCTGCTATCGCGTTATAGATCGGAACTACCGCACCCGAGAAGGCGAGGTCGATCTGGTCGCCTGGGACGGTCCCGTACTGACTTTTATCGAGGTTAAGGCGCGGCGGGGCAGGGCGTACGGGTTGCCTGAAGAATCGATCACCGCCACAAAATCTGAGCGCCTCATCAAAGTCGCGTATGCATATATGCAGGCGATGGAGACGCCGCCGGAAGACTGGCGCATTGACGTGGTGGTGATCGAGTTCGGCGTAGGCGGCAAAGTACGGCGGTTCGAGATCATCAAGGGCGCAGTAGAGGGATAGCGCGGGCGTTCCGCTGCAATGAATCCCATCTCCCGGTGGTAGAGGGTGCAGGAGCCTGGCCTTCCGCTTGTCGGAAGGGTGAGGGAGTTGTCGCTTGCAAAGCGGCAAAGGCCGAGCGCGTTCAGTTGCGAACAAGATCGTGTCAGCACAAGGGGCGGGCCGCCGTCCTTACGGCGTGGGTCGTTTGCTAGCCACAGCAATCAATGTGTTGTCATTCTGAGCCCGAGGCGAAGAATCTCCCGAGTCTCCGTGCGTCTGGATATCATGCCGTGATTAGCTCGCTCGAATCCCCGTTCAAGTTGCGGCCGCGACAGAACCGGACGCATGGTCTTGGATGTGGAGATTCGGCGTTCATTTTGGATTACCCGGGAGATCCTTCGCCTTGGGCTCAGGATGACAATCGGAGATTGCTGCGTTTAGAGACCGCTATATCGCGCAACGGGCCGCGTGAGGGAGCTCAAAGGCTTTGAACAATCTCGGTGCATCTGACTGCAACCGTTCCGGTAAAGATCCCTCGGCTACGCTCGGGATGACAGTCAATCAAATGGGCGGAGCAAGCGCCGCCTCTACGGCCTGCCCCTCTAAAACACCGCCACCGGGTTTACCGGCGACCCGGTCACATTGTTCAGCCTCAGCGGCAGGATGTTGATCAGGAACTCCCATCGTCCCCGTCGTGCGCACTCATCTGCGAGATCGTCCAACCAGGCGTTGTCCAGTATCCAGCCGCCCATGGCCGGGATGAACACCTGGTGTACCGGGTTGGTGAAGATCTCGGACTGAGTCGGCGTCACATCGTTCCCTGTGTCCGAGCCCATGACGGCGATGTCACGTTCTTTGAACAACGGAAGCAACTCCGGGAGAGGGCCGGAAGAGCCGGCGACGTTCACATCCACAGGACCACTTCGCTGGCGCTCGCCGAATTGGCCCGTGCGCAGGAACAACACGTCGCCCTTGCCGACCGTAAATCCGCCGTCCTTTTCGGCCTTATCGATATCCGCCAGACTGACACCATCGCCGCGCTCGATGAAATCAACGCCACGCCCTCTAGCTGCGTCCACGAGGATCCCTCGCGTAACGATTCCCTTGTGGGCGACGGTGATATCGCCCTCCGTAGCGCCTTCACGGATCTTGACGGATGACGAAGGTCGTCCGTTGTACAGATGGCCGTCCCACATGAAGTGGGCGTGGCTGTCCAGGTGCGTCACGGTGTGGCCGTGGAAGATCATCCCGAAGAAGTCCATCGCCACCTGTCGACCGGGGCCATCGCCCGGACGGTACGCCTCGCCGGCGCCCACCATGTAGTGGACCGGGGGGCGAGGAACGTCAAGCTCGGCCTGGTTGAACGTGAGCGGGGCGGCGCAACTTACCGTCGTGCCGTCCTCGACAAGTTCCAGCGCACGTTTGGTCAACTCCGGAGACAGGTTGTTAAGAGTCCCAAGCTCGTCGTCTTCGCCCCAGCGTCCCCAGTTGGAGAGGGAATCGATCCATCCGAGTAGTTGATCCTCGTTAACGGCGTAGTCAGGCATTTTTGCAGTCCGATACGGGCTGGGGTTGTGTCAAATCAAGTCCTGTAATCCGGCGCGGTTGAGGTCTTTTCAGACGCCGAATTGACGGTCGCCACATGCTACACTCCCCGCCCTCCAGAGCAATCCCAGAATCACGTCCGCGCTGCTGCCTACGCAAAGGTAAATTCAACACATGGGTTCCAACGACAACTGGAATCGCCTCCGGGGTCTGTACGTAATCGTCGATCCTGAACACACGGCAGGCCGTTCGCCGGTGGAGATAACCCGGGCGGCGCTGGCCGGCGGAGCCAGAGTCATCCAGCTCAGGGACAAGGTCTCTGACAAAGGGCCCATGCTGGAGACGGCGATAGAGGTGAGCGACCTTTGCAAGGAAACCGGCGCTCTGTTCTTCATGAACGACCACGCAGATATTGCCGTCCTATGCGCAGCGGACGGCCTGCACGTCCGTTAGACGGACCTGCCGGTGGCCGCCGCAAGAAAAGTGCTCGTGCCCGGCCAGATGATTGGGACATCCAACCATGCCATGCAAGAGGCCCTGGTCTCGATCTCGGAAGAGGTCGACTACGTGGCCGTTGGCGCTATTTACGGAACGGCGACAAAAGAGGTGACGGTGTCTGCCGGGCTGGAGACGCTGGCGAAGATCCGTGGCGAGGTCGATTACCCCATCGCCGCTATCGGCGGGATTAACGCTTCCAACATAGGGCCGGTGATCGCTGCCGGTGCGGAGATGGCGTGTGTGATCAGCGCCGTGGGGATGGCGTCCGATCCCGAGGCGGCGACGCGTGAACTGGTCGCTCTTATCGGCGGATAACGGACTCGATTAGCGGCCTTCGGAACGACGCGCACTGATAACGAAAGCGACGTCACATCGCGGTGACTCGATGAATGATGATCCGAGGCCGTCGAAACCCGACTACGACGGTCGTGGGGTCTGTTACTGTTCTCCAAGAAGCAGCGTCATAGCGCGTTTCCCCGATAGACCGGGGGCACACAATCCAAAAGGGAAACTAATGCGATCTAAGTGGATATTCTTGATTCTGGTCAGCATCGCTTCGCTGACCATCCTCGCTGCTTGCGGTAGCGATGGCGGGAGTGACGCAATTCCTAACCCGGGTGGTTTTACGGAAGCAGAGGCCGGCGACCGCGCGAAAGAGATCATCAAGGCGAACGACTGTGATGCTCCCGCAGGCGGTTACAGCTCTGTCGAGGTTGTTGGCGATACATGGGAGCTAGTAGCGTCCATCGGCCTCAACTCCCATACCTGGATATTCGACCCGGCAGCCGGAACGGTGACCGAGTCCAATGGGGTCTGCAAGACCTAGAGGCATCAGGCACTTCGGTTGCTGTGAATGCGATCGAAGTGCCCCCGTGCCTGGATAAACCGGTTCCGAAACGCCGGCACGATTGCTCACGAACTGGGTGCTTGCGTTACGAATATCGTAATAGCGCACCAATTTCGTTGACCCTCTAATGCAGTGGGTGATAGCGTTATGTGCTGGAAATCACAAACGTTCGCGTAAGTTGAAAATACTCAACCTGTTGCCAGCTTTGTGGTCACCGGAAATTTGACGGACGTATTGAAGGCGACGATATGTTGCATTCGCCTGATGCTTAAGGGGTAGACATTTGGATCCGATGAAAGACGCTCCCGAGCTTCTCTTGTTCGCGATAGGCGCCGGGATAATCGGGCTGATCGCCGCCGCCATAACGGCGATGGGAGTGCTTCGGAAAGACCAGGGCTCCGACGAAGTGCGGGAGATCGGTAATCTCATCAAGGAGGGCGCTAATGCCTTCCTAAAACGTGAGTACATGATCCTGTCCGTTTTTGTGGTTGTTGTCGCCGTGATCATCGGCGTGTTTGTTGACTACAACGTTCTAGATAACAACAAGATCAATGAACTGAACGACATCGCCCAAAAAGCCGGGATCGATGCGGTAGGGCCGTGGACGGCCATCTCATACCTTCTCGGCGCCATAGGGTCCGCCCTTGCCGGCTACATCGGGATGAGCATCGCCGTGCGGGCCAATACACGGACCGCTACGGCGGCACAGGAAGGGCTTAATCCAGCCTTGCGTGTGGCGTTTGGCAGCGGCACGGTAATGGGGCTGACCGTCACGGGTATCGGCTTGCTCGGCATCGTGATTTTGTGGTCTATATTCCGGGACCCGAACATCGTGGCCGGTTTCGCCTTTGGCGCGTCCTCGATTGCGCTGTTTGCCCGTGTCGGTGGTGGAATTTACACGAAAGCGGCGGACGTCGGCGCTGACCTCGTGGGCAAAGTGGAAGCCGGCATCCCCGAAGACGATCCCCGCAACCCGGCTACGATCGCAGACAACGTCGGCGACAACGTAGGTGACGTGGCGGGTATGGGCGCTGACCTGTTTGAGTCTTACGTCGGGGCGATGATCGCCTCTCTGGCTCTGGCCGCGGTCGGCGCCGGGTTCTTCTCACTTCAAGAGGGCGGATTCGATTCCGCGTTGCTGGTTCTGCCGATGGCCATCGCCGGTATCGGGATTATCGCCTCGATCGTCGGAACCTTCCTCGTACGAACCGGACCGGACGCCACCATGGGCAGACTGCTCTGGTCGCTTCGTACGGGCATTTTCGGTGCCGGAATTCTGGCGCTCGCCGCCACGGCCCTCGTGATCAACGTGCTTGATTTGCCGTTCGAGTTGTTCTGGGTTGTGGTCACGGGTCTGGTTGTCGGTCAGGTGATCGGCACCGCCACGGAGTACTTCACTTCCTACGAAAACAAACCAACCCAGTGGATAGCGAAACAGTCCGAGACCGGAGCCGGGTCGGTGGTCATCGCGGGAATAGCGATGGGCCTTCTCAGCACCGTGATCCCGGCGTTCGCCATCGTTAGCGGTATCCTCATCGCTGACGAGCTCGCCGGGCTTTACGGTGTTGCGTTGGCTGCCGTGGGGATGCTCTCCACGCTCGGGATCACACTTGCGACCGATGCCTACGGACCTGTCGCAGACAACGCCGGTGGGATCGCCGAGCAGGGTCACCTGGACCCCGAAGTTCGCGAACGCACCGACGCGCTGGACGCCCTTGGCAACACGACAGCGGCGACCGGAAAAGGTTTTGCCATCGGTTCCGCCGTCCTGACGGCGTTGGCACTGATGGTGGTTTACGTGACCGTGACAGACATCGACCCGGCAGACCTGTCCATCATCGAGCCACAGGTTCTTGTCGGAATGATCGTCGGCGGCATGCTGCCGTTCCTGTTCGCAGCTCTGACGATGCAGGCCGTCGGCACGGCGGCGAACGCCATGATCGTAGAAGTGCGACGACAGTTCCGGGAGATCCCCGGATTGCGTGAGGGCAAAGAAGGCGTCAAGCCGGACGCCGCTCGCGCCGTGGACATCAGCACGCAGGGCGCGCTAAAGGCTATGTTCCTGCCCGGACTCATTGCGGTTGTGTCGCCGATCCTGGTTGGCGCTCTGGTCTCGGCCGAAGCGCTGGGCGGATTGTTGATCGGTTCCATCGTGTCCGGCTTCCTGCTCGCCATCTTTATGGCAAACGCGGGCGGCGCATGGGACAACGCCAAGAAGTACGTGGAACTTGGACACCACGGCGGCAAGGGCACTGATGCACATGCCGCTGCGGTTGCCGGGGACACAGTCGGCGACCCGTTCAAAGACACCTCCGGCCCGGCGATCAACATCCTGTTGAAGCTGATGGCTGTGGTCTCGGTGATCTTCGGCCCCCTGTTTATCTAGGGGTCATCCGGAAACATGAAAGAGGGGCGGCGCTTGTTGCGCCGCCCCTCTTTGCGTTAACGGGACTCATATTTACCGTCATTCCCTCGCAGGAGGGAATCCAGAGACGGCATTCACCAACCAGGATCGTGAGCCCAAGTTCAGCCTTTTCTGGATTGCCACCTTCGTGGGAATGACGGTATACCTCTGTGTTTGATCTGGTGTGACGACATCATGCCTAAGCCGCGCTCTGGATTTCTCACTGCACGATGAGAACAGCATCAACAGCGCGGTCTGCTATTGTCGCCGTGACCCTGGGCATCAGATGTTTACGAATCAAAATATAACGCCATCATTAGCTACGAGATGACGTTTTGAACAGCAACAGAAAAGCGCGCGAGACACGTACGGTTACCCGAAGATCATGGTCCAGCTCGGTGATATGGGCGGTTGTCGCGGTAGGCCTGATGCTCACGTTTGCGGTCGTGGTCAACTCGTTCATTCCGAATCGGGCGATCCACTGGGACTGGGTGGCGTTAATGATGGTGTTTGGCTCGGCTGGAGTCGCCTGGGCGTGCCGACGGGGCGTGATCTAGTACCCTCACTCGGGTTTAAAGTGTCCTCGGAACGTTGGGGGAGCGAAGAGGAATTGGCCGAAACGCGGTTCTCCTGAAGCTGGCTCAATCGTGTGCCGATGTCGGACAGTGGTTCCGGCATGTATCACATGGTCCTTAAAACCCCGCCGAATTCTTGCCAACACCTCGGAGGAACTGATTGCGACCGATAGCAGACGTTGCGTCCGATCTTGGAATTTCCACTAGCGATATCGAACTTTACGGGAACGATAAAGCGAAGATCCCATTGGACTCATTTCCTTCCAGCAATACCGGCGGTTCCGGCGGCAAGCTCGGAAAATTGATCGTCGTCACGGCGATTACGCCGACGCCCGCTGGTGAAGGCAAGTCCACGACCGCCGTCGGGCTGGTCCAGGGACTGGCGAAGATCGGCAAACGACCGGCTCTGACAATTCGGCAGCCCTCGCTTGGTCCGGTATTCGGGGCGAAGGGCGGCGGAACCGGGGGCGGCAGGGCGACGGTGCAACCGGCGGAGGAGATCAACCTCCACCTGACCGGGGACTTCCACGCCATGATGTCCGCCCACAACCTTCTCGCCGCGATGACCGACAACGTGGTGTATCGACACCAGATCGATGGTTTTGAGGCCGAAGGTATTACATGGCGTCGCGTCACCGACGCAGAGGATCGCGCTCTTCGTAACGCTGCGGTCGGCCTGAACGGCGATGGCCCGATGCGCCAGACCGGGTACGACATCAGCGCCGCATCAGAGATCATGGCGATCCTGGCGCTTGCCGATGGATACGACGATCTGCGCACCAGGCTGGGTGACATAGTTGTTGGGTGGACCCGCGACCGAACCCCGGTAACTGCGGAACAGATCGGCGGAGTCGGCTCGATGATGGCCCTCTTGCGGGACGCCCTGAAACCCAACCTCTGCCAGACCCTTGAGGGCCAACCCGCGATCGTCCACATGGGACCGTTCGGCAACATCGCTCATGGCTGCAGCTCCATCCTTGCGGATCAGCTTGCTGTTGCGACTGCGGATTACGTTGTCACCGAGGCGGGGTTCGGCGCAGACCTCGGGTTCGAAAAGTTCATGGACATCAAGGTCCGGCAGGGCGGCCCGAAACCTGATGCAGCGGTGGTCGTTTGCACGGTTAGAGGACTCAAATATCACGGCGGGGTCGATCTCAAAGAGCTGACCATTCCGAACGCTGATGCGGTGAAGATCGGTACCGATAACCTTCGGAACGCCCTACGAATCACGAACCTGTTCGGCCTGAACGCCGTAGTGGCGATCAACCGATTCCCAGAGGATACGCCGGAAGAATTGAAGGCGATCAAGGCCGCCGCTCTGGACGCCGGGGCGAAGGGCGTTGCCGAGGCGAACGGGTTTGCCGAGGGCGGCGACGGCATGAGAGAACTGGCAGAAATGGTAGTTGCTGTGGCCGACGCCGGGTCCGACATCTCGCTGATCTATGACGATGACATTTCGACCATCGACAAGGTCGAGTTGATGGCTGATCGTCTCTACGGCGCCGACCGCGTTGTGTGGGGTCGAATGACCCGCACGACGGCGCGTCGGTTCGAGGCGAACGGCTGGAAGTTCCCTATCTGCATGGCCAAGACCCACCTGTCGGTTTCGGCGAACGCGCGCCTGCGCAACGTCCCGACCGGCCACGTCCTGCCGATACAGGAACTGCGCATATCCGCAGGCGCCCGGCAGATCGTCACGCTCGCAGGTGACATAATGACTCTGCCTGGACTTCCCTTGAAGCCAAACGCGCTGGATATCGATCTGGACGACGATGGTCAGATTGTTGGCGTACTGGGAACCTGAGTAGGGCCGTACGGGCCCAATTCATGCCAACCCTGGATGGACAGCTTCCAGACCTATGACATCTGTAGCTACCGAGGCCCCGATCGACGTTAACGGGGTAACTGTTCCAAACCGCCCCGGTGGACGGGTGTTGGCGGTGCTGCGCGACGCAGGCGCAAGTGTTCCGACGCTGTGTTTCGACGATCGGCTTGAGCCGCAGGGCACCTGTCGCATGTGCCTGGTTGAGGTCGAGGTCAACGGCCGTAAAGAGACCGTTGCTTCCTGCACGGCGTTCTCAGAACCGGGCATGTCTGTCCGAACCCACACGGACGAAATCGTCGATTACCGGAAGACCTTGCTCGAGATGCTCCTGTCTGAGATCGAAGATCCGTTAAAGATCGGACAGACGGAAGCCCTTGGCGATTATGAGTTCCAGGCGGCGGTTCGCGAGTACGGCGCTCAGCCAGACGCTTTCAATCCGCTAGATAGACGCAAGAAGGTCGCCGACCCGAACCCGTTCATCAAACGGGATTACGACCTGTGCATCGCCTGTTTCCGGTGCACGAATATCTGTAACGACTGGGAGCAGGCATCTGCCATAACGGTCACCGGCCGAGGGCAGGACTCGACCATCTTCAGCAAGTTCAACAACCTGCTTATGGAGAGCCCCTGCACCTTCTGCGGCCAGTGCGTGAACACCTGTCCCACGGGCGCGCTCACCAATCGGAAACTGGTCGATGCTGTTACGCCCGTACCGATGGCGTGGAACGGTGACTCGGTGGAAGAGATGCTGCAGAGCGTCCCGGGTCCCTCGGGTGACTTCGTGCTGCTTGGCCCGGATACCGCAGTAGACCGCACATCCACCATCTGCCCATATTGCGGCGTCGGATGCGGTATCAATCTGATCGCGCAGGATGGCGCGCTGGTCGGGTCCGAGCCCGACTTCTCGGCCCCAAGCCAGGGCTCCCTGTGTGTCAAAGGCCAGTTCGGGTCGTGGGATTTCATCAACAGCGATGAGCGCCTGACGACGCCACTTATAAAGAACGCAGAGGGCGAGTTCGAGCCCGCAAGCTGGGACAGCGCGCTCACGCTAATCACGGATAAGCTGAAGCACTACAAGGACGTGGACGGTCCTGACTCGATGGTGTTCTGGAGTTCCGCCCGCACGACTTCTGAATCGAACTATCTCGCTCAGAAATTCGCCCGGGTGGCGCTAGGGACCAACAACATAGACAACTGTTCACGTACTTGACACTCCCCAACGGTCGCCGGTCTGGCGGTCATGGTTGGCAAGGGTGCGATGAGCAATTCGATCGAGGAGATCGCCGGGGCGGACATGCTCCTCGTGATCGGCTCCAACACCACCGAGGCGCACCCCGTCATAGCGCTCCGTATGAAAAAAGCCGTGCGGAGAGGCGCCAACCTTGTCGTTATGGATCCTCGCAAGATCGAACTGACTCGCTGGGCCAAGCGGCACGTGCAGCTGAGGATCGGCACCGACATCCCGGTCCTGAACGCCATGGCCCACGTGATCGTCAAAGAGAAGCTGTACGACGCCGAGTACGTCGCACACCGCACGGAGGGCTTCGAGGCGCTCTCCAAGCACCTGGAGATGTACACGCCGGAGTTCGTTGAGGGAATCTCAGGCGTCCCGGCGGAGCAGATTATTGCAACCGCTCGGGAGTACGCGGCCGCATCGCCAAAGGCCTCTATCTGCTACACACTTGGCATCACTGAGCACTCCTGCGGCACGCACAACGTGCAGGCGGTCGCAAACCTGGCGCTGTTGTGCGGCAACTTCGGAAAGGAAAACGCCGGAGTGAACCCGTTGCGCGGTCAGAACAACGTGCAGGGCGTGTCAGACATGGGCGCGCTGCCGACCGACCTGCCGGGCTACCAGAAGCTTGAGAAGCCGGAGGTGAGGGAGAAGTTCGAGAAGGCGTGGGGCACGCCGCTGCCGAAGCGTCGAGGTATCACGAAGATCACGGCCATGGACCAGATGATCAAGGGTGAGGTGAAGGCCGTGTTCATCATGGGCGAGAACACGGTCGTATCGGACCCCTGTTCCGGCCACAGCAGACGTGCGCTGGAGGCGGCCGAATTCGTCGTTGTCCAGGACATCTTTATGAACGACACGGCGCAATTGGCGGACGTGATATTGCCGGCGGCGGCCTTTGCAGAAGTCGAAGGCACGTTCGCTAATTCTGAGAGACGTGTCCAGAGAGTCCGTAAAGCGGTCGATCCGCCGGGCGTGGCGAGGGCTGACTGGCGAATTCTGCTCGACCTGTTCGAGTACATGGGCGTGCCGCAGGATCTTCACTCGGCCTCCGAGGTGTGGGACGAGGTCGCAGCGCTGGCTCCTATCCTGAGCGGTATCTCATATGAGCGGCTGGATAAAGAGGGCGGCATCCAGTGGCCTTGCCCAACGCCCGACCACCCCGGCACCGTATTTCTACATCAGGATGAGATGGACTCCGGATTACCGGGCCAGTTCGCTCCTGTCGATCACATCCCGCCGGTCGAAGAGCCGGACGATGATTACCCGCTGTTCCTGACGACGGGACGTCGTCGGTCCACGTATCACACGGGAACGCAGACGGGCAGGGCGATAGGGTTTGAGGAGCTTGTGCCGTACGAGATGGCGGAGCTCAACCCGATGGACGCCTTGGCGCTGGACATCGAGGACGGTGAGATGGTGCGCGTGTCTTCACGCCGCGGCTCTCTGGAAGTCCATGCCAAATTGACGGACCGCTCGCCGAAGGGCGCAATCTTCATGGCGTTTGCCCACCCCGATACGGCGCCAACTAACGTCCTGACTATCGACGCATACGACTTCATCACCGAAACGCCGGAGTTCAAGGCCTGCGCCGTGAAGGTGGAGAAGCTGGGCGTGAGTTAGTGGACCGGTGGAACCAGTATCAGTGGATTAGTCTCTGCTCACTGGACGAAACACGCTCATCAGCCTGAGAGGACCAATATATGCCCGGACCGATTGGTTTCAGCCATATGGGAATCCACTGCTTTGACCTGGAGCCGATGTACGACTTTTATACCAATGTCATGGGCATGACCGAGACCGATCGTGGAGAACTGGAGCGCGACGGCAAGCAGATCGTCGTCCGGTTCTTGAGCAGCAACCCGTCGGAGCACCATCAGCTCGTGCTGTACAACGGCCGGACGGCCGACCGGGATGTCACATTCATCAATCAGATCTCGTTCCGTTACGAGTCTCTGGACGGGCTGCGAGAGCTTCGGGACGCACTTGGCGATCACGGCCTGGAGCCAGCACGAATCGTCGACCACGGAGCGTCGTACTCGGTCTACTTTGACGACCTTGAAGGCAATCGCGTTGAGGCGTTCGTAGACACGCCCTGGTACGTCGAACAGCCAATGGCGGACCCTCTTGATCTGTCGAAATCCGACGACACGATTCTTGCGGAGACAAAAGAGAAGATTTCAGGCCACCCGACCTTCAAGTCACGCGAGAAATGGGAGTTGGAGACGGCTACCCGGATGGGGATTCGCGGGTAGGGGGATACCTCGCCCGGCATGATTCCCACGCCAATACGTCATTCCCATGCAGATGGGAATCCATGAGACATTAAAATTGCGTTGCGGCGAATATGTCGCGTCTGCGCTGACACTGGATTCCCGACTGCTCGGGAATGACGCGGTGCTGACCACGACTACCCCGCCGAGATGCAGAACTCGTTGCCGTCGAAGTCCGCCATGACGTACCAGTGGAAGCCACCTGACTCGTTTTGCTTGACGGTGGCCCCGCCGAGTTCGTGAATCCGCCGTCCCGCATCGCCGAGATCTTCAACCTCCAGGTCTGGATGCACCCGGTTCTTACCGGTCTTGGCTTCGGGCACCTGCTGAATCGTCACCCCGGACGTGCCATCCTGTGGCTTGAAGAACACCATCCCCGGAAACTCGTTGGCGATCTCGACACCGAGCAGCTCCATCCAGAACGCTTTGACGCCCTCGAAGTTGTTCACGTCGATCAGCAGGCCTGCCGGGAGGAGACTCGTGCCATAGAAAGTCCATATGGCTGTGGAACATTGAGATTACGTTGTTCCGGCACGTGTCTATGTGTCGAATTAGGTCGTCATCGTCCAGACTCTCCACATCAACCGATGCAAGCGAGAGGTTGGTTTCAAAGGACTTTGGCTTGACCTCATCGAACCAGTGTCTCGTCTTTTCTCACCACATTTTATCGTGATGAACGGCGAACTGTCGCTCAATCCGCTGGCGGACCTCCGGTTGATCGACTGATGGGGCGTCCGGCGAGCCGAGTGGGACACCTACGAGCGTTTCCTGCATGTATGAGAAGCCATTGACGGTGGCGCGCTTCATCTGGATGAAGTCGCCCCATTCTGTGAGAGTGCTAGTGATCCCTGCGGCTGCAACTGCGTCGAAATACCCGGCCAAAAACCTTGTCATCGGCACCGGAATGTGCCCGTCATCCTGGGTCCACCTACCCGGGCCGGGGGCCTCAAACGTCATCTCATAGCGCGGCATCACTGCACTTCCCTGACGCCACTACCCGCTGCTGATTAGTTGGCCAGTTCCGCTTTTACGCTTCGCATCTGGCGGGGCATGACGGCGTTCGATTCCCAGGTCTGGATGACGCCGAGGTTCGTCGTGATCACCGGCTTCACCTGGACCCTGATCAAGATGGGGCCGTCTTCGGACATTATGCGTGGCATCTCGGTCGCCATCTCTTCGGTGTCTTCGAACGAGTAGGCGGCCTTGTACCCGCTTCCCATCGCTATGGCGGGCCAATCGATGACCCCCGCGCCTGCGATGGGCTGGCCGCCAGTGATGGCGTAAACGCCGTTGTCGTACACCACGTGAACAAAGTTCTTGGGCGACTTGTTGCCGACGGTGACAAGGCTGCCCATGTTCATGATCAGGCTGCCATCGCCGTCCAGCGCAATGACCTTCCGGTCGGGAGCACCGAGCGCAATGCCGAAGGCGATGGATGAGACTTTGCCCATCGAGTTGTTCGTTGGGATGTCCAGTTCGGGCCGGTCAGACGCCTCTTTCCAGAATTTGGACTGCGTCATGGCGGTCACAACGACGGCGTCACCGCGCTCCCGCTGAATTGCGGCTGCGACATCCTGGTACTCGATCATCGGTCTCTCCTAAGAATCGGAACGGCGATGCCGGGAAGATACCCCGGAATCAAATTTGAGTCCATTTACGGGGCCCTATGCGATCTCCAGACGGCCATAGGCCTTGAGCGCCTTCAAGTTGGTCAGCGTCAGATGCCCGGCCCAATGGCGTTTGGCGACCTCCCACGCATGTGCGTACTGCTCGCCCCACGTCCAGAACGGCGCCCAACTGCCGTCGTTCGTCTGCGATTCGATCAGATGGTCCAGGTATTTATGGATAGTTGGCTTCAGTCCGTCCGCCAGCAGAGAATCGGGATTCGGAGTTAGCCAGATAGGTGGAGTGTGATACGACTTCCACTCCGCTGGGTCTGTTGCCACTACCGCTGGACCGGCCGTCTTGAGCTGATCTGACAAACCGGCGGCGATGTCGCCCGGGAGACGTGCTTGCATGCGCAGGTTACAGAGCAAGACGTGCATTTCGATCTCGGCCGGTAGGTCTGCGAGATTCTCCAGAGCGAGGGCTGTTGTGATCTCAAGAAACTCCTCTGGAACAAGAGATCTGTATTCGTGGAGATACCCGACTATCTCGGCAGCAGGGTTACCCCAACCCGCGGCATTGAATGGTCCATCCAACTTCGGGCTGTAGTTCCACCACGGCGCATGCGGAGCGTCCTCAACCTCCCACGAAACCTTGCTCCATCCGGCGCGTTTCGAGTCGTAACTGTCGATCAGGTAGGCGATTGCGCCGGTGACGAGCTGGTGGTCGTGGGACAGCCCTAACGCGCTGATGTGTTGGAGCGCCACGGTGGTCGAAAGCGGAGACGAGTCGGGCATCCAGATGTCGGGCTCAATGCCGTGACCGAAGCCGCCATCGTCGTTCTGAAACTCAGCCAGGGCATCGACAATCGCCTGCTCGGGACCGTCCTCGAACTCGTGCTGGAACATGGCGCGTTCAAGCGGACGAGCGAGCAACTTCATGAAGTTGCTCGCTTTGCGGAGTGCGTCTGATGTGAGGGTCATGGGCATGTTGGTGTCGACAAGGTAGTAACTTCTCCCTCACGCCAGTCCTCTCCCGCTGGGAGACGGGGATATTTGGACGAGTCCTATGTGGAATTGTTCCCTTCTCCCAGCGGGAGAAAGTGCAGGATGAGGGAGAAGTACCTGACTTCAACTCGTTCTGATATTCGCGTCAGCGTTTGCCGGCAGCCACCCCTAAACGCTGACGTACTCGGCGCCTATCAGCACAGCGACCGGCTTGGAAGTCTCTTCCGCCTTCTTGAAGGCCAGACCGATCCTGTCCAACTCGGCGTCGGTCTCGATGATCCAGTAGGGCGTCCCCCACGTGTGCAAGAACGGCTCCAGGAACTGCGCTGCACTGTCCGGGGTGTCGCCGTGTCGTGTGTAGCCGCGGTACCCGATGAACATCACGAGCGGAAGATCGATCCCGATACCGAGACCACGGAGGGCGTCTCCAGACTCAAAAAGACCCGAATTCTGAATCATGATGGCCGGCTTCTTGTTGGCGATCCAAAGCCCGGCGGCGATGGCGATCGCCTCACCCTCGCGGGAGATCGGCACGACCTCCATGCCACTTTCGGTCATGTTGTCGTACATGAAGTTGGTCTCGCTGTCCGGTAGAGTCACCATGTGCGTCACGCCCTGCGCAGCGATGTGCTCGACCATCGAGCGAGCGGTTAGGCCCTCGGTCGTCCCCTGTGCGGTCATTTGGGATGTCTCCTGAACTGGTTCGATTAGCCCGAAAGTCAAACGAGACAACAGCGTAATCGCAGATTCAGGCCCGGGCAACCGGCCCGGATGAGGACGACCTGCAAAGGACTAGTCGTCCGTTGTCACAGGCTCGCGTGCCGCGAGATCGTTGTCTGCGACCGGCGCCGGAGGCTTGCCGGGCGACGGGGTGAACAGGATTACCGCCGCTGCGAGGATGGCGAACGCAGTTAGCATCGGGAACACCGCTCGATAGTCGCCCGTGACGTCGTAAATCAGGCCTGCGCCAAGCGCTCCCGCCGCCTGCCCTCCGCCAACCCACGGCTCCACGAATCCACGCACCGCGCCCAGCGAACGCCTGCCAAAGTAGTCGGCAACTATCACCGAGGGAACGACCAGAAGGCCTCCCAGTCCAAATCCGAACAGCGTCGCCACGACAAAGGCCAGCAACGTGTTGTCCACCGCCAGGAATAGCAACGCAACCACGCCCATGAACAGGGCGACCGCCGCATAGGCGACCTTGACCGGGAATTTTTCGGCGACGACGCCCCAGAAGATAGCGCCGATCGCTGACCCGGCAGCCAGGGAGGTCAATGCAGCCGCAGCGACAGTCGCGTTGATGCCCTGGTCTCGCAAAAACGCCGCCTGGTGGATGTTGACGCTGGCGTGGACGAAGAACAACAAACCCCCGGTCAACCCGATGGCCCACAGCGTCGGGGTCCGCATCGCTCCGCCCAGTGTCCAGCCTTCAATCTCGACTGACGCACGTTCCTGTCCAGAATCGCCAGAGCTGCTCTCGGGTTCTCCAACGTCCCCGTCGCCGTCCGGCAACATGCCAACGTCTTCCGGTTTGGAGATCATCAAAAGCAAGAGTGGTGCGAGGGCGATCACCCAGACCGATATGCCCAGCCAGAACCACGCTTCCCGCCATCCGACGGTGTTGATCAGTATCTGGGCGAAGAACGGCATCAAGCCCATTCCGACGGAATGCGACGACCCCAGTATTCCATTGGCGCGGCCGCGGCGGCGGACAAACCACTGGGAGACCACGGTTCCGGTCCCGATCTGGACAGGCGCCGCAAATATCACCCGGCCTATGCCGAAAAGGACGTAGAAGCTGAGCGGCGTGATCCACCATCCGATGGCCATCGTCGTAAACCCGAGTAGTAGAACGGCGCCCAGCAGGACGGCGCGCGGGCCATAGCGGTCGATCAAATATCCCGAGATTGGCGCTGCGAACATCGCTGCGATGCCGCCCGCGCTTGCAGAACCGGCCAGGAGAGTCCTGCTCCAGCCGAGGTCCTCGGCCATGGGGAACATGAAAACGCCAAGAGTCAGGGACGCAGCGGCGTTACGGACGAACACCGCAGATCCGGCAGAGAAGAGGATCGCCCAGCCGTAAAAGAACGGCGTGCGTCGAGCGATGCGATGTCGAAGGTTGGGAGAGTTCAAAGGGCCCCGATGTTCTGGAGAATGCTGCGGTCAGCGGCGCACGATGTTACAACGTCATCGCACCCAAAATACGTGGCGCTCAAGACCTGAGCCACGATTTGATTCCTATGAGGCCCATGAGCAGGGCCAGATTCAGACTCCTGAGATCCCAGACTCATTCAGTAAAGCAACCGGCGAAAAAGAGGAACCGCAAGTATGGCCATCATCTACGAGAAGCGTGACCAGATCGCTTACATCACCATCAGCAACCCGGACAAGGCGAACATCCTGGACAAGGCCAGCTCGGACGCCCTCGCATACGCATGGAAAGAGGTCTGGGAGGATCGTGATGTCCGGGCCGCCGTCCTGACGGGTGAAGGCGATAAATACTTCTGTGCCGGGCACAATCTGGCTCCGAGGCCGGATGTCACGGACGAGGAACGTGAACGACTGCGTATGCAACGCACCTACTGGCCACTCTCGGGAACCGTAAACGGCGCTACTACAGGCGTCGATGGACGTATGGGTGACCACTACCCACAGATCTGGAAGCCGGTGGTCGCCGCCGTAAACGGGTGGGCCGCCGGCGCTGGCTTTTACCTCGTGCTCGGCTCGACCGATATCCGTATCGCATGTGCCGAGCACGCCCGTTTCAAGTTCGCATTACTGTCACAGGGTTGGGTGGGCAACGGACCCGGCGCGACGCTTCTCACCCGACAGGTCAACTACGCGGATGCGATGCGAATTCTGCTGATGGACGAGCCGTTCGGCGCGGAAGAGGCGCTCCGCATCGGCCTCATCAACGAGGTCGTGCCGCACGAGAAACTGATGGATCGTGCGGATGAGCTGGCACATCGCCTGGCGTCGATGCCGCCGGTGGCGGTGCGGATGATGAAGGAGTTCGTGATCCGATTCCGGGAGTCCCCAGTGGACACGGCGTGGCAGGTACAGACGCTGATGAACACGCTGCTCATCCAGACGACGATGGATGGGGAGGAGGGTCGGAAGGCTTTCAACGAGAAGCGTCCGGCAAACTTCACAGGCGCGCTCCGAAAGAAGGGCGAGGCGTTCTCAGACCCGACGCTGGAAGAGGCAGAACGACTCGAAGAGCTATACAAATCAGGCGAGTACTAACCCCGATGGGGTGTTTATTTGGGCGTTTTGGTGGGGACGGTGGGTTCGCCAATTCAGGGCCGTGAGACGAATTGTCTTCCTGAGCCCGAGGCGAAGAGCCTGTCCTGAGCTTGGAATCAGGAATCTCCCGACTGGCCCTCCGATACGTTTCTATTACGCATCTACCTCGGTCCAACTCAACTTCGTAGGGGCGGCGCTTGCCCCGCCCTGGGTTTGATAGCTACCGCTTAATCGGAATGGGGTCAGCACGATTTAAACACCTGATCGCTGTTCCGGCCCTTGGTGCG
>Ga0114996_10002650_pt1 | contig 23048 bp, 23 predicted proteins | sample ArcticOcean_MG_C_4_FD_87039 | JGI IMG/M metagenome (GOLD analysis project Ga0114996, IMG submission 87039) | Marine microbial communities from western Arctic Ocean - ArcticOcean_MG_CB4_134 | ecosystem: Environmental > Aquatic > Marine > Oceanic | place: Arctic Ocean: Canada Basin | collected... | reverse complement strand
TCAATGAGAATCATTCCTTCGGGGGCCCCAAAAGAACAAGATAGCACGAATCTATCACCATAAGACTTTGCTACATGATATAGTGTTTTCTCTGTTATGCAACATTCCAAATTAAAGCCCCTGGGCTAGCCAACTCCCGAACGAATGGCCATAGCTTTGAATCATATTCCGGAACTGATGGATAAGGCGGCGCATCTTCTGGCTTCACAGGCTTATCAAACTTGTATGGGCTTCTATGAAAGATGGCGCGCCCGATTTGTCGTTCGCTCATCTTATGTCCTACGGAGACCACATGAGCTTCGGCATCAGGCCAGGCTAGTTGAAGGGCTCTATTGAGGGTTCCACTTGAACCAACAGTCCAGAACTCTTTAGGTTTAATCGGCAAGTCTCTTGCGACTTGAATGAAACAAGCGGTGACTGTGGTATGCTCTAACCCGAGAGGCAGAAGGCTTCGTTCTTGAGAATTTTCTAGAACATAATCTTTGGCTCGTCTTTCGGTCACATTTAACATACCATTAGGCACCATTCGCAAATCTCCACCCAATGATAATCCTTTAACTTGAAATGGATGAAAGTTTTCTCTCTTGCGCTCGGCCATGAATAGAACAGCCTTCTTGCCATAACGATTGCACACATAAGGCAAACTAATCTGGGCATAGCCCGTAGCAGGGCAGCTACCAAACACCCATTCTTTTGTGTTCTTATAATCAGACATGTGCCCGACGATATAATCTAATCCTCGGACCTTAGACCCGACGCCCAGTAAGTCGTCTCGCACCACCATGTAATCTTCGTGCATTTCCAACACAGGTTTTGGATTAGGATCAACCCAACCCCTTATCCATTTAAGATAAGATTCCGCGGAATCGTCATTATGTAAAAATAGGTCCAGAGTCATAGAGTTCATTCACCTTATTAATAATTTCTTGCCATTCTGATATATTTGCTTTTTTCGATTCAAGCTCGTCTTCGTCAAGATTGCGTCTTTCCCCTATCTCTTCAAGGTATGCAGATTCGTGTTGTTGACTTCTCCAAACAACATTCTGCCCGTCACCATCTTCCCGAATAGCAATCTCATAAACTTCTTCTGTCTCTTCGTCAAAGACAAGTTCTACGTTTTGCTCCATGTCTAAGTATCTTGCATCATCACCATAGCAGTTCCATGTGTATTTGTCTCCTCCCACAATTCTAATGGGAACCATGTCTAGGAATTCAAGTAGATACAACATTTCTAATTAACCTCCTTACTTCGTCGTTAGCTTCAACATCAACAACCAAATGAATTCGGTCGCTGTCTCCATTATTTATGGCTTGGTGTGGCTTACGAATATCTAAGAACCAACATTCACCAACTTCCATGTTCGCACTCTTCGGCTTACCGTATACCCCCCACATAGTAAAAACCACACCATCATTAGTAATTATGGGAAAATGAAATCTCATTATCTTACCATTTTTCACGCCTATGTCTGGGTCAACTTGATCTGTGTGTCGTTCAAGTTCTCCCCCGTTTGGGGCTAGTTTCATCAGACGGACCCGATGAAGATTTCCAGGAAGAAGTTTCAGAAGTTCTTCCACTTGAGGAAGCGCAGCTCGCAGCTCGGTATCTTGCATACTAAATTTTTCGTCAATATGTTCTAGCTGCCATTGCTTACTCATCTCGACAGGTTTGGTAATGAATGCAGGGTCGGAAGTATATCCCCTCAGAGACAATGCCCCCCAAGATTTCTTTTTATTGTAATTGGAGTAATGATTTGTATACTCCGTATCAAGTTTCTCCATAGCTTCGATTAACGGAGATATGTGAGTATGCACATTAGCCAGTTCAATGTTAGTTTTTTCTAATGCACAATCTTCTACGTCCATTCGGGTTGGATGCTTTCTGCCTTCACCAAATAGTGCATTAGTGTGTTGTGGCGCTTTGAAATAGATTGCATAGAGTTCGGCAAAGGTTGTGACTTTTGTGCCAATCCAAGTAAATCCTGCTTCGATTGCGATCTTATTCGACGCAGGGTCTTCTGCCCACACATACAACCAACACGACTCAGTAAAAGAAGTTAGAATGTCTGATGCGGTTTTTTCTTGGCCTTCCGCCCAAGCCAATTTTGTAATTGTTCGGTCTCCTTTTTCTTTGACCCCAATTTTAATGTCGCCATACATTGTGATAGGAGAGCTTACTTTTGAAATTTTAGAATCAAGAAAAACGATACTTTTTTCTTCATGTTTGTGTATTTTTAATGTGTTGCTGTGTAGTCCAGATGCAATTGTATTTTTCTTCATTGCACTAAATGGTGAGTAAGAATACTTGTTGTATTCAGAGTAGCACTCTTCTAAACCAAGAAGATAATCCAATTCGTAACCGTGCTGCCAGGGCTTATTTTCTTCAATCATGATAGTTTGCTGAATCCTTTGATCTTCTCGAACCTAATGGTGTTGTTGAATTTGTCTTGCAGAATATCTCCCTTATGGCTGATAACAAAACAATTCTGATCTTTGCCTAATGTATAGAGAATCTTCAAAAACTCCTGTGTTCCTGAATCATCAAGTGAGCTATCAAATACCTCATCGAGAATTAGGAGATTCGTGTTGGTTGAATTTTTGAGCTTGGCGACTGTGCGCCATGTGAATAATAGCGCAAGGTCAATACGCATTTTTTCGCCTTCAGAAAAAGACGCATAAGAAAATTCATCCCGATGTCTACTCTTGATTGTTTCGTTGAAACTTTCGTCTAATGTGAAATTAACAAAGAAATCCATGTTAACCAAATACTTATTGATAAGACTATTCATGATGGGCAAATATTGCTTAATAATAAGAGTTTTAATTCCACTATCTTTTAGGAGTGTGGCTGCAATCTTTTGAATTTCGTTTTTATTTGTTAGAGTTTCCTTCTCTTCGTTTAATTCCTGCAAGTCTTGAGTTGCCTGTTTGATCTCATCCTTTACTGTATCAACATCTCCCTTGGTTGATAATTCTTTAATACTCTCGTTCAAAGTTTTGATGATTTGATGTGTTCCAGAAATTTTGGTTTTTAATAAATTGATTTCTAAAGTAAGCTCTTGAATTTTGTCCACTACAGATTGGTCGCCTATAATGTCATTATCAATCTCTTTCAACAATTTTGATATATCAGTTATTGCTTTGGCAATTTCCTGTTTCTTTTTTGATATTGCCTGGGTTTTTGTGTCTTTGAATTGATTATCAATATCTTGTTGACAGGTTGGGCACTCATCATGCTTGTTATAAAAATCAAGTTCTCGGATAAGCCCTAAGTTCTTAGTCTGTAGTTTACTATCAATTTTCTCAGCCTCTTTGAATTTTGTTTCATGCTTTTTCATATCAACAATTTTTAATTGTAAAGGATTAATTTCGGTTGTATTACTCTGGATTGTTATTTCTTGCTCATTCATTTCCGCCAAAAGAGTATTAATATCATCTTGGTGCCGATTAATAATTTTCTGATTATCTTTTTCTATGCGTTTAAGATTTTCAGTTTGAACATTAACGAACTGCTCCTTTAATGAGGAGTTTGTATCATTCTCATTAACATCGTCTTTTAGCAACGAAATCTTTTGCTTTAGAATTGTGTTCATCACCGAGAAGATTTGAATGTCGAGTAAGTCTTCAATGACTTCTCTTCGGTTGGCCGCAGACAATTGCATAAATGGTACAAAAGTCGAGCTACCCAGAATAACAACTTGGGTAAATGATTTGTAATTAAGTCGCAAGATTTGTGTTTCGAGCAAGTCTTGAAAATCACGAACATTGGCTGTCTGGTCAAGGGCTTCACCATTCACCAAAATATCAAACACCGCAGGCTTAATCCCCCGGCGCACGATATACGAAACTGTTCCAATCGTAAACGACACTTCGACAAGACAGTCGCTTTCGTTGACACTATTGACTAGTTGTGGTTTGTTAATTTTACGAAATGGTTTGCCAAACAAACTAAATGTCAGCGCATCAAGAATGGTGCTTTTTCCTGTTCCATTTTCTCCAACAATCAATGTGTTTAGATGTTGGTCAAGATCAACTTTTATCCAAGTGTTTCCTGTCGAAAGGAAATTCTTCCATTTCACATTATGAAATACTATAATGGATCTACCCTCCTATAAATTATCATTATATCTACTCTAGATCCATAGTCAGTGCATCTTTATGCAAATCTTGTAGAAGTTCCTGAAGTTGCGTTTTATCTCCTGAAATTTCAATAGTATCAATATACTTGTTCAGAATTGTCATTGTGTCTTCTGCCTGGTCGACCAAAGAATCGTCACCAATATTAGCAAGGTCAGTAAAATCTTCTACAATAGAAACACTCATTGGGTTTACCTTATATAGTTTATCTAACATAATATCAAACCAATACGGGTTTGTTTTGTTTTGAACGACAACTTTAATGCACGATCCAGCATATAACGAAAAGTCTTTACCTGTCACTTCTTCAAAAGTTTTGCCCTCATCGTTATAAAAGATTTTATGAAACATTCTATAAGGATTACGAATGTATTCCAGTTCTCGGGTGTCTGTATCAAACACATGAAATCCTCGGGGATCTTGATAATCTGTCCATGTTATTTCATATGGCGCACCGAGATAATAAATGGTACCGTCATCTGACTTATGATGATAGTGCCCAGACATGACCATATCAAACCTACTGAATATTGATGCGTCGATTCCGTGTTCGTTGGAATATCCAGGATGCATTTGAAATCCAGCCAATTCTAAATGCCCCATGATAATTTGGGCATCGCTATTCTCAATAAGGTCATATGTCTCTTTGCGATTTCCCTCATTAATCCAAGGAAGAATAAGAATTTTCAATCCGTCAAATACAATTTCAGTCGGGTCTGCATATATCCAGGGTTCATTCTTTCCGTCAAACGAGGAAAACAACTCTGTCATAGAATTTATTTTATTGGTGTTTTTAAGGTAGGTGTCGTGATTGCCTATAATAATATGAGTATCAATGCCTTCAGCTCCAAACCTGTTGACAAATTTTGTTCTAAGGGTCTGAAGTGTTTTAAAATTGATAAATTTTCTACGGTCAACCACATCCCCTAAATGCACTACAGTTTTGATATTATGTTCTTTTAGATATGGAAAGAATGTATTCTCATAAAACTTAACAAAGTATTCCGTAAAGGCATCGCTATCATTTCTGCCTCCCCAGTGGGTATCTGTTATTAAACCAATTTTCATTGGGGACCATTTTCCTTCTCAAACTTTTCTAATCCTTTCTTCTTTTTTGTTGCCTTGGTCTTTTGCTTTTGTTTTTGCATCGAATCTTCAAACGAACGAATGAACTCTTGTATGTTGTCATATAACGCAGGTTCCTTAATGACATGCCCTGCTTCTGATTGAACCATACTCTCAATCAAACCAGACCTCTCTAAGGCTCGGTACTTAATATACAACTGCTTCTTTTCTTTTTGAATTCTACGCAGGAATGCATAATAAATGATTTGTGTAAAATAGGCAAACGGATTCGTTGATTTGGCGGGATCGAAGTTATCAATATATTGCAGACAATTTTCAACACCATCCGAAATCATATCATCCCGAAATGTATAGTTTATGAAATTGGGCTTATATGATAAATGTGTTGCAATCTGAATAAAACACTCACCAATGTAGTCGGGGACCCTAGGCCTTTTTGCATCAATATTCTTTGCCTTTAGCACACCATTTCTAAATTCTACCATTGCTCCTAAAAATTCTTGATTGTCCACATAATGATTTGCCTTTTTATTTTGAGTTTTCATTTAATGTAATACCCTTTTTGGTTTTTTAGTTAGTGTTTTTAATACATCCACAAGATCAGTTAATTCTTCAACCGAGTCAAAAGACTCGTCCATCAGCTTGTTAAACTCTTGTTCTGGTTCTTCTCCTTCTTCTCCTCCGCTCATGGACATTCTTGTATATTTGTCTAATGTGGTATGATAATAGTCTACCATAAGTTGGTCAATATCTTCGACAACTAGAAGTTTATCAATCTTGATTGTTATACTATTGCTAACCCAAGGAATCCATTTAATTAAAATCATTGTTTGTTCCCCCGACACTCCAGAGTGTGCCGACGCATCTACGAAAGGAGGAAGCACAAACAATTTCAACGGATTAATGAGTCTTATGGCTTCTGCCTGTTTCCAATCAGAAATGTCAATTTCGCTAATGAGTTCAACACCATTATCAAACTGAATATATTTTAATTTAGTTTCCATGTCAGAATTTTAAGTCTACCTTATATATTTTGGTGGGAAATTGTTCTTGCATGTAATACTTATATCGCTCGACAAAATGTTTTACGGCAAAATTCTTATGAGCCTTGTAACTCAGGTCATCTACTATGTCATATAGTGTGGCTGAGCTTTTGCTCTCACTCGTTCGCAGACCTCTACCGATGCTTTGCAATACCCGTATCTTTGATTTGCCTGGGTGAGAAAATATGATGTTGTGTAGATTCTTGATGTTTACACCCGTCGAATAAACCCCATACGATGCTACTATTATAGCATCTTTTTCAGATTCTACAATAGCTCGGACCTTTTCTCTTAATTCGGTATCAGTGCCTCCATACACATAGAATACTTTTCGCCCCTTGGCTACTTTGTCCCTAATGATCGCATGTAGTAAGTTTCCATGCTTCTCTACATATTGAAACAGAACAAGAGTATTACCATCAAGGCTCACCGCAAGGTTTCGGATGAATGCATTGCGCTTATTACAGCTAACTAGAAAATCTATTTCTTCATGATATTTCTTTGTGGAAACTGTTTTGCAATACTGCTCTGGATATTTGAGTGTGATCGCCTTGATGTCAAATTTGGCTAATTGGTTTTTGTCAATGAGTTCTTTTGTCGTGATGACCTTTTTGACCCGACCAAATAGCCCTTCAAGGACAAGTTTGTGTGTCTGTGTGTCATCCAAAGTTCCTGTTGTACCAAAGCGATATTCTGCATTGACCAGCTTGGTCATAATAGAGGTCAAAGATTTGGCCTTGAACAGATGACACTCATCTCCTACAATAACATCATATTGCTCAAAGTATTGCTTTGGCATTTTGAAAAGAGACTGCCATGTAGAAATCGTAATTGGCATATCTGATTGCTTGTCTCTTCCGGCCATGATATAGTGAACGTGTTGGTCTGACTTCCAACCTTCGTTTTGCCCGTAATGATTGAAATCCCCATACAATTGAGAAACGAGCGAAGTTGTAGGAACAATGATGAGTGCTTTTTTTCCTTCATAATATCGCATGAGCGTATAGATGATGAGGGACTTACCAGATGCAGTAGGGGAGAGTAAAAGACAGCGTTTCTTACGAACTGCATGAACAAATGCGTTTAGTTGATAGTCACGAATTTCTACAGGAAGATTGAGTGTGTCAACAAACTCCTTGCCTTCCTGTAAAGAAAACTCTTCTGTCAGACCAACAGAAGAGTCGTGGTATTGAATATCATAGTCTCTATCTTGAGCAAATTGTTCAATGTGCGAAAGTAGCCCTGCATAAATGGTATTGTTGCGGAGGTCAACGAGCCTAATTTTGCCATCCCATTGCTTGCTCCGAAACGCAGGCATAAATTGATAGCCTTCAGCATAAAATGTAAAGTAATCAGACATTTCTTGAAGAGTAGAACGCTCACCATCAACTTGAAGAAATGCTTCATTCACTTTGGATAATATAATATCGGCCATATAATATTAATTAATTCCATTCAGAAATTTCTGCCAGGTGATTGCATTATTAATATAAAAACTGCGCCCATTGATGTTGGTCATGATAGATTTGACTGTCTCTACCTTTTCTTTCTGATAGTCGATCTTCAATAGCATCTTAATCAATTCGCGGTCAGATTCTAGATAGCGGGGAATGTCTTGCTTGAGCAATTTATGGTCAAACTGATCCCATCCCTGTTCCTTCAACTCTTCCCCACTCATTTTGCCTGAGTAGTATTCAAACTTGTTTCTTTCCATTTCCTTAAAATCGTGGGTCATCCTCTTGAGTTGAAGATTTTCCAAGGTATAGATTTTAAGGTATTTATTGTGCAAGGAAGGAATCTTTAGGCTTTCCTTGTCCAATTCAATTGTGTCAACCTTGCTGTCAGTTTCCCACAAGGCAAGAATTTCTTCCAGCTTCAAAATAGTCTCCATAAAACAATCTAAGTATCTATAAGTATAGTCTTTTTTTACGATTTGTCAAGTGCTATTTTGATAATTTTCTAAATTCGTAATTTAGGTATCTAAATGTTGCGGTACATGTCAGATAGTCAATGTCGCTTTGGGTAGTGTCAAATGAAAGTTCGCCTAATGACAACGGAAAGACATCATGGAACACAATTTCAAAATTCGGGTTCATTACGCTGTTCATTGTGGTGAGCGTTGCATCTGATACCACGGCTTCTTTACCATGAGCCTTGACGTTATCCTTATATTCGCGAAACTTTGTAGGAGTGCCAAGTCCAACCATCCAATTAAAAAGTTCTGTCCAGTTCTTTAAATCTTCGTCTACCTTGAAGGAAATATTAATTGGATCGAAGGTAAGTTTTTCTCCGGGTTGGGCTGCGTCAATGAATGGCGTAGGTTGAATGGCTTCGCCCAATGTAATTCCTGGTATAGTAGCCCCTTGTAGAAACCAATTGACATGGGGAAGTCTACGAATAGAAAAACGAAATCCAACAGGAGATAGGAAATTTTGATTTTCCGGATCTTTATATCGTGCGCCTGTTTCTGCTATTGGGGGTGGCATTAATAGAATCTCCTCTATACTTCGCAGTTCTATTTATAACAAAAAAGGGGAGCCCGTGAAGGCTCCCCTTTAATAGGTAAGTAACAAAGTTACTAAACGAGATGTACTGTTTACATCAAGTTTGTTACAACAACTGAGCGATAGTAGAGGTTCTTGTTTGTTTCAAGAACTTTGGCACCTTGTCGGGTGTCTACTACGCCATCGCCTGCGCTTGTTGCATACGGATTGGCAACGAGACCATATCGAGTCTTGAAGCCGATCTTTGGCTGGAAGTTGTTCTCGCCAACTGCGCGCACCATCTGGAGCGGAACATATGGGCAATAGAACAGCCCTGCGTCATATGCGCTTGAGCCCTTGTAGCCTACAGTCATATACTCGCGGCCCGTTGTGCTTGCAAAGTAAGGATCAATGTAAACCTTGAAGCGACCATTTAGCACGCCTGCGAAGGTGTTGCCAGTGTCGTCTACGTTCAAGTTATCCTTGAGAGCAGGAGCATGGTCAAGTGAACCAGCCATCGAAAGAGCAGATGCAACATCTGACGAGCAGATGATGATGTTACCCTTCCCGCGTCGAGTTTCGCGAGCAATCTTATTTGCTTCGCGCTCGATCTGGAACATGAGCCCCTTGAATCGCTCAACGCTCCAGCGACCATTGGCATCGACATCAAGGTCGAAAGTGCCTGCGGTTGCTGTGCCTGTGTTTGCACCAAGCGTTGCGCTCTTGTTGATTGTGCGAATAACTTCTCGGTTAATCTCAGCAAGAATCTCAGCAGACAGAATGTTAGCCAACTCGGTTTCGGCGTCGAGGCCATGAACAGCCTTGAGGTCCTGTGCGAGTTCGACAGTGTACTCTGCCTTGAGGGCACGCGACAATGCGGTTACTGTAACCTTGTCGATGGTGAATGCCATCTCGGCAATTTCTTGGCCGGAATCGCCCATTGCTTCAGCAGAACTGGTGGACATACCATTACCAGTAACGGAAGTTTCAAGAAGCGAATCGCTACCTGTATGAATATCGCCAACATCTGGAAGTGCAGCAGAGCCTGTTCCAGAGAACGTGGTGTTCGCTTCGTTGAACAGAGCTTCGGCTCCGCTCTGGCTCTGATAAGTGGAACGCATCGCAAAGATGAGCCCAGTAGGACCAGTCATTGGCTGAACGCCACAAATGTCATATGCAATGAGATTAGGCATTGCACGACGAACGAGGCTGATTAGGACGGGATCAAAGTTCCCGATACCGCCAGAATCAACTGTATTAGTCTGGTTCGCGGGAACCTCAAAAAGTTGCTGAGGTGCGCCAGAACCGGTTGATTCCATGAGTGCCCGTTCCTGATTCTCTAAGAGAATGGCAGTCACGGCTCGCTTGTGGGGATCTTTGATTGTATCCAGATCCTCGTGGTCGAGGACAGGACCCCACTTTGATTGTAGTTCTTCGGAAAGATACATGTTTTTAACTCCTTTAATAACTTTTGGGTTTGTTACTACCCGAGATTCTATTACTATTTATAAAATTAACGTCTTATAGTTCTACTAGTTCTACCAAGTGTTTGTGTATAGGCAGACATAGCGGCAGAAGTTTGAGGTTCATCAGTCAACGATTCACTAAGAAGTTCGTCTGTATCTTCCTCATCTACTGTTATTGGTGCCTGTGGGAAATAACCTTCTTTGAGTGTCGCAATTGCATGAATGTACTGATCTTCATCTTCATACTCGACACCTTCGGCCAACGAACCTAGTTTTTCAATTTCGGTGTCGGCCAGCCCATCAGAAAAAGCATGAAGAATTTGATCTTGCTTGCGACCATTGGCCTCTTGCTGAAGATCAATGTTAGCTTCAATGCTTTCGTTGAGAGCATTTTCGAGCGTTTCTACCTTCGTGGCGAGTTCGTCAACAACGTCAACTCTTTCGTCAGGAATAGTAATGTAGTGTTCTGTGAACAGGTTCTTTAGGCCCGTAAGGAAGTCGTCGGTGATTTCAGAACGAATACCACTTTCGACTGCCAGTTCATTTTCCTTCATCCACTCTTCGACAACATAGCTAAGATATCCATCTACCTTTTCAGTTAGTTGTTCTTCGTATGCCGCCCGAGCTTCTGTAAGTTCAACCTTGAAGTCATACTCAAGTCGATCAATTTCCTCGTTGATCTTTGAAACAACAGCAGCTTCAAAGATGATCTTGGCATTGGTCTTGAACTCTTCGGAAAGATTTTCGTCGTCGTCAGAAAGAAGGGCGTCAACATCGGCACTAATGTCAATGTCATCTGCACCAATTCGTGTGCGCGCCTGCTCTACCATTTCGGCAGATTCGTCGTCAATTTCGACTTCATACTCATCTTCGTCATCATCGGAATTTTCGTTGATGATGGCTCCGACAATATCACCGAAACGATCTTCTAGTTCATCACGATCCATTTCACGAAGGATGTCGAAAAGAGCCTTGGCCATTCCGGCCTTTGTGGACGGAATTTCAAGCTCTTCCTCTTCTTCGTATACAGTCTCAAACTCTTCCTCTTCTTTTTGTAGAGGAGTAGTTTCTTTGGAACTACCTTGAGTAGGATTGCCCTTGTCTCCAGTTCTAGGAGCGTCCTGAGGCTCTTTGGCCTTCTTGGTCTGATGTGCAACCTTTGAGGCGTCCTTGTTCTTAACTTCGAGATCGGTTGCAACCGCAGGCATGGGCTTGACTCCACCCTTGGCCTTTGGAGCATTTTTCTTTCCCGGAGCAGAGCCTTCCTTAGGATATGCATCATTTCCTGGGGTTGAAGTTGACCGGCTCTGATCGCCTCCTCCGGTGACCACCCCCTCGATGATTTGTTCTAACTTTGTCATTTTGAAATTCTCCCTATAAAAGTAAAGAAAGCAGTTTTAATTCTACTCTTATTTATATTAATTATAATTTTGAAAGGAAATCCTTAAAAACTTTTAATTTAGTTTCTTCTAATCTTGTTCGATTTTCATTATAAATTTCTTGTTTGTATTCTTCAATTTGTCGTTCTTTAAGGATACCATTATCCCAAATCCACTCTCTTCCTTCCATGATTCCTTGTACAAATGCATTAGGAGCAGAGGGATCTGCAACAATATCCGCTGCGGTTGCAAGGCGATAATCGTCTTGGACAATTTGCATACCGTCAGTCTTACTAGGCTTCAATGAGCCCATTCCGCGAGACGAAACGCCAAGATTTGCGCCTTCGTCAATCAGATTCTTGACAATCTTTCCGTAAGGCGTGTCCATAATCTTTGCCTTGCCCACAAAATTGTTGTTTCCGTCTTCTTTAATATCTTTAATCATGTGAGACACACGGTCAAGATTGATTTGAGGACCGTCAGGATGCCCAAGCTCACCGAATGCACGATTCTTGTCTACATACTCAGCATTATATCGCTTGACTTCATTTCGCAGAACAGAAACGGGATACATTCTTCCGTTGCGATTCTTCTGCTCGGCCTGCATAAAAATTCCAGAAATATAGTGGCTCTTTTTACCAGTTGTCTCATCGACTTCGGTTAGGAATTCTACGCTCTCGTTGAGTTCGGTGATTAGTCTCATATTAGATCGCCTTTGCTGATATGCCTTGATGTCCGGTCTTTGCGCCAATTCTACCCTGTCGGAATGCAAAATCAGCCATCTTTGAAAAACCAGCCTTGTCTTTTGAAATCGTTTGGGCTAACTTGACTTGGTTGTTCTTGTTCAATGCACCATGGACCTGAAGAAGAATATTTGCCGTCGTGGCATCAACTTTTAATGTATTTCCATCTTTGAATCTAATAGTAGAAGCCTGATGCTGCGTCACAATTTTCTTTAGCGTATCCATTGTATTTTCGACAAGCTCTTGGTCTTCGCGAATAACGGATTCCATATTGTGTGTATAAGAACCATCCTTGCGTTTCACATAGACAGGCTTGAACGCCTTGGTGACCATATCTTCCGCAGAACCATCGGCATTGCGCGTATTCTCGTCTGCATCATCCAATTCTTCGTCGTCAGATGGAAGAGGAGCATCTACGCCCGCGCTCTTGATCTTTTCTTCTCGCTCGGGTTTGTCATTTTCCCAAACAAGTTGTGGTCTAATACTTTTAAATGATTTGGCCATTGGTTTTACTCCTCGTCTTCTTCTTCTTCTTCTTCTTCTTCGGCGTCTTCTTCATCATCTATATTTTCTTGCAATGTTCCGGACGTGCTCCAAATCTTTCTTTTTCTTCTGAGCCTCGGCGCGACGGTCAAGTGCTCCCCTAACGCTTGAACCAACCGCTTTCACTACGTCTCCTATGGCACCCTCGTCAACATCTTCTTCTTCATCGTCATCATCTTCGTCATCATCGCCATTCTTTTTCTTTTTTGCAAACGGGTTCTTCTTTTTCTTTTTCCCGTTCTCTTCTTCCTCTTCTTCTGAGCCATTCTCGTCTTCGTCTTCTTCGTCTTCGTTCTTTTCTCCGAAGAGTTCTCCAGCCATGGAAATTTTCTTTAGGTCAACTGCATCGCCAATCTTGTTCATGAGTGCATTCCCAATGGAATCTTTCATGCCATTTGGATCTTCTTCTTTTGCGCTCTGAACTGCCTGTGCAATATATGATTCTGTTTCATTCATTGTAATGTCTCCTCTAATTCTTATTTATAAGAATTGATAGCTTATTGTTGTGCGTTTTCTTCTTCTTCGGGCTCCTCTTCGACTGGAGCCTCGCTACTGATTTGCTTGTCAATCATTGTAATATCGTTGTCAGACTGACGAAGAATATTCTTTCGGAGCCATTCTTTCGAGAAATACTCACCCTTGAATTCTTCTGCATCTCTTAACATTTCAATTCGACTTCGGAAAATTTCAGTCTCCTGAAGCTCAATGAAGTGAGTGTCTTTTGACCAATCAAAATGGATTTGGTTTCTAAATATTTCCCAATCTTCGTGTGTAATAATTCCCTTGAGTCTAAGCTGTGTTTCCAAAAGATGCAAAAACAATTGAGAAAATCTGCTTCGTAGTCGAGTGACAAATTTCCCAAATTTAACCTCGTCTCGCGTGATTTCAGCCGAACGACCAATGTTGAATCCAGAATCTTGTTCCAGTCGAGACGAAGGAACATTCATGGCCTTGTAGAGCTTCTTTCTGAAGTAAAGAATGTCATCAATTTCGCCAAGATTCTGCCCACCAGGAAGAGTTGAAATTTCTGTGCCCCGACCACCTTCGCGTCTCGGCAACCAATAATCTTCCAACATGGTTCGGTGTTCGCGCTCGTCGCTAACTTCGCCTGTGGCTGCATTATATACAAGACGATTCTTAAAGCGTGTCATAATATCGCGCAGATATTGTTCGGCCTTGATCTTTGGAAGATTGCCTACGTCTACATAGAAAATTCTTCGTTCAGGTGCGCGAGCAATGCGATAAATAACAACGGCATCTTCTAGCATTCGTAATTGGTTATAGGTCTTGATGGCCTTGTGCAAGTGCGAGATAATCATAGATTTTTTGGCATCTAACAAACCACAATGCACATAACAAATGCTGTCTTTGGCAATTTTTATATCTTGAGATTGCTGGCCGCTTTTCTTGGCCAAGCCCCCTTCGTTATAGATAAAAAATTCTAGACCAGGACCAATCAAAGGAACAGGCTGCCCTTGTTGCAAAGAAGTTTTACTTTTTCTGGTCTGTTTTACTTTTCGGATTTTTCTAGGATCAATGTATCGAAGTTCTTGAATTCCCTTTTGGGGCTGATCGACATCAATAATAATATGATAGTATAATCTACCATCTACATACCATCTTCGGAAAATTTCATAGCATTGCTGTTGAAAATCAAGCTGTTCTAAAACAACATCAAATTCGTCTTGAATTTTAGTTTTAATGGAAGCAGATTGGGTTAATTTGTCCAACACAATGCTGACGGGAGGCTTTTCTTCTGATGTGACAATGGCTTCGTTGACAATATCATCAACGGCATATTCACATTCAGGATACATGACCATTTCACGGTATCGTGTAATGATCTCGGCTTCGCTTTTGGCTGCACCTTCAAAGTCCAGATACGTTCCGTATGCTCCCGCCAAAGGAGATACTTGTAGTGCGCCATCTAAATTCTCGGGAGGAGCAAAAGATTGAATTTTTGCTTCGTTTTCTTGGGCTTCCCGACCGATTGTAAAACCAAAAAGTTTAACCGCCATGTATATAAATCCTATCTACCAAAAAAGGTGGTTGGAGGCAGGTAATCCGCCTCCAACCATCACTTTGTTTTATTTCACTTAGGACGTAACGCCAGATGCCTGCCAGTAATCATACTGCCATGTGCAGGTGAACTCTTCAAGTGTATCATTTGACGACCAATCAAGATCAAGTGGAGCAAGAGTAGATGGCCAAAGATTGACAACGGTTATTCGTTTAATCTCTGCTCCATCCTTTCCATAATGAATAACATCGGCAGTGGCTTGATAATCGGCCGGGGCACTTCCAGCTCCTCGAACATTTGATTCGTGCTGATTAATGGAATTCATCCATGTCTGAATTGCATTGTATACAACAAAATCTTCATCATTGATTACGGTTGTAGTCCATTCGGCAAATGTTCGATTGCCTGCAATCTTAATCGTTCGACCAAAATATGGTACCTCGACCATCCCTATGTCTGAACCAGGCATTTGAGCGCCCTTACATGTAAAGGTCATCTTGGTGCTGGCTGAGCCTGGGTTGGCAATCGAAGGGAAAGGCATGACCACCTCAAATAGATTAGGCCTTGCAGCTCCTCCCGTTAATTGCGCTCTAATATCGTTAATGTTAAAAGGCATATGCCTATTCTCCTTGTGATGTATTGGTTCTATTTGTGCCTAAGTTGACGGAACAAACTCGTAATCAAGACCTTTCCGTCGCGGCTTGTCTTTGTGTTATTCGATGTCTAATACTATTTATACTAGAATTTCCCAACAACTTCTGAAAAGTCAACGCCCGTTCGGACTGCGACAAAGTTTAGTTGAATGAAGTTGATTGAGCGAGCAGGCTTGATGTAAATATCACCAACAAACTCGTTTCGATCAATAACTTCGCCTGTGTTGTTTGTTTCGTCACACACAACCTTGAAATCAAAGATTCCTCTTCGCCCCTGTACATCGCGGAGGAAAGGTTCTACCATATTTCTGAATTGTGAACGAGTGAATGAGTCATTGAACTCAAATAGCGTGAACTTGGCTGCGGTTGCAATGGCTTTTTCTAGTACAATAAAGAGCCTTCGCACGTTAATACGATCAAAGGCACTAGGCTTGGCCAAGAGCGTCTTGTCACCATATAGAATAGTACCTTGCCCCTTGATTGTAACAACGGGGTTAATGCCATTCTTGTAAAGCTCATCGCGATGAGCCTTCTGAGGATTCCAAGCCAGCTTGACAACATTCTTGACATGCCCTCGGTTTAGACCAGCTGGCGACCACCATGGATCACGACTGTTATCTGTCTGGACACAAAGCCCAGCCACATCTGCGTTCAATGGTGTCCAAACGTACTGGTCATTGAACTTGTCATACTGATACTTCCAACCACTATCCAGGACGCCATAAGAACTACTCTTACTGTTAATGGTGTCAGACTTAGCGGTGTCAGGACCTAATCGGAATTCCTTGACAGCAGTAAGTTTGGTGGATAGTGTATTCTCACCAACAACATCTGATCGTTCTGGCGAAATGAATGCAACACAATCCTTGCGCTTTTCGGCTACACTTTCGATAATGTAGCTTGCGACAGTGCCGTTTGCAGGTCCACCAATAACCATTGAGATGTCAGTCTCGTCTGGATCTGCAAACATATCATAACCAAGAATAAATGCAGACGCAGAACTTGTCAGACCATTATTTCCGCCTGTTAGCGTAACATTGTCTGGCTTCCAGGCTTTTTCTTCATCAGTTCTCCCGTCGCCGCCTGTGAATGCCTTGAAAGATTCGACTACACCTGCGGGTGTATCACCATACCATGCAGTATTACCCCAAGCTCGACTCGCTCCACCTGCTTCGACAGACCCCTCCTGAACAAATTGAGTTGTAGGATGATTCAAGAATCGAATATACTTTGACTTTTGATTAATCACATTGACATAGTAGTTGCTGCTTCCGTCGTCAGTCTTTGCATCGCTGGCCTTTGAAAGGTTTGCAAATGTCTCAAGAGGCTGACCCTTGATACCGGTGATGACACCAGAGTTGTCAGAAATGGCAATATGAATTTCGTCATTGGCCGAACTTCGAGCCTCTGCAAATGTAGAAGTTCCTGGAGCTTGGTCAAAGTATTCGTAAAACTCCCATTTTCGGTCGATTGCAATATTGTTTGCAGTTGTAGAAACAGCCTTGTCTAAGATTACTCCAGTACCGTTGCCATTTATATTCGTGTCGGAAGCTGCATATAGTCCTTCATTGAATGCAACAATTTGGAATGTTGCAGCAGGAACAACCTGGGCTGGATATTGGTCTGGCGAGATTTGAGTTGCGCCAGTCACGGCAATGTCATCAGCCGTCGAATCTCGGAAAGTAATTTTATCTCCAAGACCAAAGTTAGTGTTTGAGTGAAGAAAGATGGTCTTTGATCCGGCAGTCGTGTTTGCAGTATCAAGAACCACTGCATTGGCAAACTGTCCTGGATAGGAGTCGCACACAGAAACCTTTAGGTTGTTTCCATAATTACCAGGAAACTGTGCAGCCCACTTACCAAAGGTGGCAGCATAGCTAGTTCCGGTTGTTCCAAAAGGACCGTCTCCTGCTGTTTCTGCATAGTTGGTATCGTTTTTGATGAGCAGCGCAGCGGCAGCATCCGGTGATTCACATGCAGTATTTGCCACCGCACTTACGACACGAACCAGATGTAGCTTGTTGCCGTAGTCTAGAAAGTTGGATGCAGTAAACCAATGTGCCGATGTGTTCTGATTTGGCTTACCAAAAGTGCTAACAAGAGTCTCTTGGTTGTTGACTAGTGTGATTTCGTCTACAGGACCCCATTGAAACTGCCCGCAATAGGCTGCGTCTGTGGTAGCCACGGAAGGGACAATTGTGGTTAAATCAATTTCCGAAACATTTACGCCCGGTGAAAGTTGGAATGGCATTTTAATTCTCCTCGTTTAGACCTAATAAGTTATCAAATTAAAGAATTCTCTCTCTCTCGCATACAAATTCTTTTCATTCTGATGATATTTATAATATGGCGTATTTTAGTGAAAACTAGAACGAGGTCCAGATTTTTCTTTGTCTTCTTTCCATAACCAAGAACCATCTCCCCGATCAACTGAAACTCCTTCGTCGATCACAGGTCCCGAATCAATAAATCCAAAGGGTAATAATTCCTCTTCTTCGACCTTTGATTTGTCTGCCAAGATGCGCTTTCTGGCATCCACACTAGTCAAGTCCTTGAAATAGGGTTGAGTGGTGAGCCAACAAAACAGAACGAGTGTCATTACCAAGTCATCATTGTGCCCCGGCTCAGCCTCATAAGAATATCCGCGGGCCACAAAGGAAGTCAGTTCGGCAATGGTGTCAAAATCTTCGATGAGTAGTTTATCATTTTCGACAAGATTCTTGAGATTGAGACAACCCACCTGCTTCACTTTCTTGGTTGTCTTGATTCCAATTTGAGCCTGACCAACACCAAACCCACCGCCAAGAACTTGCCCTGCACGCCCTCGCTGTGTGACCATTAGCATGTTTTCATACTCTAGATCATGATGTAAAATATCGGCCACTTGCTGCCCGATGTCATTGATTTCGACAAGAATAAATGCTTCGTTGTATTTCAATGCAGCATTATGGATAACTGTGGGATAGGTCAGCGGGGGAATTGTTGCATTGCGATATTTAGCCACCTGCTTATAGGGAAATTCTGACGAATCAATGATCGAAAATGCAGAATAGTCAAGCCCCTCACCATGAGACACATCGACAACTAGTGTATATACATGCCCTTCTTGGGGGTTTTCGTAAATGTCCATGTCTCCCAAGACTTGTTTTGGTTCGTGGAATGGCATGTTCTTGAGTTTTGTTGCATTAATCAGAGTATTAATCGAGCCGACAAAATCACATTCAAATTCTTGAGCAAACTGTTCCTTGCTCGTATTCCTGATCGTCTCTTCTTTCCACTGTTCGTCACGCCCCGGAACTTCGCTCCAATGAACCTCGACAGGTTTGTATAGATTCTTTTTTTCTTGTGCATCCGACCACAATTTATAGAAGTGATTCATTCCGCAGGGAGTGCTAACAATAATGACCTTTGTGGTTTTACCAGAAGAAATTGTAGGATAGACAGAAGAAAAGAATTCATCTGCAATATTCTTAGGAACAAATGCAAACTCATCAAGCAGAATCATGTTGTATGTTCCACCACGAACTGCACTAGAAGAAGTCGATGCTGCAACAATTTTCGACCCATTCTCTAGTTGCATGTCCCCGCGATTCCAAACCTTGATTCCTTGCTGTAGAAATGGGGGAAGATTTTCATAGGCCAATTGCAGTCTACCTAGAATATCTCGGGCCAGCGACCCTTTGTTTGCAAGAATGGCAATGTTGACATCTTCGTTAAAGAGAATATAGTGCAAAAAATAAGAAACGACAGTCGTGGTCTTGCCCGACTGTCTCGGAAGTTTGGCAATGGCAAAGCGATTATTATGAATCGTGTTTACAATGTTCACCTGAAAGTCATACATGGTAAAGGGAACAAGCCCTTCATCTACATTGACAATTTTTACATAATTGAGAATAAAATAAACAGGATCTTTAGAACACTTGATGTACTCTGCAATCTGTTCTTCTGTGAATTCTTCATGGGTTCCGGACTTTTTCAAAAGTGGGTTACCCAAATACCCGGTTTGTTGTGTAGCCATGATATTAATCCTTATCGTTACCAGTTAGGTCTAACTTACCTTTTAGCAACTTCTGAAGGTCATGCGTGCTTCCAACAAACAGCGCATTGGTGACATTCTTAGGACCAGACTCGGTTTTCTTCAAGCCCTTGATGTCCTTTTGCAAGTCGATAAGCTGACGATTGACATCAGCCACATTCTTGATGATTTGCCCGACGACCTCATAGGCTCTGGGATGCTCACTTTCTTTGGCCAGTTCAAGAATGCCATCAAGAGCCTCCGACCCCTTTTCAATAATTGCTTTTAAATTGTCTCGGGTATATTCGTAGTCAGTGTCAAGGTCTTTTGCAATTTCAATTTCACTCGCAGGAAGAAGTTCTGCGGGCAGAACTTCTACAGGCTTTTCATCACTGCTCATAATTATTCATCTACTCCTGTACTCAAGTTTCGTCTGGTTCCAGCCAATGTTGTATTAGACGGGAAGAATGTCTGAGTTTGGATAATACCAAAGTCGTCATTTGCGTCGATGTCAGCCACCGAGACACTTAATTCTAAATTGCTTGTCGGGTCAAAGTCTGTTGTTAATCCTGGTTGTGTATAGATCCGAGAGGCAGTTGGTATGCCCCTGAGCTGATCCAATGTTACTTCAGAAGACCGATCATCTACATAATACTGAATTTCATATTTCCAATCAGCCTGAGGATCATCCAAAAAGTTTCCAGTAATAGTAGCCGATTGAGAAGATCCATCATAATGCAGTAGTGTTCTTGTATTACCTGCAATGCTAGTTGTTCCGGTTGGACCTTCGGACAAGATTGTTAAGGTTCCACTATCATATAAATTACTCGTTCGACTGGCTGTGTTTGCCTGTAGATAAACTTTTGAGGTTGTAGAATCAGAAGTAAGGTTGCCTGTAGTATATCTAACTTTAGAATCTGGTCCAGGAACAAAGAAATCTACATAGGCTTTCTTAATGATGCCCGACGATCCTTGAACAGGACCAAACAACAAGGTTTTCATCGTAAAGTCTAAAGTATAGATGATTGTTCGTCGTGATTCAAAATCTCCCTCATAGGCATCTTCTTTACTAATTCCATTGAGAATAATTGGACAGTCAATGTCAATTTTAAGATCGGTTGCATCTTTAATTGTGACCGTAAACTCGGGAGTAAAAAATGGAAGAATCTGTTCAATGATGTTTGTTGCGTCGGCCGCATTGCGACAGTACAACGATAGACTGAACTGAAGATCATAGGGAACAGGAGCATACATTGTCCTAAGCACATTCTGTTCGTTTACTCGAACATGACGATTCAACGTATTCAGTTTTCTGTCTGGTGCATACGTCAAATTACTAAGCTCATAGCTCAATCTCGGAAGAGATGTTGCTATTTGCTGTGCAATTCTAGGATCGGTTAATCGACTATACCACTTTTCCTTTGCGGCATATGATAACGGAACAGAAATCCATTGGGTGGCGCCTCCATCCGGGTCAATGCGCTGAAGTTTTATATCATTAAAAAGTGTTCCATATGCGATAACGTACTTTCTAATTATATCGTGCGTGAATGGTGTGCCTAGCATTATCCAAAGTCTCCGAAGGGTGATGTTTCGCTCAGGTCAAGGATGGATGCGGCCTCATTTTCGATTATTACATTATCGGCTATAATACTAGAGGGCATGGTGTTTCCTGTCGTGACATAAGTAGAAACGCCATTTGCAAATGCAGCATCAATAACATCAACGCCAGTTGTAAAGTCTTCATTGCTATAGGTAAATGTTTCGCATCGTAGGTCGTATACTTGCAATGCACCCGCCTGATAATACAAGGCTTCGTGTTCTACGAACTGAATCTCAAAGAACATGCCTGCTGCACCAGGATACTTAGGATCAGGACGCACAAAGTCCATGAAGATTAGATCGCCTTCACGAGGACGAGTGAGCCCCATTGCAGACAATCCAGGAGTGCCCGCCAACAATTCTTCAAAACGACGAATTGCAACAGTCAACGTGGTTTGGTCACGAATTTCCAAACCAAATCGTGAAATTAGATCCCCTTCACCTTCAAACCCCTCGACATTCTTGATGTACATTTCAATCAAGTGAGCTTCGGTGAAAGTCTTGCGTGGATCTTCTCCATAGAGTTGGTCAAAACTACCACTCTGCTTACGAGGAATATAATAAAAGTCTCGACCATAAAATTTAATAGATTCTATGATTAACGATTCAATTAACGATTGCTCGGATGAACTCTCAAAATTGTTTATGTATACGTTCGTGGGCATATTTTAATTCCCAACCATTATGCCATCATCATATCGACGGGCAGCTCGAATTTGAGAGACATTTCTTCGCGGAGTTTTTCTAGATCATTACGAGCCTCTTCCAGAATAACTCTGCCATTGAGTGTCACTCCACCCGGCATTTGCACACCATCAAATTTAGATAGATTCATTCCCCATTGCTCTTTGAACAGAGCGGTCACATATTGTTTTAGGAACATATCATTATAGACATCTGTATATGTGTCTGGATTAATAATCTTAAAGGCCTCGAAAATTAAATATTCTCCTACTGTCGCGTCAGATCCCCACTCCCAGTCAAGATGAATTTGGTTTTTATGTTTACTAAATCGAATAGGAACTTTACCTGTCAGTAATTCGGAAATCAAGGAAAGATTTTGCATTCGCATTTGATAGCTGAGTAGATCATATCCACCCATGTATGTACCAAATGTTGTTAAATCGCTCATTCGCATTTGATAACGAATATCCCACATGCCGATAGATGTTCCTCGGACATCAAAAATCTTTGTAATTCCTATGTATGAATCTGATGTGTCTGGTGATGCCGTATTGGACCAACCCGCAGAAGGAACACTAATGTATTCATTGTCTATATCAGTTTGAGTTAGCTGGTGTTTTTCGTAAACTTTTTCGACACCATCATAATGATACTCTTGAAATATTTGCAAGCCTTCGTCAAGTCGATCTTCTAGCTGGTCATCATCGACATTAATTTCAATAACAGGTTTTCCTAATCTGCGTAGGCACCATTCTTTTAGTGCCGATCTTGATGCTGGTTTAGCCATGTCTTAATTCCAATCCCATTTAGTAATTTGTGGTGAAATAGTTATAGTTCCTTCACATACCCTTAGAATTTTATTGTTTTCGGAGCCATCACTAAATCCAGTAACAGCAGGCCCTCCAGCAATTTCTACATCGTATAGATACCGTCCACCAGTTATGGCTCCTGTCACAGAATTGTTCATCGAGAGCGTGATCGTTCCATTATTTGCACTACCGGAGGGATGAATATCTACGGCAATGTTGGCCGTAGAATTGGCCGAGGTATAAGATTTTCGTATCTGACCAACTCCATTTGCATACTGATAAAGGTTGGCTGAAAATGTGCCTGTGGCATTGCTAGTATATACTATAATATTGGCTGACCAATGGCTTCCTTGGTCTATGATTAAGTTTTTTTGTTGAGCCATTT
>Ga0114996_10002649_pt1 | contig 23048 bp, 21 predicted proteins | sample ArcticOcean_MG_C_4_FD_87039 | JGI IMG/M metagenome (GOLD analysis project Ga0114996, IMG submission 87039) | Marine microbial communities from western Arctic Ocean - ArcticOcean_MG_CB4_134 | ecosystem: Environmental > Aquatic > Marine > Oceanic | place: Arctic Ocean: Canada Basin | collected... | reverse complement strand
TGCTGCTCGATCCAATCGACGGCTAAGCGGTTGCGCTCCGTACCCTGGCGGCGATCGCCGAACTGAGTGAGACCGCGGATCGTCTCCTTGTAGCGCTCCAGGTCGAGCTGGCCCACGAGCTCCGCGATTGGATCCCCGACCAATGAATCAGCGGGCTGTTGAGCAGAAGCGCGCCACGGGGCAAAACAGAGGGCGAGCGCCCCGGTGGCGACTAGGAGCACGTTCGATCGCATGATACCTCCACAGTACGATGACACTGGTTCCGGTGAGTTAGGTGATCCTACGGTCATTGCACTTACCCCCGCATCCCCGCAAAGAGTTCGATGTGCGCATCCACCACGCGCCGCCGGGCTTCCTCGTCCGGTTCGAGCGACCAGTTCCCCTCCTGGGAGGTGCCGCCGAGGGCTATTCCGTCGCTTCGCGGCGCCATCTGGAGGAAACCACTCGGCGAAGGACTCGTGCCCCCGAAGGTCGAGTAGTCGACCTCCGGCTGCGGCATGACGTGCGTGAGCTGTCCCCTGAGCGGCCGGATCTCCACATCGCCGATCAACTCACCGGCTCCGAGCCCGGTGCAATTCACGATGACGTCTTCGGGCAGCGAAGCCAGGTCGCGAGGCGAGTCGAAGCGGCGAATCACGATGCTGGCCCCGGCCTCACGCACGTCTCGCACTAAGGCATCGAGGTAGATCGACGGCTCGATTCTCAACGAGGGCCGAAGCGTGGCGAACCTGGTTGGGAAGGGATGCTCGCCGGGACCGAGCACGGTCGCGCCGACGAGCAGCTCTGGCGGCAGAAGCGGCTCAGGCTGCACGCCCGAGACACCTCCTTCCTGTCCTCCACCGGGCTCCGAGTTGCTTACCCTGTACCCCTCGAGCCAGGAGACGCCGTATTCCCGCCCTACCAGCAGCTGTAGCTGTTGATAGGCGATTCGAGCGGCCTGTCTGAGCTGCGCGTCCCACTCAGTCGTGCGCATGGCCGTTGCTACGAGGCCGGAGGTCGGGGTCCACGCGGCGATAGACATGTTCGAAGTGGTATTCGGAGGCACGGACATCGCATAGATCGTGACGTCGAAGCCCCTGCGCTGTAGCTGACGGGTGGTCGTGAGGCCGGCGACTCCGCAGCCGATGACGGCGGCGCGCCGCTCGGGCTGCTGGAGCGCGAGCTCGGCGGCCATCTGGGCGGTGCCCCACGAGAGCGACATCCCCGAGCCACCGTGCCCGTAGTTCTGGATGAGGGTCTTGGCGTCGAGCCTGTCGGCCCGCAGCACGAAGCCCGAGGGTCGGTATGGGCGCAGCCCGACGGTGGTGCGGATCACTCGCTCCCACGAGGCCTGGACCGGAACGAGACGTCTCATCGGTCGCCGGGACGAAACCGTTCCGATAGCCGGGGCACATCCGACGAGCCCGGCGCCGAGAACCAGTCCTCCCTTCTTGAGCAGCGTGCGCCGATCCATGAGCCCTATCTCTTGGGGGAATGCAATGAGCCTATCTGGCCGGACCCGAGTGCCAGTTCAAGGCCCCCTCGATATACTCCGAAACTCCAGGTACGAACAGCACCGTGGGCACCTACGGCGATCACTACGCCACCGATGTCACCAACTCGTCTGGCCACGAGTGGCCCGCGCTCTCGGCTCATGCTTGGCCGGGCGCTATAATCCGAAACACCTGAACCGAGAGGCCGCGCTCCGCGCGGGCCGGAGGAGACCGTATGGTTTGGCACAGAAGCCTATGACGCGGACTCGATGGCTCCTTCTCGGGTTGTGTCTCCCCGTCGCAATGGCGGCTCAGGACGTGCCGACGGACGAGGGCAGCGTGCTGTTCCAGAGTCAGTGCGGGAGCTGCCACGGACCGCTTGGGAACGGCGGCAAGGGCGCTAATCTGGCGCAACCACAGCTTCGCCGGGCGACGGACGACGAGGCTCTCCAGAACATCATTCGTCGAGGCATCGCCGGTACGGAGATGCCGAGCTCATTCCTCACTCCCAGCCAAGTATCGAGAGTCGCGGCATACGTGAAGACGCTAGGGCTCGTCGAGCCTGAGGAGATCCCCGGCGATGCCAGGCGCGGAGCGCAGGCATACGCAGCGCTCGACTGCCGAGCGTGCCACGCTGTGGGCGGCGATGGCGGCATCATCGGTCCTGTCCTCGATGACATTGGGGCTCGGCGGAGTGCCGCGTACTTGCGGGAGGCACTCCTGACGCCCGAGTCCTCTGTGCCCAGTGGCTTTCTTCAGCTCCGGGTGGTCACCAGAGACGGCCGTGCGTTGACCGGCATCCGAGTGAACGAAGACGGGTTTTCGGTTCAGCTGAGGGACTTGTCCGGCGGTCTCCACTCGTTTTGGAAGGACGAGCTGCAGACCCTCGACAAGCAGTGGCAGCGATCGCCCATGGTGAGCTACGAAGCGAGGTTGACCCCGGCGCAGCTGGATGACGTCGTGGCCTATTTGGTTTCGCTCAAGGGAGGCTGAATGAAGACGTTTGTGCTCCTCATCCTGCTCGTCATCTCTGCTCCCCTGAGCGCGCAAGTTTCGTACGAGCGGATCCTCGACGCGGAGTCCGAGCCGGGCAGCTGGTTGACCTACTCGGGGTCCTACGGGGCCCAGCGCTACTCGACACTCGACCAGATCGACCGTGACAACGTCGATCAGCTTCAGGCTGCTTGGATCTACCAAACCCGATCGACCCAGAAGTTCGAGGTGTCGCCGATCGTCGCCGACGGGGTCATGTATATCTCCGAGCCTCCAAGCGATGCGACGGCACTCGATCTGCGCACGGGGCGTCCTCTATGGAGTTACCGCCGCTCTCTACCGCAGGGCATCGTCACCTGTTGCGGACAAGTCAATCGCGGCGTGGCGCTCCTAGACGATCGAGTCTTTCTCGGCACGGTCGATGCCCACCTGGTCGCGCTCGATGCGCGGACCGGCCGGGTACTTTGGGATGTCGAGGTCGCAGAGCACACCGAGGGGTATGCGATCACCGTGGCGCCACTCGCATTGGACGACAAGATCATCGTCGGCATCGCGGGCGGCGAGTACGGCATCCGCGGCTTCCTGGACGCGTACGATCCGACGACCGGGGAGCGGCTATGGCGTTTTTGGACCGTCCCCGGGCCGGGGGAGCCCGGTAACGACACGTGGTCAGGGGATAGTTGGGAGCGCGGCGGAGCCCCGACGTGGGTCACCGGCGCGTACGATCCCGAACTCGATCTTCTCTATTGGGGGACAGGAAACCCGGGCCCAGACTTCATCGGCGAAGTACGCGAAGGCGACAACCTGTACTCGGAGTCCTTACTCGCCCTGGATCCAGACACAGGAGAGTTGAGATGGTACTTCCAGTTCCTCCCGCACGACATTCACGACTACGACTCCACTCAGGTCCCGGTGCTCGTTGACGCGGAGTTCGAAGGCGAGCCGAGAAAGCTGGTGCTATTCCCCAACCGGAACGGCTTCTACTACGTGCTCGACCGGGTCACCGGTGAGTTCCTCGTCGGCAAGCAGTTCGCCAGGCAGAACTGGGCCTTCGGGTTGGACGAAAACGGACGGCCCATCGAGAACCCGGAGACCATCGCCGACCGAGACGGAGCGGTCGTCTATCCGGACGACGACGGCGCCGCCAACTGGTACAGCCCGACGTATAGCCCGCAGACCAACCTGATCTACCAGAACGTGAGGGAGACCGGAGCCACCTACTACCTCGCCGATGCCACGTACGAGCCGGGCAGGATCTATATGGGAGCCAGCCGCCGTCCCGTTCAGGGCGAGGACCCCGCGGGATTCCTGCGCGCCTTGAACGCGTTGACGGGGGACCTCGTCTGGGAGATCCCGGTTCACTCCCCTCCCTGGGCGGGACTCATGTCCACATCAGGTGGGTTGGTGTTCTCGGGGACGACCGACGGTGACTTCTTCGCGGCCGATGCCGAGACCGGTGACGTTCTCTGGAGGTTCCAGACGGGAGGTGGCGTCTACGCCAACCCGATCACGTATCTCAGCGAGGGCCGTCAGTTCATCGCGATCGCGGCGGGCAGCTCTCTCTTCAATTTCGCCTTACCGGAATCGACCGGACGCACGATGGCATTTCCCGTTTGGGCCATGGGGATCGCCCTCGTTACCCTCCTCGCGATGCTCGGGGGCCTCATCAGGGGGCGGTCGCGGAGGGCTGATTAAGCGCGACTTCTCCGTGACCTAGTTCCCGATGACCTCACGCTCGGAGGACGACATCTGGGCCATGTTCAAGACTTCGAGCCTACGTTCGAGCGTGGTGAGCTCGCGGGGGCTGAGATCGGCCAGGTATCGATCTGCGGCCGCGACCCATGCATCGTGGTCGACAGAACGTGCGGCGGCATCTAATGCGGCGAAGATATCGGCCCGGGACGCCCGGCGCTGCTCGAACCGGGCCGCGACCTCAGGCGTCGGCTCGCGCGGCGGCACGAGCGCGAACGAGACCTTTCGAATTCGATCGGCGTCCGCTTCATCGGCCATCCAGCATGAGCTAGGTGGCTCGATGCCCGCGTTACGGTAAGGGAGCCAAAAGTTGAGGCCTGCGAACGGCCCGTTGGAAGACGGAACGAACCATACGTGCAGCATGTGCAGTGTCCGACCCGGGATGGCGAACTCGGGATGGTCATGCCAGGTGGCAAGGTCGCTTTCGAACGGTATGGGCTCAGCGGTGTCCGGCACGTCGCTGAAGGCGTAGGCCGCACCCACGAGTTGCTCCCGGCCGTCGATGTCGGAGAACAGCAGGTGGTCCGGCGCATCGATGTTCACGCCGTCCATATTGCGTGACATGTTCACGTAATGCACACCCATACCAGGGATATCGCCCAGTGCAGGATTGAAGCCGGCGGCACGCGCAGCTTCCGGCGTATTGAAGGCGGACATCGCCTGCTGTAGCGTAGCGACCTGCAGGCGATCCGCTTCCGGCAATCCGCTCCACGGCGGCATTGCGAGCGTCGTGCAACTCACGACCTCACCCGCATGGCTGTGGCTCTGGCCCGGCGCGTCGACATGGCCTGGTGCCTGGGAGAGTGCGGCGTGCGGGGCCATGATGCCGGCTACCGCGACCGTAACGCCAACGACCGACCGGATGCGAAACATGCTGTGCCTCCGACGTGGCAGGGTTGATTCGATACAAGAACACTGCTGGGGTCGTGCTGGGGTGTCAACGTGGAGACAAGGGCGCCTTGCTGATACCCCGCCCCACCACCATTCTGGGCGTGCCCGCCGACACCCATCAGACGCCGGAGTCCCGGATGCGCCTCACTTCTGGTAGCGCCCTAGCCCTAGCCGCCCTGCTCGTCCTCGCCCCTCCGGCCTCCGTCCAGGCTCAGGCCGATCGTCGTCTGGACGATCTGAAAGATGAGGTCCTCGAAATGGTCGGGGCGGACGAGAAGATGGTACAGGAGATCGTCGACATGCTGTTCAGCTTCGGCGAGCTCGGCTTCCAGGAATTCGAAACGCAAAGCTACCTCACCGGCATCCTCGCGGACGCCGGATTCGAGATCGAGCTGGGTATTGCCGGGATGCCCAGCGCCTGGACCGCGCGCTGGTCGAACGGGACGGGCGAGCCCGTAATCGCGCTCGGCTCAGACGTCGATGGCATCCCTCAGTCCAGTCAGAAGCCCGGGATCGGATATCGGGAAGCCATCCTTCCCATGGCGCCGGGCCACGGCGAGGGGCACAACTCCGGCCAGGCCGTAAACATCGTTGCTGCCCTTAACGTTAAGGAGCTTATGGAGCGGGAGGACATCGACGGCACGCTTCTCATCTGGCCCGGGGTCGCCGAAGAGCAGCTTGGCTCGAAGGCGTTCTTCGTCAGGGACGGTGTGTTCGACGGCGTCGACGTCAATCTCTTCACCCACGTTTCGTCGAACTTCGGCACGTCCTGGGGCCAAAGCGGCGGGAACACGCTGGTGTCGGCGCAGTTCCGGTTCCAGGGAGAGACGGCCCATTCCGCGGGCTCGCCGTGGCGGGGGCGCTCCGCGCTGGACGCGGTGATGCTGATGGCTCAGGCGTGGGAGTTCAAGAGAGAGCACTTACGTCCTGCCGAGCGCTCCCACTACATCATCGTCGACGGCGGCGACCAGCCCAACGTCGTGCCACAGACGGGGACGATCTGGTTCTTCTTCCGCGAGACCACCTACGATCTGACCATGGAGTCCTACGATGCCGCCAAGCTGATGGCGGAGGGCGCCGCTCTAATGACCGGGACGCAGATCGACACGATCATGACGATCGGCTCGGCGTGGAGCGGGCACTTCAGCAAGCCTGTGGCCGAGGTGACCTACGGCAACATTGAGCGAGTGGGGCTTCCGGAGTGGAGCGAATCAGACGTCGCGCTGGCCAACGGACTGCAGCGCGAGCTGGGCCAGGAAGAGCGCGGCCTCAACACCGAAGTCGGAGAGCTCCGAGGCCCGGTCGACCTGTCCCGCTCGCTCGGCGGCGGGTCGGACGACATCGGCGACGTCTCCTGGAACATGCCGACCGTGACCCTGCGCTACCCAGCGAATATGCCGGGAGGCCCCGGACACAACTGGGCAAACGGTATCGCAATGGCTACCCCGATCGCCCACAAGGGCTCGCTCGCGGGAGCGAAGGTCCAGGCGCTGACGCTCCTCGATCTGTTCCTCGACGGGGAGACAGTGGACGCTGCGTGGAGCTACTTCACTGACGAGCAGACCGCAGAGACGGTGTACACCCCATTTATCTCGGCGACCGATCAGCCGGCGATCTGGCTAAACGAGGACATCATGGCTCGGTGGCGCGCGCAAATGCGCCCGCTCTATTACGATCCGGACCGCTACGACACCTACCTCGAGCAACTCGGCATTGAGTATCCGACGGTGAGGCCTCGCCCGATCAGTGAGGACGACTAGGCACGACGCTCGAGGGGTGCGGCGCACGGGCCGATGCCGTAAGTTCGCGGTCGTTTGGTTCGAAATCGACGCCGCTCAACAGAGGTCCATCATGCGCCCGGAATCCCGTCCTTACCTTCCCGTCAGTGCGTGGCTCGCGGCCGCGGCGGTTCTCACGGCATCGGCGTGTGCGCCTGAGGCGACCACCTTCGAGGATCTGGCGCAGGCCCATCTGCCCCAGATCGAGGGGACGATCGACGTTCCCGGCCTCGGGGCCGATGTCGAGGTGATCCGCGACTCGTGGGGGGTCCCGCACATCTACGCGGACAACACGGACGATCTGTTCTTCGCGCAGGGCTTCGTCCAGGCGCAAGACCGCCTGTGGCAGATGGACATGTACCGCAGGGCGGCCGAAGGGCGCCTCTCCGAGATCTTCGGACCGGAGATGCTCGAGCATGACCGAGCGGCGCGGCTCTTCAAGTTCCGCGGGCCGTGGACCGACGAGGAGTTCACCAGTTACCACCCTGAGGGTCGGCGTATCCTCGAGGCATTCGCGTCCGGTGTGAACGCATACATCGCGCACGCTGAGGCGGAAGGCGAGCTTCCAGTCGAGTACACCCTTACGGGGCTGAGTCCCGAAGCTTGGGCTCCCGAATCGTCGCTGCTGCGCACCGCGACCGCGATGCCGGTGGGCGGCGTCCGTAACGAGCTGTCACTCGCCCAGCGGGTCGCCGACATCGGCGCCGCTGAGGCGAATCGTCTAGCGAGGCCCACGCCTTATCGGGATCTGATTGCTCCGCGGGGCGTGGACTACTCGATCATCACGGACGCGGTCGCCGCCGGCTCGAGAGGCTTCCTGGGCACCACGGCGGAGCCGCCGCTCGTGGCGCCTTACGACACGTGGACCGGGGCCATGGCATCGATCAACCTGGGGGCGCAGGAGAACTCCCCGGGGAGCAACAACTGGGCGCTGAGTGGCAGTCGGACCGCGAGCGGCCAGGTCATCGTCGCGAACGACCCGCACCGCAACGTGGCGAACCCGTCCCTCCGCTACATCGTTCACCTGGACGCACCGGGCTGGACCGTGATCGGCGCAACGGAGCCGGTGCTGCCTGGGGTGTCCATCGGGCACAACGGTCGCGCAGGTTGGGGGCTTACGATCCTCGGTACGGATCAGGCCGACGTGTACATCGAGACGGTCAACCCGGACAACGCCAACGAAGTCATGTTCAACGGCGCTTGGGAGCCCCTTCGTATCGTGTACGACACCGTGCAAATCAAGGGCGCCACTCCCGAGGTGGTCGAGCTCAAGTTCTCGCGCCACGGTCCGGTCTTCTACGAGGACGCGACCAACGGCCACGTATACGCCATGCGCTCGACGATGCAGGAGCCGGGCACCACGGGCTATCTGGCGGGCCTGCGCCTGGACGGCGTCGACAGCTGCATCGAGTTCCTCGAGGAGATCGTGTACTGGAAAGCTCCCACCGAGAACATGGTGTGCGGAGATGCGGATGGTAACATCGCCTGGCACGGCTCCGCGCTCTCGCCGGCTCGTGACGGGTGGGACGGTCGACTTCCGGTTCCCGGGACGGGCGAGTACGAGTGGAGCGGGTTCCGAAGTGACCTGCCTTTCGTACTGAACCCCGAGAGCGGATGGATCTTGACCGCGAATAATGACACTCACATCATGGTGCCTGACTACGATCCCCCCCTCTACTTCAAGACCGCTGGCGGCTTTGGGCGCTTCGACCGACTCATGGAGATATTCCCCACGCTCCAGGACGTGACCGTGGATGACGTCAAGAATCTTCAGCATGACGCGATGAACAGGGCGGCCCTGCGGGCGATGGACTACTTCAAGGGCTGGACCGCGCAGAACCCGGAGCTCGAGACGTACCGCCTTGAGCTCACGGAATGGGATGGCGTGCAGCGTCGTGAGCAGCGGGCGCCTGCGATTTACGGCGCGTTACGGTCCCTGATACCCGGTGGCGGACGGGGTGCACCGCCAGCGGGAGCACCCTTCGACCCTGAGACCGCACTGGCAACGGCCATCCAGCGTCTCACGCAGGAGCAGGGCGCGGATCCGTCGCAGTGGAATTGGGGCCGCTCAAACAGGAGCGAGTTCCCGCACTCGCTGGTGTCGGCATATGATCTGCCCGCGGCGGAGCGCCTCGGAGGAGCCGGTACGGTCGCTGCCACCGGGGCCACGTTTCGAGAGATCATCGACTTCGGCAATATCGACGGATCGGTCAGCACCAACACGCCAGGCCAATCGGGTCGCCCAGGGAGTCCCTTTTACGGCAACCTGATCGAGAATCACGCCGACCAGGAGTACTTCCCGCTCTCGTTCAGCCGCGGGGCCGTGGACGCGAACGCGGCATACCACCTGGTGCTGAGAGCGGGCGGCTGAGGCCCCTAGGGCTGCCCAACAGCTAGGGGAGTGGCCAACGGTGCACCGTGGCCGCTCCCTTTCATTCGCTCTCGGGGTGCTTCAGCGCCGCGTCAATCGCGTGGAGCAGGGCCTCAGGAGGCTGTGCCCCGACCGTGGCGAAGCGCCTGTCGAAGATGAACGTCGGCGTGCCCGTAATTCCGAGCTGTCTCGCCATGGCGGTAGTCTCAGCCATTGCCCCCTCGTATTCCCCGCCGTCGAGCGCCGTCATCATCCGGTCGACATCCAGTCCGCATGAGCGCCCGATGTCTTTGACCACACTCCGCTCGCCCAAGTCGCGACCCTCCGCGAAGTACCCCTTGAAGAGCGCTTCATGAAACGCGGCGAAGGCCTCCGGCTCCTCTACTCGCGCGTATTCGCCAGCCATGAGCGCCCGATGGGTATTGGAGACCTTAGGCCGCTTCCCCACGTCTAGCCCCTCTGCAGCCGCGCTTTCGCGCAGCGCTTCCTGCATCTGCGCCCACTGCTCGGGGGAGTACGGGAGGTCCTCGATCGGCATGCCTTCCGGCGGGACCTCAGCGTGAATTTCGTACGGTCTCCACCGGACATCCACCGTCACCGCTTCTTGGACGCGGCGGAGCGCTGACTCGAGGCGGGCCCAACCCACGTAGCACCAAGGGCAGGTGTAGTCGCTGAAAACCTCGACGTGCACGGTGGGCCCTCGGGTGGTCATCGCACGCAACCCATCACATGAGGGCGTCGAGGTAAAGATCGATACGGAACTCCCTCGCCGGACCCTTGAGTCCGCGCGACAGGTCCATCCTGAAAAGACCGTCGAGGACACTCCCGCCGACCCCGATCGCGTAGAGGAAGTCGTCCGCATCGAAGAGGGTTCGTGCGCCGGCCCAGCCCACGTCTCCGAAGACGCCCACGCTCCCGATGCCATCGAAGGTCCGCGCGATTTCTAGCCGCGCGCGCGCAAACGATGTCCCGATTGCGGCGGAGGCTGGGTAGCCGCGAAGCGAACCCGCTCCGCCCAAGAACCATGAGCGTTGAACCGGAGCGTCGCCGAACGTGGTGCCTCCTCCTAACTCTGCACCCATCCGCCATCGGGGTCCGATCATGGGAACGGCTGCCCGGAAGACGGCGCTTGCGCGCGCATAATCCGTCTGAGGGCTCTGGCGGGTCGCCCTCCAACGAGCTCCCTACGCATAGAGTTCGAGCCCGACCTGGGTGCCCAGGGCATCGCCGCCCCACCACGGCGAGAGTCGCAGTTCGGCCCCGACCTCCTCGACGGCGTCCGCAGCCAGGTTGGGTCGGAAGTCCCAGGTATCGAAGGAGTGGAACAGCGAGAACGCGGCCTGCGACTCGACGGACTCGTGCCGCTCGGCGTACACCCTGAACTCTTTGGACTCCCGGGCTCCGACAGGGGCACGCCACGTCAACTCCACACCGGTGGCCCGGAAGTATTCCCCGTCGTCTCGTCCGAAAAGGAAGGCGTGAACCGAATTGCCAAAGTCTAGATACCGGCCCTTGGGGTCGGTCGTCGTCAGCTCGCGGTACACGCCGAGCTCGAGGCGTCGGCGCACGGATGACCGCTCTAAATCCACGCGTACCTTGGGCTCCACGTCCGCGAGGCCCAAGAAAGCGGTCGCTCCTAGCGTGTAGGCTCCGCCGATGCTCGCCTCGACCTGCCCACCGACAGATAGTCCCTCCACGCGGTTGTAGCGTAGGCCATCCGGTCGAGACAAGCCGAAGCTCGCCGCCAGCGGTAGCCCCTCTATGGTGGGAGCCGGGAGATCAGCCAGCGACGCGAGGTATTCCTCGAGTTGGTCGTCGGACGGGAAGCCGGCTGCGTCCTCCCAAATTGGAGGGGGCAAGTACCGACTCGTGGCGACAGTGCTGCGATCCTCCGGCACGATCATCAGCGTGGCTCGGTCCCTCCTCGGCCCGTCGTTCTCCCACGACTCGTACTCGATGCCGTCCTGCTCGGATAGCAACCCGGCAATGAACGCCATAGCATCGGCGCGAGACTCGAAGTAGCGCTCGATGAGCGGAGCAGGCCCGTCGGCGACCGGGTCGGCCAGACTCAGCTTGGTGGTGACGGACTCCAGCGCGTAGGAGACGTCCATCGTCACCGGGAGCTTGAGGATACCCGCGCCAAGCTCGGCCTCGAACCGCATGCTGCGGGGCAGCCAGACCTGGAAGTCCCACAGGCTGTAATCGACCGCAATCATCTTTAGGTCCAACGTCCACGGCTTGAAGAGACCGGGCACATCCCGGAAGGATCCCTGCTCTTCCTGTTCCTGGAGTTCCGCGATGTCCCGCATGGCGTCGAACTGACGGCTCAGCCTGAATACTGCCCGGACGAGCGCGCCCGATTCCGGTTCGATCCAAAGGGTGCCGGTAATCAGGTGCACATCCGCGACCCGCGGCAGGACATCGAGCTGAACCGACCGGAGAACGCGGCCGTCTGGCAGCGAGAGCGTCAGGGTGTCACCGCTCTCGTAGCGGTACAGAGTGTCGGCTCCCGGAGCCAAAGGGTGGGCGATCCAGTCAACCGCAGGGTCCTGGCCGTCGTCGTCCTCATCGGTCGATGCTCCGAAACCGAGGAAGAGGCGGTCGCTGCCCGGATCGAAGGGCTCGTCAAAGGGCAGGTCCTCCAGCCAGTCGAGGTCTCCCTCGCGAACCGCGATCGAGCGGCCCGGATACTGCGAGTGCGTACCAAGGACCTGGACCACGGCTTCGTGGTCCTCATCCCAAAAGGCCCGCACTGCCGTCTCGTTGCGGTAGATGATTCGGTCCTTCAGGGGAGTCCGGATCGCGGCCGCGATCCTCTGTTGAATCACGGCGGTGTAGCGGGCGATCGACTCGTCTACCGACGCCCAGTTCGCTTGGGCCGACCGAAACAGCGTCCGGGCCGTAGGGTCGACGAAGGCATCCGCAGCGGATTGGGCACGGACCTGCTCGACGTCCCCGGCAGACGCCATGAGGAGCCCGAGTCCGAGCCAGGTCAGGTACGTCGGGCGCATCACCTGAATCTGATCTCTCGGAATTCGTCCCAGGATACCAGGCGCCACGCGGACGCATCGGAGTGGTCCGCTCCTTCCGGGGCGACCATGATCCCCTTGTTGTCCCAGTCGACGTCGTTCGATTCATCCAGCTGGAAGGACCGACCGTCTACGAGTGTGACCAGGGCACCTGATGCCTCCCCACGCTCGATCCGGCCCACCTGACTCATCTCTATCGTGAACACCACATCGTCTCCCCGACCATCCAAGAATTCCCAAGAGCCTGCCTCGTCGGCGTCCCATCGAATCACGCCTTCGATCTCCGCGCCGTCCTGGGTAGTCACGGTCCCGTGCAAGAGATGGCTTCCACCGAAGGCGTCGTACGTCACGGGGGCACTAGGCTGGTGGAGACGGAGCGTGCGGAACTGCTCCCACTCGACCTCCACGAGGCCGAGAGCGGGGTCGGAGATCTGGATTCCCCGGTTGTCCTCGTCGACGTCATTGCCGCCCGTCAGCTCGAGCGCCTCACCGTTCTTGAACGCGACCTGGGCGCCCCCACGAGTTCGCTCGATTGAGGCGATCTCACCGAACGCGATTCTGCGCTCTTCGCCCCCGTCCGCCTCTTCGCCTTCGAGAAGATCGGACTCGAAGATCTCATCCAGATCCCAAGTGACGTAGCCCGTGAAAAGTCTGCCAAGCTCATCCTCGACGGTCCCGTGGAGTCGATGAGAGGTTGCCCGCGCACCGCGCGGGACCGCTGAGAACACGACTCGCTCGAGCTCGAGCCAGCGCAAGCGGACCTCGGGTTGGCCAGGCGTGTCCACGATGAGGCGACGCAGCCCCGACCCGAGGTCGTTGCCTCCGGCTGTGAGCTCCACCGTCTGCCCGGAACGGAGGAGCAGCTCGGCGCGATCCGGGCCGATGACCTGGAGGGACGCGACGTGGCCAAAGCGGATTCCCGACCGCGCCGTCAGCGAAAAGTCGGGATGCTCCTCCTCCCAAGAAATCCGGTGGCCGCGCAGCTCGATGGTGCGGACCGCGAGTTCACCGTCGTTCGCCTCGAGCCAGGCCACGTAGTTTTCCCGAGGGATGTCCTTCCTGCCGTCGAGAACGTCTACCCAGCTGCCCTCGTGCCTGCCCCAGTGGATAAACCGCTCGTGCTCCTCCCCAGATGCCGTGAACACCTGGCCCCAGATGCGGTCTCCATCCTGAGCGCTCAAGGGACTCGCAAAGCCCAGCACACAAAGGGCCAGCAGGACCGACACAGGCGACTGCGCCATGTAGTTCTTCCTCCAGAAAACCTCGCCAAGACGTCCTATACCTACGGGGCAGCCGGGCGCACGGTTTCTCCGTCGGCAGTGAACATACGACTCAGCAGCCGATCACCTTCTCAGGCGTGATCTCGGGTAGGCTACGACAGGCCGCGCCTGCGAGTGTGCTACTCGACCTCGTCGACCTTATCGACCTCGGTTGCGCGGCCGTCGTCCGAGCGCGCCATGAGGTCCAGGAAGCCCATGTTCCCCGCACGGAACGCATCGGCCATGGCGAGGGGGACCTGGGCTTCCGCCCTCACGACTTCGCCCTTCATTTCTTCGACCCGCGCCTTCATTTCCTGCTCATGGGCGACGGCCATGGCTCGCCGCTCCTCTGCCCTCGCCTGCGCGACCCGCTTATCCGCTTCCGCCTGGTCCGTCTGAAGCTCGGCTCCGATGTTCTTGCCGACGTCCACATCCGCGATGTCGATCGACAGGATCTCGAAGGCCGTCCCGGCATCGAGACCTTTGGCGAGGATGGTCTGGGAGATCGCTTCCGGACTCTCGAGGACCGTCTTGTGGGAGTCGGCGGAGCCGATCGTCGAAACGATTCCCTCCCCGACCCGGGCGAGGATCGTTTCCTCTCCAGCACCCCCGACGAGGCGGCTGATGTTCGCACGCACTGTCACGCGCGCGACCGCTGCGAGTTGGATGCCGTCCTTGGCCATCCCCGTCACCCTCGGCGTGCTGATGACCCTCGGGATCACCGACAACTGGACTGCTTCCAGCACGTTGCGGCCCGCCAGGTCGATCGCGGCTGCTTGGTTGAAGGCGAGCTCGATGCCCGCCTTATCGGCGCTGATGAGCGCGCCGACGACCCGCCCTACGCGGCCACCCGCAAGGTAGTGGGCCTCGAGCTGGTCGATGTCCAGATCAATGCCGGCCTTGGTGGCGTTGATGAGCGGCCGAACAATCGCCGCAGGCGGGACCGTTCTCAGGCGCATCCCGATGAGCGTGCCGAAGCTCACCGAGACCGCCGCTGCCTTGGCTTCGATCCACAGACGGACCGGAATCGCCCACAGGATGAAGATGACGAAGAGGACGATCGCGATCGGCACGATCAACCCAAGAGCTTCTTGCATGTTATGGGGTCCCATCTAGTTGAGGTAGACGCTTCGGCGCATGCCTTGTCGAAGGACTCCTCACCACCCGAGCTACCGAAGTCGTCTCAGGCGTCCAGCCAATCCCCCACATGCACGGTCATCATACGAGGATTGGGGGCTGTGCACACTTGAAGAGCTTCACCAGGTGCTCGCGCGAGGTCGTTCGCTGCCTCGAAGGCGGTCACGAAGTGGGGCTGGAACGTCCGACCTACCTAGTCGCCCGCCCTTCCATCACGAACATGCCGTCCGCAAAATCTATCGTGGCATTGAGCGCCTCAGCGCGTCGGGGCCGCCGCTTCGCGCTCTTGCTCTGCAAGCACGTCGAGGAACAGCGTCTCGACGGCGTCGAGCTCGGCCTCATAACCCGCCGGGTCAACGAACGGATTCGGAGTCGCGCCGATTCGCGCGTGCTTGGCGACCATGTCGTACATGGCCGGATGCGACGCGAGGGGGATATCCGGTGACAGCGAGCGCAGCACGGCAAAGCCCCGCTCGTACTGCTCGGCTATCGTCGGATTCCTCGGATTGTTGACGAACTGAAACCCCGGGTTGCTGCCCATGCTGCCGACGATCACGACGTCGTAGGTCTCCCCGTCCTCCTCGACGGTAAGGGTCCATGTCGTGCAGCCCGGCGTGTGCCCCGGCGTGAGCCGCGCGACGAGCGTCGAGCCACCCAACGAGACTTCGTCGCCGTCACGGAGCACCCGGTCCATCGGATGCGGCTTGTCGCCGGGCCGCATGCGCTCGAATAGCGGGAGGTCCTCGGCCATGGCCATGACGCGCGCGCCCGTGAGTTGCTTGACGAGTGCGTCGCCTTGCATGTGATCGCCGTGTGCGTGGCTACCGAGGATGATCTCGATGTCGCCGAAATCGAAGCCCAGGTCCTCGACCGACTTGCGTAGATTCGGGACGCCATCCTCCCAATTCGTATTGATCAGGATGTGCCCCTCGGGCGTCGCGACCAAAAACGCCGCGAGGCTCTCGGAGCCGACGTAGTAGAGATTGCCGGCAATCTTGTGCGGCGGAAACTGAGCGCGCTGCTGCTCGGAAGAGCCAACGTTGCGCCGGAACATCGCCTCCTGACGCTCGAGGATCGCCGTCTGCGCCGCTGCGTCGATGCTGAAGAGCACGGCCATGAGAGTCCCGAGCGCGAGTTCTCGTGAAAGCATCCTGGGCACCTCCGAGCTGGCTCAGCTGTGAGCGCGTGAAACGGCGACGTCGTGGGAGATGATCGAGTGGGACTCCAGCGCTGTCAAACGACCCGACCGGTCACTGTCCGAACTCACCCTGAGCGCTCCCGCGCGCTGTTACAATGCTGGGAGGGGTGGGATGCGATCGCATCCACTACCCCTGTTCGTCTGCCGACGGGCCGTAGATCGACGGAACCGGCACGTCGAGCAATCTGAAGTAAACGCCCAGCTGCGCCCGATGATGGATGTTGTGGTTGAAGATGAAACCCCGCAGGACCGCAACCTTCGGCATGGACAGCGTCACCTTGCCCCCCTGCTTCATGGACCAGGTGGCCATGAGGTCGTCGCCCGTCGCGCCCTCGATGAGCGCGCGTGCCTCCGCGAGGCCCTCGTCAAAATAGGCGAGGAGTTCCTCGGTCTGGCCGTGCATGGGCATCTCGTACGATCCGTCCATCTCGAGCTCGTCTTGGGTGATCGTCATCGGGACCCAGCGAGGGATATCGGCGAGATGTGCGGCTAGGGCGCCGAGCGAGAAAGATTTCTCGTGGGGCGTCCAGTCAGCCTGGTCCAACGGCACCCGCTCAAGCGTCCTCCGGGTCTGCGCGAACTCATGGTCGAACTCGGGCAGCATCATCGCACCGTTCATGTTCTTCCTCCTCGGTCTCCGGGATTTGATTCACGAGGGACCGAAGATAAGCCGAAGTTCGCATCCTGCTAGCAGCAGTTCCTGTCACGCGGCTGCGCTGCCGGACAGGCCGAGCCAGGCACTCCGCAGCAGGCCCCACGCGACCGGCGCTAACCACGCGAGGCCGGCAACCCACAGTGCGACGACGATACCGGCGCCTAGCAGACTCCGCGGTCGAGACCCCGGGACTGATAACGCTGCCTGCGCGCGGTGCTCCGCCATGATCGCCGGGGGAACAAGACGAATGGCGATAGCCAGGCCTAGCGGGACAAGGATCAAGTCGTCCACATACCCCAGCACCGGAATGAAGTCCGGAATGAGGTCAATCGGGCTCAGAGCATAGGCCGCCACGAGGGCAGCAATGAGCTTCGGCAGCAGCGGCACGCGGCTGTCGCGGCAGGCCAGGTACAGAGCGTAGCCATCGGTCTGTAGAGCGTTCGCCCTGTCCCTCCATGATGCGATCGGTGTCATGGCCTGCCACTCATGGCGGTCAGGTATCGAGTACCTCCTCAATACTCGACCACTGCAGGAATGATGGGTTCAACTTTCGGGCGCCGTGATGAGACAGAAAGTGGCGCGCCCCAGCATTGTCCTCGTCGGCCCCGACGCATATTCGACCGAGCCCCTGCGCCCTGAACCATCGTGGCGTCGGTGTGGCGGCCTGCCATGCGGGAGCGTTCGTCGGCGAGATGACCGTGCTCACGCAGGAGCCCGCAACTGGCACCGCGATCCTGTCGAAGCCATCCCGCTACTGGGCGATCGATGCTCGTGTGCTGAGGCAGCTCACCAAGGCTGAGCCGGAGATTCATAGCGCGCTGGGAATCAGCTTCGCCAAGAACCTTCGCGAGAAGCTCGTGGCTTCGAACCAGGCCGCGTTGGAGGTGCTGCGGGACCAGCTATAGAACTAATCAGGACGACGATGTGTCTTCACAGGTCGGCCGTCCTGCGTGCCGCTATGCCACCTGATCGATGGGCGCTTGTTCCTGCTCGGCAAGAGCCTCGAGCGTCTCGTTGACCAACGACTGGAGAGGCACTTCCTCCTCCGGACTCGTCTGTGAAAGCGCCGAGAGCGTCGTCTGGACGATGCGGATCTTCAGCGATAAGTGAAGTGATCCCGCTGGCCGCTCGCCGTCGGTCGCGCCGAGCGCATCCAGGAGGAGACCGAGAAACTCACTGATCGCTTGGAGTGCGAAGAAGCGGGCCGCGGGCTCCGGCTCGGACACCGGTGCGTCGACCGGTGCGTCGATCGGTGTCTCGACCGCCGGCTCCGTGGAGGCGGGCGCGACGTCAACCTCTTCGTTCGTCCCTACATCCGGGGCGGAATCCGCGCCGCTGCCGACAGCGCCCGCGTCCGGTGTATCGGGGACCCCGCGTCTCATCGCCGGCATCGAGACGACGCCTTGCGCCGTGTACGTGAGCGTTTCCCGCAAGCGCATCTTGAGGTGTACCCTCGCGAGCTGTTCGCCGTCGACATCGAACGCCGCTGCGCTCGCAAAAGCGGCCTGCAGGTCGCCTCCGAAGAAATCCTGGGCGAGCCCAATCGCCTGGTCGACCGCGTCCTGGATCGCCGCAGCCTCCTCCGGGTTCAGATCGCCGCGAACCTTGATGGAGAGACTCGACGATCTGCGCGATTGCAGCGTGACCTCAGGCGCCTCGGTGTCGCCGCCTTCCTGGCCAGCCGCCTGCAGCTCGGTGGACTCCCGGGTCTTGAACTTCAGGCGAACGACGTCGCCCTCCTGGGTCCGGATGAACAGCGTTGTCTTCTCAGATCGACTGTAACGAAGAGCGGAGGCGCGCTCGCTCGCTTCCGGGGCACACTCCCCCTGGATGCAGATCTCACTTCGTTGATCAGACGCGAGGGCCTGCGGCTGCTTCAAGGTCAGCGCATCAGCCCGTGCCAAGTGATGAGCGTTCGAAACCTGCATGGTGAGTCTTCTCCCGTCGTCCGAGCCGGCCATCACCCTGGCTAGAGTGTCGGTCGGTCGCGATCGGGTCTGTAGGGCTGGCGCGCTCGACGGATCCATTCGCCCGCGTGACCCAGTCGTTCAACTGGGGAGCGAGAGTCGCTCGATGGCGCCGATGTATGATGCGCCACCCACGTCCAAGAACAGCTGGCCATCGGTCACCGAGAGTGCCCACGCGATGCGGCGGTCGAGGTGTTCGGCGAGTGAGCTCAAGAGCTCGCGGTCCATCGCGTAGATCTCGACTTGCTCTGCCTTGTGGATGCGCTGGCCCTGGTAGCCACGCATCAGAATACGCGGCTCCTTGTGTGTGTAGAGCGCGACGCGCGGACTCGCCTTGCTCGCCTGGTGCAGGCGCGCGGCATCGGGGGCGCCGATCTCGATCCAACTTTTCCACGCCCCGGTGAGGTCCTTGATCATGAGCGGAGGATCTTCGGGGTCTGAGATGCCGCCCTTAGAGAAAGTGATCCCCTCACTGTATTCGAGGCAGTAAGCCAACAGGCGCGTCAGGAAATACTCCTCGCTCTCCGAGGGATGACGCGCCGCCTTAATACTCAGCTGCTCGTATACACTACGGTCCACGTGGCTGAGGGAGACTTCAACAGTGTAAACAGTCGCCGGAAGGGCTATCGGAATCGCCCCGAGATTGTCGGAAACTCCATCACTTGAGAGGGTGGACGAAGCGCCTCACCCCCCAGAACCAATAGGTGATCGCTCCGGGCACGAAGCCAAGCACGACGACGAATCCCCACAAGACCTTGGGACCTTCGCGCGGGAAGTGCCGGGCCCAGTGCAACATCGCTGAGATCCAGGCAACGGGCACCGCCACGTAGATCATCAGGCCGACCCAATCCACGACGTGGATCGGTCCGAGGTGGGCGAGGCCTGGAAAGACCGACGTTATGAGGATCAGCGTTACGAAGGCGAAGACCACGATAGCCGACGACACGCGTCCTATGGCCATCATGCCGCGGACCTCACTGCGACGCCTTCCGAGGCGCTCATGCTCCGACAGTGTCGGAGGAATTCTCTTCCGTATCGGGTGGGCCGATCTCGCGACCTCTGCGTGGAGCATCGAGGAGATCCTTGTAGAAGTCTCGCTCCTCCTCCAGGCGCTCGAGGCGGCCCATCACGCCGTCCATGGCGTCCCGCATTCCCTCGAACTCCCGACTACCATGAGTCGAGTCTCCACCTAGCTCACGGCGCGTCTTACGACGGCTCGCTTCCAGGAGCAGCGCTCGCGTCGTTCTGCCTACGGTGAAGATGGCGGCCAACGCGATCCCGAAGACGAACGGGTCCAAGGCTTGCTCCCCTCGATAATGAGACGCTCCGTGTGCTTCGCCATGATACGGGGCGTAGGCGCGACGCGCACGAGGGAAGCTCTACCTGATCGACGGCTATCGCTGAAGGCCGGGGGACAACCTTCCTAGTGGCGTCAGGAGCACGTGGCCGAAGTGATCGTGTAGTTCGCGACGAGGTTCACGCCGGGTGTCACATCGACCAAGCCAGGGGCGACCGCCGCGAACGTGAGGACCGAGCTGCCGAACTCGACATTCGTGACGAATCCAAAGTCGTACTGGTCAGGGTGCAGGAAGCGGAATGAGAAGGAGCCATCGCTCGCCACGACCGAGCTGGCGGTCACAGGGCCGAGGTCGTCCGTAAGCGTCTGGGCGACAGCCTCAGGCATGAACGCGGTTAGGTCCCTGGGCGTACCCGTGGGGCAGTCGGGGATAGTCACAAGCGGCGTTCCATCAGTATCGCGCTCCACGTTCACCGTGCCGGTGACGGCGCCGCTGAAGCCCAGCTCAGCGGTGTGAATCACGGGCGACATCACCCACGATCCAGAGCCGCCCGCTTCACGGCCGAAACTCTGTGATACATCGAAGTCGAGAACGAGCAGGTGAGCTCCCGCTTCGAGGTCCGCCACATCGCCGGGCAGGAGCACCTTGATCCCGGTCTGCGAGCAACTCGGACAGGTCAGTGATCCCGTGCTAGGGGTCCCGTCGGGATGTACAGCGTTGAAGGTGAAGACCTCCCCGTCCTCGGTCTCTAGGACCGCGCCGTCGATGACGAACCGGAGTTGGCCATAGTTCCCCGCCGCGATGTCGACATCGCTGACGAGGTCGAGCGTCGTCCCTGCAAGCTGTGTCAGCTCGACCAGCTCGAGTAGGTCGGCGTCCGCCTCCCCGAGCAGGGTCGTGCGACCCTCGTCTCCGCCACCCTGCAAATAGATCTCACCGATTTTCACCCACACGCCGGCCACGTCGCCGGGGGCGTCGGTGAGGGCCAGCGACACGCGGGCAGTCCCATTACTCAACGGGTCATCGCTACAACCGCCTAGGAGTAGGGGTAGGACGACGAACGGTATGATCCATCGACTCGGCCTGCGGGTCATGGGTCGTGCTCCAAGCGTGTGTTTTGGTTGGTCTTCGGTGATCACAGGCGGCAACACTCGTGCCACCCAATCGAGGCCCGCCAACAAACTCCTTGCCATGGGTGGATCGACCTCCCTATGGTTTCGCGGAGTCGATGCCCCCCGAGTGACGACCCAACTAAGGATGGCGCACGTGCCTCTGGGAAGGGACGACATCGACGCGGTCTCGATCCTGCTGCACGTCGAAGGGGACCTCGCCTTCTCGGTCCTCTTGACCCGGGGGGGGCTCACCAAGCGCCTGGGCTCGAGCGAAGGGGGCGATCGCGGGGCGGTGATGGTCAAGGGTGGGACCGACTCCTGCTTCGAGGACTTCATGACCGCCGTACCCGAGACCCTCCTGGAACGGGGCACCAGGCTCGAGGACGACGTCAGGGACGGTCCGCGACACGACTGGATGTTCGAGTTCGCCAGCGGAAGCAACACCCTGTCTTACGACATCTCCTACAACTCGGGCGCGGCCAGCCTCCCTGACGAGTTCGCCGACATGGTGGTGCGGGCCGAAGCGCTCACCCACTCGTGGTACGTGGCCGGCGTGGCGGAAGCGACGGGAGCCCCGATGCCTGCCGTCGCGACGTCATCACGGCCTGAGCAGGCCGCGGGGGCCCCGGCCCGAGCAAAGGCCGCTCGTCCGGCCGGAGCGAGGCCGGCGCAGCCCATCGCGGCGAAGAGGGAGCAGATCGCCCTGGCGGTCCTGCTGGACCTGCTCGCCCTCAGCATCCCCTATTCGTTCGTCCATGGGATCTTCATCGGTGCTGCGGAGCGGACCGGCCCGATGGGTGGGGCCCTCATGCTCTTCGCCATCGTCGAGTTCGTGCTCCTCCAGATCGCGCGCCGGTCGCCCGGATACTGGCTGCTCGGGATCTCGGCCCCGCCCCGCGAGAAGCCGAGTGTCGACCCGGCTCGGACCGGAAAGGAGTCGCCGGCGCTCCTTGCGGTCGGCGTGGGTCTGTGCGGCTTGGGAGTAGGCGTCCTGACAGCCTGGACGACCTACCACGTACCGGTGCCGTACTTCGGCCTGTCGTTCCCGCTGTGGCTCTCGATTCCGGTCACCATGCTCGGAAGCCTGGCTATGGTGCTCACGGGCGTGCTGGTGCTGCGTCTGGACATCCGAGGCGTGTGGCTCGGAGGAGGACTCACGGTTCTGATGCTGTTGGGAAGCGTCATCGGGTGGAGTGAATGGCCCGGGTTCGTCGCGGCCGCCATGGGCCGCCCGGTCGGCGAGGGCTCGCCCGGACTGATCTCCAGCCTGGCGCCGTTCCTCGCTCTCGCCGTTGCGGCCTTGCTCTCGGCGGGCCTCTTCGAGACCTGGAGACGTCTGGGTTCTCCTCCGATGGCCCGGGCCCTGTCGCCGAAGGCGCCCTCGGCCTCCCCGAGGTAGCCGGGCGTGGTGAGTTAGGCGGGCCAAGCGTCACGCGACCATCCCCGTGTTCGTTCTCGGGTATGGAACTTTGGTAAGGAGGAGCCGATGCGTGAGCGAGTCGTGAGATCAGGAGTCAAGGGTATGACAGCTGTGTCAGTCCTGGCCCTGTGCCTCGCCGGCTGTGGCGACCTCACTGCGCCCATGCCCGCCGAGGACTTCAACATCACGGTGGAGGTGTCGGGTGGGTTTGCCGGCGTCTCCTACTCGTTCGAGGTCTCCGGGCAGGAGGGCGTGGTCCGCGGCCTCTCCTGTGAGTCGGTCTGTGACTTCGATCCCGGGGAGGTCTTCACGACTCTGTCCACGTCTCAGATCCAACGGACGGGCGAGGAACTTCGGGCGACGGGCATTCTACTGCTCGACGGCATCGACTTCGGCACTCAATGCTGTGATCAGTTCTCGTATGCGATCACGTACGAAGACGGTGAGAGGAGGAGCATCGTCCGGGGTGACTCGGGGACGCTGCCGCCGTTGCTCCTCCGTGCCATCGATACACTGACGGGCATGGTCGATGGGCGGCTGCCGATCATCGTCGCCCTCGAATCCGGGCCGGATGCGTTTCCCAACGACGCTTTGCTCGTGGATGACGCGCAGGTCGTCGGACAGTCGCTCGAGGTCTCGGTTTCGTACAGCGGAGGCTGCGCGACCCACGAGATCGATCTGGTCGCCGTCGGTGGCTGGCTCGAGAGCTTCCCGGT
>Ga0114996_10002647_pt1 | contig 23063 bp, 17 predicted proteins | sample ArcticOcean_MG_C_4_FD_87039 | JGI IMG/M metagenome (GOLD analysis project Ga0114996, IMG submission 87039) | Marine microbial communities from western Arctic Ocean - ArcticOcean_MG_CB4_134 | ecosystem: Environmental > Aquatic > Marine > Oceanic | place: Arctic Ocean: Canada Basin | collected... | reverse complement strand
GCCGGCATACGGACAATCGTGGTGGGGACGCCCTGCTCCTCGAGCACCTCCCAGAAGGGCACACCCTGGCGCATGAGCACCATCTCGCCGCCACTCAGCGCCATCTCCCATCGGCCCAGCCTCAAGGTACGTCCGGGCGGCTCCGTCAGCGTGGTCGAGAGGTAGGGCACCATGGTCTCGGGATCCCGGTGCATGAAGTCGAAGATCCCGTGCCCACCGGCGTCGAGCCCGGTGATGAAGTCCGACCAGGCGACGGGGCTCTGCGGGGGAATCGACGTCTCGAGCGCCGAGAAGGCTCCACTTTCCGCCATCCGCTGGAGGTTGGGGAGCTTCCCATCGGAGATCATTTGGCTTGTCAGCGCATAGTCCATCCCATCGAAGCCGAGGACGATCACCTGATGTCCTACCGGCTCGGATCCACCACACGCAACCGCAAAGGTGACGATCGCCATGGCGGCCACTGCTGTTCGCGTTATTCGGATCACGGTGGCTTCTCCACGGTTAGATACGCGTCCCCACCGGGGGCCCCGGGCTCCCCACCTCATTCGATCGACTCTCCGTCGAACAGCACCTTGCCGTCCATATGAGGGGGCGGTTCCACACCGAAGAGCCAGAGCGCGGTGGGCGCGATGTCGATGAGAGCCGGGTCATCGCGGTCGATGACCCTGTTGCTGAAGAACACGCCCGGGACGATGCGAGGATCGACGCAGTGATCGCCGCTCCACGGTTTCACGTTGTCCTCGATGACAGCACCCGCAACCACACCGGTCGCTCCGTCCCACGAGATCCGGTAGCCCTCCGCGTACCCGATCAGGAGGTCAGGCGCGTTCTGGAGGTAGGGGCCGCCGTAGAGCTCGGCGGGGTCGAACGCCTCCCGGATCGCCACCTCACCCTTTTCACTGTCCTCCAAACCGCTGAGTCGCTGTATCAGCTCGGCCTTGAGCGCAGCGGCCTCTTCGCCTGGCTTGACCGATCCCTGTGCCTCACGCCCCTCGATGTTGAGGTAAAGCCCCGTGAGGCCGAGGGCGTACGCCCTCGTCTCCGCCCAGTCTACCTCTCGAAGCCATTCACCCTCCCCCTTGGCTCCGTCCTGGAGCTTCAGGTAGCCGTTCTCATGCAGCCAAGCGTTCAGGTTGACCCCGCGGCGGAACGACGTGAAGCCGTGATCCGACAGCACGACCAGCATGTCCCCCTCCCGGAGCTCTTCGCGAATCCTGCCAACCATGGCGTCGTTGTGCAGGTAGAGATCCTCGATGGCGTCGGCGTGCTCACCTCCGGGCCGCCCGTTGCCGCCGGTTTGAACGGCGCGTGCGGCCGGATGTCCTTCCTCCATGTATCGCCAGAACATGTGCTGGATCCGGTCGGTGGCGTCGAACACGCAGACCACAGCCCCTTTGCGCACCCGCTCGAGCGCAGCGAAGAGCATGGCCTCGCGCTCCTTGTCGATGTCGTATGTCTGCTGGAGAAACGCGCCGTCGTCGATCACCCCTTCGTTCAGAGCCCACGTGTCCTCGGCGAGACCCAGCGTCGAGAACTTCCCGAGCTTCTTCGAGAGGTACGTCGCGTAGTAGGGGGGATGAGAGATCGGCATGGCCGGGCTGTCGGGATCAAAGTTGATGGGCGTTAGATACAGCGAAACGTGCTCGCCCGTCTCAGTGAGCAGCATTCGGCAGATCCCGCGTACCTTGATGCCGGGTGCGGCCCGGAAAGCCAGATCCACCCAGTCGCTCAGCTCCCCTCGCCGCAGCTCGAGCGCCGTGCCGTCGACTTCAACCTGGGCGCTTTCAGCTGATCCGTTCAGAGTGATCGTGACCGGAAGGGTCAAAGGAGGGGCTCCCTCGACCAGCTCGTTGTTGGGACCCTCGAGCTCGGCTTCCAACCGATCCTCTACCCGTTTCAAGCGCACCCGTCGACCGCCCTCCTTGAAGCCCGCCTCCGCCTTCCGGGTCGTGAGAAGTGTGAACGTGCCCTGCGTCCCGAGAAGGTCCGGGACACACATCGCGCTCAGCTGCGCCCCGTAAAAGCGTTCCGGAGGGAAGGTGATCGGCACTCGCAGTATGGTGCTCCAGATCTGGTGGTCACCCAGGATCGACCAGAACGGCCTGGACCTCCTCAGAAGGCGCAGGTCGGGCTTCCCGATGGGAATGCGGTAACGACCGATCTTGAGGATTCGGTCGGGAGGGCCGATCCGGGTCGACGAGAGCATGGGCAGGTAGGTTCGGCGGTCCCGGTCGAGGAAGTCGTAGATGTTGTGCTTCGCTGGATGTGTGCCGGTGCTGAAGGAGGACCACGCCACCGGAGAGACCGAGGGGAAAGTGGACTGGAGCGGATGGTAGCACCCTTCTGCGGCCAGGCTCTGGAAGTTCGGGAGCTTACCCTCGGCCATGAAGCGATCCGTCAGCTTCGGGTCCTGGCCGTCGAAACCGACCACGATCAGCCGTCGGATCTTCGGCTTCGGTAGGTGGGCACTCCGTAGAAAACGCACGGCAGCCCTGAACGGCCACAACAGGAGTGAGAACAACGCGATCAGCCCGGTGACGAAGAAGACCAAGAAGGACGTGACGAACACGAACCCGGCGCCGGGTCCCACGTACGCCGCGAGCGGCGCCGGCGAGGCCGCGAGGAGGAGGAGTCCGAGCGTTCCAGCAACAAGCCAACGTCCGCGCCCTCTGAGGAGGGCGCGTGATGCGGAAAGGCGCTCCCCAGTGCTATTTTGCCACCCATGACGCCGATCGCCACCGCCCGACGTGCTCTGCGCCGCGCTCGATACGGCCGCCCCATCGTGGTGGTCTCGGGACTTCCCAGGTCCGGCACGTCGATGATGATGCAGATGCTGGAGGCGGGCGGTGTTGAGCCCATGACGGACGGTGCCCGTACCGCCGACGAGAGCAATCCGAAGGGCTACTACGAGCTTGAAATGGTCAAGGACCTGGAGGACGGCGTCGATGAGCTTTGGCTGCGTGGTGCTCGCGGGCGGGCGGTCAAGATCATCGCCTTCCTGGTGCGACACCTTCCTGAGAACTTCAACTACAAGGTCATCCTGATGGATCGCAGGCTGGACGAGGTTCTGGCCTCCCAGACCAAGATGCTCGCCAAGCTGGGTGAGACGACCGAAACCGAAGACCCGCGCATGAGGAAGCTCTTCGCGGATTCCCTCGCGCGCACGAAGAGCCTGCTCGCGTACCGACCTTGCTTCGAGGTGCATCACGTGAAGTACCACGCCGTTATCGAGGACGGACGGAAACACGCCGACGAGCTGAATCGGTTCCTGGGCGGGCGGTTGGACACCGAGGCCATGGCAGCCGTCGTGAGCCCGGAGCTGTATCGCAACCGCGGCTGACACCTACATGAGCGGTTGGGCAACACTAGTTGATGTAGCCGAGGCTCCGAAGCCGCGCGATCTCCTCGGCGCTCAGGCTTTCGATCGCTTCAGTGTCCGGCGGTGGACGAAGCGACACCGCCCACTCCCGAAACGTCGACAGCTCGATCGCCAGATTCGCTGCGATGTCCGGGTGATCCTCCGCCACGTCGTTGAGATTGATTGGATCCTTCACGTGATCGTACAATTCGAATTCGGGCCAATCCTCCGCCTGATTCTCGTTCTGGATCAGCTTCCACCCGTCCAGGATGATGGAATACGAATCGTGTGGCAGTCCCATGAACGAGATGGCCGGAGCCACGACTCGCTCGCTGAACGCGGCGCGTCGAATCGCGCCAAAGTCGGATACGCCATCCGGGTCGACGATCAACGGAAGCAGGCTCTGACCCTGTACCGCCTCGGGAGGTGTGATGCCCGCCAGCTCCAGCAACGTGGGCATCATGTCCACGGACTCCGTCGTCTGCTCGACGACCGTCCCAGCGGGTAACACGCCGGGCCAATGCATGATCAGCGGCACGTTCATCATCTCGCCGTACGCGTTGTTCCCATGAAAGTGATGGCCATGCTCCAGGAACTCCTCACCGTGGTCAGACATCACAACGATGAGCGTCTCGTCCGCGATTCCGAGTTGCTCCAACCCCTCCATGAGCCTGGCGACCTCGACGTCCGCGGCGCGTATGGATCCATCGTACCAGTCCTTTTCATGCTGCACGTACAGCTCCTGATCGACATCCGTGGAATCCATCTGGATTTGGTTCGGAAGATCGTCGATTCGAGCTTCCCAAAGCTCATTACCCCGCTCGTGTTCAGCGGCCCCCTCTGATGTGCCCCACAGTGCGTCGTACGGTGCATAAGGCTCGAATGGACTGTGCGGATCGAACGCATGGATGAACGCGAAGAAAGGCACGTCGCCGTGGTCGCCTGCCCATTCGAGGAGCCGGTCGACATACGTGCGCGCAGTCTTGGATGCGCTGTGATCCAGGTCCTCGATCGAAGTGCGCTCGTGTAATACGTCCACTCCCTGATGCAGATTGCTCAGCTTACCAGAAAAAGGGACAGAAGAAGTCTGCCACGTGGCGTAACCGGCCTCCCGGAGCACCTCCGACAAGGTCGTAACCGAAGACGGCAGGCGGTCGGGCATGTCTACGATTCCGTGCGTGCTCGGATAAAGCGACGTCAGGATCGATGGGATCGATACCTTCGTCCATGAAGCTTGTGAGATGTTGTCGGCGAAACGCACGCCTTCGTCCGCTAGCTTCGTCATCGTCGGAGACGTGCTTCGCTCGTAGCCATACGACTCCATGTGATCACGTCGCATCGTGTCGATTATCAAGAGGATAATGGCTTGCGGACGCTTGCTTCCGCCGTCCAGCAGAGCGGTTCGGTCCTCCGTCAAATCGTTGTTGTCAGGCACTGCACCGCTGTTTCGGACTACCGGCGCCCCCCAGTACCCGAGCATCCCAGGGTCGTCCGCATCCAGCCCGAGTGAGAGGGTCACACTCTGGCCCGCGTACTCGGACAGCTCCAAGCGGGATGTAGACCACCGGTCCGGAGTCGTCACCGTGCGCTTCAAGAGGGATGTCTCCGTCCCAGCCGCGGTCACGGTCACTGTAAAAGTGATTGGACCGTCCTCGATCGTCCCATACGCCAGGTCGAGCCAGGGCCGCGCCGGAAGGTCCAGGTCGATTACGATGCGTTCCGGCGCGCGACTGACGATCGTCTCCCGGTAGACCTCGGACAGCCCATGCCACCCAAGGCCGGAGGGCACTGTCGCGAGGTGCTCCTTGAGCGGAATAATGCGGACCGACTCGATCTCGAACTCGGCGCCCTCCACGTCGCTCGGTACGAGCAGAATGTTCCGTGCCGCGCTGATCCGGATCGTGGCCCCGGCCTCCCGAAGGGTGTACGTGACGAAGTCGTCTCCAGGAGTGAGCTCGGCCCTGAGTTGACGGCGTGGCTGGTCGGTGAGCTGCTCGATCCGGCTCTCCACCCAATCGTCGTCCCGCTCCTGGGCTCCATTGAACTGGATTCCGACCTCGGTCCCCTCCGACACGCGCATTCGGATCTCGACGGCGTACAACACATCCCTTTCGTCCAGCTCGCCGTGACGCACCCCGAGCAGGATGGGAAGGGCGCCGGTGTTGCCAACGAGCATCCCGTCACGAACCTCCAGGCCTTCGATGTCGTTGAGCGCAGTCCAGCCGAACGTGGCCTCGCCCTCGTCAACCTCTTCTCCGTCTTCTCCCTCCCTCCTCGTTACAGCGCAGATCCTCGTACGACATTGTATGGTCTCATCTTCTGCCTCCTCGAGAGCGGGGAGCGTCCCCTCGCCGTCGAAGCGCCACTCCGTGCGCTCTGGTTCGGCAACCATAGGACTCCCCTGTACCATGCCGCTTTCGAAGTCGTCGACGAGCCGGATCGAGACCGTCTCCGGTTCACCCGCACAGGCGGCGGCGAACGGCGACAGAGCCAGAAGGAGTAGCAGGACCTTGCGCATGGAGACCTCCAGCGTGCAACGCTTTGTGGATCGACTTCCCGGTTTGTTGGGGAGACCAAAGTAGATGCTCAGCGCTCCGGACGCGACAGCGCTCTGGACGCGACAGCGCTCCGGAGCGGTTCAGTTCTTGCGAGGTTCTCGGGAGGAATCCATTTTCTGAGTTGAGCATTAAAATCACCGACGGGACGGTCCCGATGACTGAACTGACCGAGTTCCTCTTTCCTGCTCCGGCCCGGCGATCCGTCGGGGGCATCGTCCGTTGGTGGGAGTCCCGGCGTCTGGCCTATAATGGGTTTGTGGGTGGTGCGGGGCTCGTTTCACTGGGTGCTGTGCAGCTCACTGCGCTTCTTCCAGGAGGGTTACCGGCGCCTTCCGGTTGGCCGCTTATTGTTCTCGTGTTCGGCGTGATGGCGAACGCCTGCTACCTGCTGGGGTCCACCGTCGAAATCGCGCTGCAGAAGCTCTGGGGTGACAAGCTCTTGCCTGTGGGACCGACGCTCTTCCGGATGGGGCTGACCTTCTCGGTGGGTCTCGCTCTATTTCCGGCCCTGCTGGTCTCGATCTTCTGGGTCGCACGGGTCGTATTCAGCCTCTTCTAGGGTTCGATGTGGTCGGGTCAGGCCTGTTCTAAAACGTCTCAACCACCTTGCCCCCCCGATCACTCTCGGGCACGTTACGGCTCCCTTATCGCGCTAACGCGGAGAGGGTGAAGTACATCCGCCAACGGCCGGAGACGGTCGTCGAACCGTTTTTTCGGCCTTACGATTTTTCCGGCCTTATTATGTCCGAGCGTCTTTCCGAGCGTACCGCCGAGCGTAGTATAGAGGGTCTCCGGATCCATATCGACCGAGACCTATGTGTCAGCTTCGGGGACTGCATCGAGGCGGCGCCGGGCGTGTTCGAGTTCGACGACGAGGAGATTGCGGTCTTTGTGAGTGAGTCGGGTACCATCACTCGGGAGGAATTGATCGCTGCCTGCACTTCGTGCCCCGTAGACGCCCTGACCGCATTCGACGAAAAGGGGGAGCAACTCGCACCTTGACGGGTCACCCACGAAAGCGTCGACGCGATCCTGGAGCCCCTCGGAAAACGACTGATCCTAAGCGACCGATCCCATGCGAAAGATTCGAACCTACCAAGACGTAACCCACGACACCGACTCAGGCCTGCTCGAGCAGGTGGTGGACCAGCAACACCGCCTGGCCGACCGCCTCGCTCTGGTTCGGTCGGTTGTGGCCGTCGCTAGTGGCAAAGGCGGTGTCGGCAAGAGCGCCATTACCGCTAACCTTGCCGCCGCTCTCGCGGGGAGGGGGCTCGCCGTGGGGGCTGTCGACGCGGACCTCAACGGGCCGTCGCTGGGCCGCATGTTGGGCGTATCGGGGGCCCGGCTCGCCGATCGGGCAAGCGGAGTGGAGCCGGCCCAAGGTCCGTCCGGCGTACGGGTCATGTCCATGGAGCTGCTCCAACAGGAAAAAGACGCTCCGCTTCGCTGGCGAGAGCCCGAAATGGGAAGGTTCATCTGGCAAAGCACGCTCGAAACCGGGGTCCTCCGGGAATTTCTTGGGGATGTCGAGTGGGGAGAGCTGGACGTGCTCTTGGTCGACGTACCACCAGGCACAGACAAGATTGCGAGGCTCTTGGAGCTCGTCCCGGACCTCGATCAGATGCTCATGGTCACGACTCCGTCGGAAACATCTCGGTTCGTGGTGTCCAAGTCCGTTCGTATGGCCCGTGAGGCCGACGTGGGGACAGTAGCGCTGGTTGCGAACATGGTCGGCCATACGTGCCCAGAGTGCGGCCATGTGTCCGAACTCTTCACGGGTGACGGCGCCAAACGCCTCGAGGAGGAATCGGGCGTACCCGTCTGGGCCGAGATCCCCTTCGATCCACGATTCGGCGCCGCTACGGACTCGGGCACGCCGCTCGTGATCACGGACCCCGATGCCCCCTCGTGCCGGGCGATCCTCGCGTTGGCCGACCGGGTCGAAGGGCAGGTCGGAATCCGCGCCAGGGACACGGTCGAGACGGCGGGCTCATGAAGTTCCTTTGCGTGGAATGCGACAAGGTCATGGACTTCGCCGAGCGCCAGGTCCCCGGAGACGGAACGCTGGCCGCCGTGTTTACGTGCGGATCCTGCGACCGGGAGGTTGCGATGCTCACCAACCCGATGGAGACACAGCTCATCTCCAGCTTGGGCGTGAAGATCGGCGGACGGGAAGTCCCTGCCCAGCCTATGGAGCTGGCCCGCACTTCGCTCGAGGACGGCCGCGACGATGCGTTCGTCTTGTCGGAGGACATTCCGCTCGCCTCGGATGATCCGGGGACTCGAGGCGAGGGCGCGAGCGCCGGCGAGGCCACGGCCATCCGCATCGTGTGGACATCGGAGGCTACCGGCCGGCTCGAGCGAGTGCCGAGCTTCGTCCGGGGCATGGTCAAGCGGATTTACACCGATTGGGCACGCGAGAAGGGCGTTTCGGAGATCACGCCCGAAAGCATGGACCGCGCCCGCACGGAGTTGGGCCTGGAAGGGATGTAGGCTTGTTCCGAGCCACGGAGCTTTCTTTCACCTATCCCTCGGGCCGCAAAGGTCTAGGAGAGGTCTCCCTCGAAGGAGCTCCTGGGGATCGTGTCGTCGTAATGGGCCCGAACGGATCCGGGAAGAGCACGCTGCTCCGCCTCGTATCCACCGAGCTGCCCTCGCGCCCAGGATCGCTCGAGCTTTTCGGCGAGGCGTTCGGACCCTCCGGGAGAGACTTTCGCAGGAGGAGAGACCTTCGTAAGAAAGTCGGCATCGTACACGATACGCCGGTTCACGTGGAAGACCTCACGGGGATGGAGAACGGGCTCCTGTTCGCAGAGCTCTACGGGTTGTCCAGAGCCGAGGCTTTGGCCGTTTTTGCCAACCTATTCACCTCACTCGGCCTGGACGATGCGCTGGACGTCCCCACGAGGGAGTACTCATACGGAATGAAGAAGAAGCTTCTCATTGCGGAGGCTTTGGTTCACGATCCCGCCCTGCTCATAATGGACGAGCCCGCGCTCGGCCTGGATCCACCTTCGCGGGCAGCTCTCCTTCGAATACTGGAGGAGCGTTCGGCGAAGGGGGTGTGCACGCTCGCAGCCACCAACGAACCTGCGCTGGCCCAGGAGCTGGCTACAACGGTCGTCCTTCTCCACGAAGGGGAGGTCGTCGCGCACGGCAGCCCCTCCGAACTTCTCGCCAAAGTCGGAAGCGCCACCCGAATCGAAGTGCACGTCGCCAGTTCTCCGTCGGGCAGCCCCACCCCTGGCGACCCGACAGCCGCCAGCATGACGCACGCCGATCTGACAACGTCTGACCCAGCCTTTGCAGGGCTCCCCGCGGACATCGTATCCGTCCGACGACTGCCTGGGCGGATCGTCGCCGAGAGCAGATCGGGCTCCGACGTCCTGCCGCAATTGGTCAGCGCGGTCCTCGCCGCGGGGCTGAAGATCGAGCGGGTCGAGATACGTGAACCCGACCTCACGGACGTATTTACGCTCTTCACCGGCCAGGCGTTGGGACCAGCTCGCCCTACTTCTTCAACAGGCCTCTAGAGAACCCGTGACACTCCCCGTGTGGAGAACGGAGTGGCTCACTGCCCTTCGGCGCCGACGCCTCCTAGTGCTCAACACGCTGATCCCCCTGGCGTTCGTGGCGCCAATCGCACTCAGTTCAGCCCCTGCGGTGCACTCCGCGGCCGTCTTCACGGTGCTCTTCGCGCTTTTCGGCACGTTCGGCTCGAGCATCCCACTGATCCGTGACGGTGAATCCGGGCTTCTCCGACGTTATGTGCTCACGGGCGTCCACCCTGGTGGCCTCCTCCTTGAGCGCGTATTCGCCAACGCTGCGCTCGACTTGATGGAACTGGCGCCGGCGGTGCTGGTCATCGTCGTAGCGAGGGGGAGCTCGGCCGGTCAATTGGCCATGGTCGTGCCGGCGATGGTACTCGGGCTGGTCGCAGCGAACGCGTTGGGCGTGCTCACCGCCGCCCTGGCCAAATCAGTCGCCGAGGGAGCTCTCTTCTCGGCCGTATCAGCCCTCCTGCTTCTGCATTGGGCAGGGACGTTTCGTACTCCTGTGCCCGGAACCTGGCAAGCCACTCTGGAGATATGGAATCCGTTCCGCCCGCTCCATGAGAGTTTGCTCGCAGCGGCAGGCGCTGGCGGGCTCGACCTGGACCTGGTGCTATTCACCATTCCCATTGGAGTCACCCTCGCGGTGTTGCTCCTGATTACCGCCGCCAGCCGTTATACGATAGGGCTCGGCGGCCGATGAGATCCGACTCTGCAGCCACACCCTGACGAGCCTGCTACCCGGCTTGTTGACAGCCCCAAGAAGGGTCGGGTATACTCACTTTCTGTGACATGCACCATTTGGAACAAGCGCCCGTTCCGTGGGGCGCCGAGGACCGTGCCTTCATCGATCCGAACACCTCACCTCCGAGGTCGAGACCTCTGGTTTGGAGGTAATCCATCTGGGAGACTGGTACCCCGATCGTGCTTCGTACGGCTGTCGCTTGCAGTGGGTTACCGGTAGCCCTATCTGTGTAAGGAAATTCTAACAACGGCTGTGCACCTCTAGACCAATCAGATCGTACTCCCATGCCCTTCCGGCTTCGAACACGGAGCCCCGCCAGCTTCGCGGCGGACGGGGGGCGTTTGTGCGATCGATACTCAAAGGGTGCCAGATAATAAGGGCAGACGCCCGAGGTGCTTATGTACCGTGAAGTCTTCGTACCCGTCGATAACTCCCAGCACTCCTATTGGGCCGTGGACCGCGCCATCGAAGTCTGTAAGCGCTCCGAGGGACGGATCACTGGTAACCACGTGTACGCGGCGAGGCTTCATGATGTGCGGTTTCGCCAGTTGGAGACGGGACTTCCCGCGCAGTTTCAATCCGCCAAAGAGATCAAGCGGCAGCGAAAAATTCACGACAAACTGATCGAGAAGGGCCTCCAGCTCATCTCGGACTCCTTTCTCGATCAGACCGCCATCAGTTGTGACGCGGCCGGCGTACCGCTGACCCGCCAACTCCTCGAGGGCATCCACTACGAAGAGGTGGTTCGGGAAGCCAACCGAGGCCTCGGCCGCCTTCCCAGCTTGATCGGTTTCGACCCGAACATCGCGGACAAGTACGACGGCGGTGAGACTGTCCGTAGTGATGTCATCGTGGATGAGGACGGGCGGATCATCGCAGAGGACGAGGAGCAGGACGAAAAGCTCGCCGGGTCGAGTGGGCGTGACTACGACCTCCTCGTAATCGGTGCCCACGGGATCGGCAAGCAGCCCTACTCACAGTTGGGTGGGATGGTGTCGCGGGTCATCCGCCAGGTCGAAAAGGACACGTTGATCGTCAAGGACGATCGCGCACTCGCAGGTGGCGACTGGATCGTCTGTGTGGACGGTTCCTCATACGCGTACAAGGCCATGAGGCAGACTTTGGAGATGGCCCGAGAGTTCGGGGCGAAGGTCCATGTTTGCTCGGCCTTCGACGTGGAGTATCACCACGCTGTCTTCGGTAACATCAAGGACATTCTTTCCGTCCAGGCCTCGAAGGTCTTCAAGTTCGAGGAGCAGGAGGAACTCCATAACAACATCATCGACAAGGGTCTTCTGAAGCTGGCGCAGGCCAACCTCAAGCGGGCGCAGGTGATGGCTCAGGAGTTTCCCGACGTCGAGGTCGAGACTCAGATCCTCGTCGGCAAGCCGTTCCAGTGCATCCTTCAGTGGGTCGAGGAAATCAACCCGAGCCTTCTGATCTTCGCCCGCCACGGGGGGCACCGCATCGAGGGTACCGACATGGGCTCTCAGGCGGAGAACTTGTGCAGGCTCGTCCCGACGAACGTCCTGCTCATCGGCATTACCGATGTGCGCCCGGACGACATTCCCTGGATCGAAGAGGACGGTGAGACCGGGCTCGAGTGGGCGCCCGATGCCGAAGTACGGATCCTCCGGGTGCCACCGTTCGCACTAGGGATCGCCCGCAAGGCCGTGGAAGAGTACACGCTCGACAACTACGGCCCGGGAGCCAACGGTGTGTACCGGGAAGAGGCGATCGTGCAGGCCGCTCGGAACGGCGCCTCGGCCAACGGATCCTCGACCAACGGTGCCTCGTCCAACGGTGCCTCAGCCGACGGAGGAGGAGCGACCCTCACCGGAACCGAAGCCACCACCGACGGTGCGGATACCGGAACCGATGGTGCGGATCCGGGCGCCTCGGTACCCCCGCTTGGTGCCGGAGGGCTCCCGATGGTCACGAGCGCTCGCCTCGACGAAGCCATCACCAAGCTGCTTCCGACCCACATGCAGTTGATCATGGGGATCGGAACGGCCGAAGAGCTCGCTCTCGCCGAGGTGAAGGCCGAGGATGCGATGAAGCGGACGCTGGTCAGTGGTGTGGATGCCGACCCTGAGCCGGATGTCCCCACGATCACGGCCACCTGCCCGCACAGCGGTCATCCGCTCACGCGTGACCGGACGGCGGCCGACCCGGTCCAATGGACCCAGGAGGCCTTCGAGCGGCTGAAGCTGGTGCCGTTGATCGCGAGACCGTTGGCTCGCAACACGGTGGAGCGATTCGCCCGTGAGAACGAATTCTGGAGAGTTACCACACCGGTCATGGATGAGAACAAACAGGCCATGATCGAGGCCGACGAGTTCGACATGGACACCATGTTGGTCATGTTCCGTGAACTCCAGACCAAACAGATCAAAGCGGCAGCCGAGGGAGTCGACGGCATGACCCCCGAGATGCGCAAATTCATCGACGAGGCCAAGGCAAGCGGCGTGACCCGCTGCCCGATTCGGGACGTTGCAGAGGCCGCCGACGATTGCCCGGTGGACTTCAAGACAGTCTCACCAAAGGACGCAAAGGCCGCGATCGAACAATTCATGAGCAAGGAACCCAACGAAGCGTGAGCAGCGAAGCGTGAGCACCGAAGCCGATATTAGGTCCTCCGCCTCGGCAACTCTGGCGCCTTCCGCTCCAGAAGGGCTCGAGACGGTCTCGCCGAGCCTTGCGTCGCGCGGTGCGCTGGGTGGTGAGCATGGTCCATACACTCCGCATATCGTGGCGTGGAACCTCACGAAACGATGTAACCTGGCGTGTGCTCACTGTTATATCTCGGCGGGTTCCTGGCATGCATCAGACGATGAACTCTCCACGGATCAATGCCTGCGCATTCTGGATGAGGTTCTCGACGTGAACCCCAACCCCATGCTGATCCTCACGGGGGGGGAGCCCCTCCTGCGAGATGACTTGGAGACCCTGGCGGAGCGAGCCTCGGCGGGAGGCGCCACGGTTGTGGTCGGCACGAACGGGACGCGCCTGACCGGCGAGCGTATCGACTCTCTGTTGGAAGCCGGCGTCAAGGGTGTCGCGGTGAGTATCGACTCGTTGCGTCCCGAGTATCATGATCGATTTCGGCACGGCGGGGGCGCACTCGCAGACACGATGGCTGCCGTCGACCGTTGCTCAGCTCGAAAACTCGATTTCGTTATTCAGACGACAGTCACGACCGGCAATCGGCACGAAATTGCAGATTTAGCTCGTTGGTCGGCCGAAGCGGGAGCCGTTTCCTTCAACGTCTATTTCGTGGTCCCGACCGGGCGCGCAGAACATATGCAGGGCATGACTCCCGAAGAGAACGACGAGGTTCTGCGGGAACTCGTCGAGCTGGAGGGGACCTATCGCGGCCGCATGATGGTCCGCTCGAAGTGCCAGCCCCAACTGATGCGGCACGTGTTCCAGGGCGATCCGGAGTCTCCGCTGCTGAACTATGAGACTCGTTGCCCCTGCGGCGTCCACTACGTGCGTATCACACCTGAGGGGAAGGTCACACCCTGTCCTTACATGCCGGTGGTCGCTGGGGACCTGTTGACGCAGAGTTTTCGGGAGATCTGGGAGTCGTCGCCTGTCTTCACTCAACTCAGGTCAGGCGAGCTTGGGGGAAAGTGCGGCCAGTGCGAGTATCGCGAAGTGTGCGGAGGATGCCGCGCCCGTGCTTATGCCGACAGTGGCGATTTCATGGGTCCGGATGATTCCTGCGTCTACGAGCCGTCTGGAGAGACACCGCTGATCGGCGCCCGCCGCCCGGTCTCGTACGGCCAGTCGGCCTCCAGCGAGCCTGCTGCTTCGGTGCCTCTCGAATGGACCCCGGAGGCCCTCGCCCGTATCGACGGCATACCGAGCTTCGTTCGGGGAGTGGTGATGACGAGGGTCGAGAAGTTCGCCCATGACCGAGGCTACACGTGCGTGGATGTGGAAGTCATGGAGGAGGTTCGCCGAAACCTGCCCGTGGATTTCTCCAAGAAACTTCCGTTCTTCTTGGGACGAGGGGGAAGGGCATGAGACTGAGCTTGAAGCTCCTGGGGGCGGGGACCCTCTCCGCGCTAGCCCTTCACCTGTTCCCCGAAGTCGCCGGGGCCCAGGAAATCGCCGGTCGAACCTACGGAGATTTTCCCTTTATCGGGGGGCGTGTGGCGGTCTGGGGGGCGGCGCAGATCCACCTTCTCTTCGCCGCCTTCGTGCTCGGAGTGCCGATGTTCGCGGTCGTCGCCGAGGCCATCGGCATGTTCGGGGGAGACGCGAAGTACGATAAGCTTGCGAAGGAGTTCACCCGGCTGTTGCTCGTTGCCTATTCTGCAACGGCGATCTGGGGAGCGATCCTCTCGTTCCTCCTGATCACGATCTTCCCGAACCTCTGGATCTACCTTGCCGAGATCTTCGAGGTCTCGATGTGGATCTACGTAGGACTCTTCTTCTTCGAGTCCTTCACCCTGTACTTGTACTACTACGGTTGGGACCGCTGGAATCAGGGGCGGGCCAAGTTGGGCCACTTGGGATTGGGGCTCTTGCTGAACGTCTTCGGCACGGCGGTGATGCTCATCGCCAACTCGTGGCTGACGTACATGATGAGTCCGCCGGCGGAGGTGACTTCCGACACGCCGGCAAGCATGGTCGACGTGTGGGGCGCCTTCCTTAACGCGACCTGGATGCCCATCAACATCCACCGGGCCATCGCCAACCTCGTGTTCGGTGGAGCGATCGTGGGCGCTTACGCGGCCTACCGTTTCCTGGTGGCCAAGACCGATGAGGAGCGCGCACACTACGACTGGATGGGCTACATCGGAAACCTGGTCGCGATCGGCTGGCTCATCGTCCTGCCCTTCGCCGGCTACTACCTCGGCCGAGAGCTCTACGAGTTCAGCCCGTCGATGGGCAACACCCTGATGGGTGGCTTTATGAGCTGGCTCTGGATCATCCAGGCCTTCCTGATCGGTGTGCTCTTCCTGGCGGGCAACTACTACTTGTGGGTGGGAATGGGCCGAATACCGGGGGCCGAGCGCTTCGCTCCCTACACCAAGTACATGTTGATCGTGCTGGTGATCGGCGTGATCGTGTGGGCCACGCCGCACACGATGATCGCCAACCGGGAAGAGGTCGCTGCCATGGGCGGGGCGTACCACCCGTTCCTGGGTGTGCTCGGTGTCATGAGCGCCAAGAATACGGCCGTGAACATCATGATCTTGACCACGTTCCTCTCGTTCCTGATCTACTGGCGCGCGAACAAGGACCTGACGGTTCCGTGGGCCAAGACGGGGACGCTGGTGCAGGCGGCTCTGTTCGTGATCGCCGCCGGCATCGTGCTGTTCTACGGCATATACGGCTACTTCGTCAGTGCGATCGAGCGCGTCGATTTCTCGGTCTATCAAGTGTTGGCGGTGCTCGGGGCCATCTTCGGCGTAGTTGCAATCAATCTGTTCATGATGAGGGGCGCGAAGTCGCATGGTGCGATCCGTTGGGGTCAGATGCCCCCACGCTCCCAGTACGCACTCTTCATCCTGGCCGTCACGTTCACATGGCTGATGGGTCTCATGGGCTTCGCCCGGAGCGGCATCCGCCAGCACTGGCATGTGTGGGAAGTGGTACGGGACACGAGTGAGTGGGCGGCGACACCGGCGCTCGGGTTTGCAGCCATCGTGATCTCCGCCTGCGTGCTGATCTTCTTCGCACTCGTGGCGTTCATCTTCTGGCTCGGTGGGTTGGCCGAAAAGCCGATCGTACCGAACCTGGGCACGGGCACCTCTGAGTCTCCTGGAGGGCAGGCTCTCGCTCCTGCCGCGGGCGACTGATGTCGAATTCGACGGTGGGCCTCCTGGCCTCGTTCGATTACGTAGATTCGGCCGTGAACGCCATCGGCGAGTTACGAGCCGCCGGCCTCAAGAAGATCACCGCCTACATGCCGTATCCCGAGGCTCAAATCGAAGAGGCGCTCGGATACGATCAGAGCCCCGTCAGAGTGTGGGCGTTGGCTGGTGGACTCTTGGGCGCCGCTGGCGGGTTGGCTCTCACGTCCTTTACCTCGATGGATTGGCCGTTGGTCACGGGTGGGAAGCCGATCCTCTCGATTCCCGCTTATGTGATCATCACGTTCGAGATGATGGTGTTGTTCGGTGCGTTGTCTACCGTGATTGGGTTCTTCATCAATAGCCGCCTTCCCTATGTCAAACCGATGGTCGTGTACGATCCGGAGTTCACCGCGGGAAAGTTCGGGGTCTATGTGACGGTGGCGGCGGATCGCCTCGACCGAGCCAGGGGCATCCTGAAGGGCCAGGACCCCGCTGAGATCAGGGAAGATCCGGTGGGGGTGACCCACGCGCCGTCAGGAGTCGACCCGGGATCTGAAATACGGGAAGAACCGGTGGGGGTGGCCCCCGCGTCGTCAGGATTCGACTCAGCGTCTGAACTCCGGGAAGATCCGGTTGCTGTGGCTCATGCCTCGGCGGCGTACGAGTCAAAGCGCGAGTCTCGCAGGATGCTGGTAGTGAACCTCAAGATTTTCGCGGTCGTGATCGGCACGATCGGCACCTTCACGTTCATTGCCAATCGTATTCCGCAGCTTCAGTCGGAGGTGCCCGTAGTCCTCGACTTCGATCTGAACGTGACTGCCGAGGAGCTGACGGAGTCCGGGGAGATCCTTTTCAACGGGGCCGGGGCCTGTTCCACCTGTCACGGGCTGGGCGAGAGGGCGCCGAACCTTCTCACCGACCACGAGGGCTTAGGTACGATCGGCGTCCGGTGCGCGAACCGAGCGCCCGGCGAGGATTGCGAGGCATACCTCTACAGCTCCTTGGTGGACCCCACCGCCTATCTGGTCGAAGGCTTCGCACCGATCATGACCGACATGCGTCGCTCTCTCTCGAACGCGCAGATCTGGGCGCTCGTCGCCTACCTGCAGTCGGTGGGCGGCGAGGTGACCGTGACGGGCGCAGACATTGCGGAAACCGACGATGGTTCGAGTGCGGCAACAGCTACGGCGGCAACAGCTACGGCGGCAACAGCTACGGCGACAACCGCATTCACGGATCCCCTCGATATCATGAACGCCTATGGGTGCCTCAGCTGCCACGAATTCGACGGAGGGGGTCTGCCGATGGGTCCCGCGTTCGACGGGATCGGCGCGCGTATTGATGCCGACTATATCCGAGAGTCGATTCTGGATCCGGCAGCCAGCGCATCAGAAGGCTTCGAGACATTCTTAGGTGCAATGCCTCCAATCTTCGGCGACCAGCTCACCGCGAGTCAGTTGGAAGCGGTCGTACAGTTCCTGCAAAGCCAACGCTAAGAGGAGACGAGGATAGCGATGGGCAAGCACTTGAAGCATCCCTTCGGCCAGGCTGTCCTGGTGCTCCTGGTCGCGTACGTCTTGTTGGATTTCGGAATCGAGTACATCCCGCCTCTGTTCGGAATGGTGAGCGCTCCCATTCCGAATTCGGTGCTGCTTCAGTATCTCGTCACCGTCGGCGTGGGGATCCTCCTCTGGGTCAGCGACAACGACGCCCGCTGGGCGGAGTTCAAGGCGCCGATGCATCAAGTGATGGTGGACCCGGGGCAGAAGGTGTTGCGGATCTCGCTCATGGGGCTGGTGCCGCTCCTCGTGGCATGGGCGACCTACAACTCTGTGAGACCCTCCGTGGCAGCGCCCACGACCCTGCGCTCGATTCACCCGTCGGCTCCGAGCCAGTTCACGTTCCAGGGGACCACCCTGCAGCTCGCTGACCTGGAAAACCCCTTGCGCTCGCAGGGCTCCATGGAGGAGCACTACGAAGAGGGGAAGCGAGTCTACTATGAGAACTGTCTGGCCTGTCATGGCGACGGGCTCAGCGGCCAGGGGCATTTCGCGCATGGGTTTAATCCTGCACCCCTGAGCTTCCAGGACGTCGGCACCATCGCGCAGCTCGTTGAGCCCTTCGTTTTCTGGCGGATCGCGAAGGGGGGCCCTGGGCTCCCCAATGAGGGGGCTCCGTGGAACTCCGCCATGCCGGCATGGGAGGACTTTCTCACGCAAGACGAGATCTGGTCCGTGATCATCTTCCTGTATGAGCAGACCGGCCACGAACCCCGCACCTTTGAAGAGGAAGGGGAGGCGGAATGACGGCCGCGATGACGAGGGCTCCGGTCAGCGCGGCTGAGGGCGGTACCTCCGCCAGTATCTCCGCCGACATCCCCAGGCGAATGGCCCTGGTCGTCTTGTTCGCTGCGACGTGGTTCATGGCCGGCTGCGGAGACGGAGGTGGCTGGAGCGGATTACTCGTCAGCGGCCTGATCGCCCAGGACGGCGACGATCTCGGCCAGGTTACCTATGACCGTTGGTGTGCGGGCTGTCACGGTGTGGATGGGACGGGCAACGGCCCCGCCTCCGGCTACATGCTTCCCCGGCCCCGGGATTTCACCCAGGCTCTGTACAACATTCGTACGACGGCCAGCGGCGCTCTTCCGACGGATGAGGACATTCTCGCTATCATCGATCGGGGGATGCCGGGCACGACAATGCCGGGCTGGGAGGACCTTCTTTCGAGCAACGAGAGAGAGGCGCTGGTCCAGTATCTCAAGTCGTTCTCCCGGTTCTTCACTCCCGACGAGGTCCCGGAGCCGCTCGAGTTCAGTCGCGCCACCCGGTCAAATGCCGACGTGATCGCTGAAGGTGAGAGGCTGTTCCGGGAATTAGCGGATTGCGCGGCGTGCCACGGGAACGAGGGCCGAGGCGACGGAGAGTCCGCGCCGACGCTGACCGATGATGAAAGGGACCTTCCCATTCGGGTGGCCGATCTGACGGAGAACTGGCTGTTCAACGGCGGCGGAGAGGTCGAGGACATCTACCGTCGACTGCTGACGGGCCTGGACGGGACGCCCATGCCGAGCTTGGCCGACGTCATCACGGCGGGTGTCATCACCGACGAGCAGCTCTGGGCCGTTGCGCACTACGTTCGCAGTCTTTCTCCAGACGACCCGCCGGGAATCACCGAGGTGGTCCGGGGTGTCCTTTTCGAGGACGCACCGCTTCCCTCGTCGATCGACGACGAGGCGTGGGATGATGTCGAGCGCACCTACCTCCCGTTGGTCGGACAGATCATCGTGATGCCACGCTGGTTCGACCCCCGGGTGGACGGTGTCTGGGCGCAGGCCGCGCATGACGGAGAATCCGTGGCCGTTCGTGTTACCTGGAGCGATCCCAACAACAGCCCCGACCCTGAGTGGGCCGACTGGAAGTCCCAGGTGATTTCGCTCATGCAGCCGAAGGAGGGAGACCCCCAGGACGAGGGGCCGACGCCGGATCAACTCGTGATCCAGTTCCCGATGGAGATGCCGGAGGGGATGGAGCGGCCGTTTTTCCTAAAGGGAGACACACGCCGTCCGGTCTATCTGTGGCAGTGGCAGAGTGACCGTGATGGCGCCCTCGAGGGCGAGGCCCGCGGCGTCGGAACCGAGGCCTTCCAATCGGAGGCGCAAGACCTTACCGTAGACGCCTCTTATGCCGACGGCGAATGGCAGATCATGTTCACGAGGCCGCTCGTCACGGAGGACGAAGGCGACCTCGATTTCGTGACTGGTGAGGCCATTCCAGTGGCCTTCTTCGCCTGGGATGGAGACAACGGGGAATCAGGCACCAGGGGCGCGGTCAGTTCCTGGTATTTCTTGTTCCTGGAGGACGCCACTCCCGCAACAGTATATGTATACCCGGCCTTGGCCATGATGTTGACGGCCGGGTTGGGATTCTTGGCGGTGGGCAGCGCCCGGAAGAGGGAGCGGGTGGGCGTAGAAATAGAAAGCGAGACAGAGAATAGCTGAGTCATTTTTTTCATATTGGAGGCATAATGTTGGATCGATTTGAATTACGCGGAATCGTGGCGCCCACACTCATGCTGCTGGTCATGGCCGGCTGCGGTGGCGGAGACGGGGGTGGCGGTGAGGCCGGAGGTGATATGGCCATGGACAACCCGGTCGACGCAGCCACGGCGGGTAACATCGCGGGCTCCGTCGTCTTCGAGGGCATGGCGCCCAGCATGGACATGATCGACATGAGCGAGGAGTCCACGTGTGCGGCCAAGCACTCATCCACGCCGATGGTCCAGGAAGTTGTCGTCAATAGCAACGGCACTCTGGGCAACGTGTTCGTCTACGTGAAGGAGGGCCTCGAGAGTCTCATGTTCCCGACGCCCGGACCGGTGCTGCTGGACCAGAACGGATGTGTCTACCTCCCTCACGTCCTCGGCGTGATGACGGGTCAAGACATCACGATTCGGAACAGCGACGGCCTTCTCCACAACATCAACGCATCGCCCGACATCAACCGCGGCTTCAACAGCAGCCAGCCGGTCAATATGGAGACCACGCGTAGCTTCGGGGCGGCCGAGGTCATGGTTCCTCTACGCTGTGACGTGCACGGTTGGATGAACGCTTATGTCGGTGTCCTCGATCATCCGTATCACTCCGTCTCGAACAGCAGTGGCGCCTTCAGCCTGTCTACGCTGCCGCCGGGCGATTACGTGATCGAGGCGTGGCACGAGCGCTACGGCACCCAGACCCAGAACGTGACTGTGACCACAGGTGAGACCGCCGAGGTCACGTTCACGTTCAGCCCATCCATGGCCCGGAACGCCGTGGTACCTCTCGGTGCTCCAATCGACGTTCACGCAATCGCGGAAGCATCCTAAGTGGTTACGGCGTCTGCCGGTTCGGTCCTTGAACGGACCGGTGGGCGCCTCTCGATTACAACCGTAAGACTCACACTCCAGCTCGGGAGACGAGTGGGATGAATTTTTTCTGGCGGACGGGGATGGTGCTGGCCGGCATGCTTACCGTGGTCATTGTGTTGTGGGTCATAACCGGCCCCTCGTGGCTGGACCTTACCTGGGTGATGCCGGACAACGTCGTGTCGACGTTCGGGACGACTCTGGACAACCTGTGGCTCGTGATCCTTTGGATCACGGGTATCATCTTCTTCGCCACGGAGATCCTCTTGGTGGTCTTCATGGTGAAGTACCGCCACAGGGAAGGACGTAAAGCGGAGTACATCCACGGCAGCAACAAGGCCGAGATCGTGTGGACGGCGATTCCCTTCGTCATCGTCATGGGTTTGGCCTTCTACTCGAAGGGCATCTGGGACGAGATCCGTGATCCCGACCTCATCCCGGCCAACGCATATCCGATCAACATGATAGCCACACAGTTCGAGTGGAACGCCACCTATGCGGGCGCCGACGGAGAGTTCGACACGTCCGACGATTTCGTTTCCCGAAACGCACTGCACATTCCGGTCGCTCAACCCATTGTAGTCAACTTGATAGCCCAGGACGTGATCCACTCGTTCTTTCTACCCGAGTTCCGGGTCAAACAGGACGCGGTGCCCGGCATGATCACCCCGGTCTGGTTCGAGGCGACGCAGACGGGTGAGTTTACCCTGGCCTGTGCGGAGTTGTGCGGGCTCGGGCACTATACGATGGGGGGGACGGTCATCGTCCATTCACAGACTGATTTCCAAGATTGGCTCGCGGAGCAGCAAACCGCAGCGGAGGATGACTGATGAGCACGACCACTGCCACGGAAACGCACGCCGGACCGGCTGAGCACCACGACCTCGGCTTCATCCGGACTTACATTTTCTCCACCGATCACAAGATGATCGCGAGACAGTTCCTCTTCAGCGCGCTGATGTTCCTGCTGCTGGGCGGATTGCTCGCGGTCATGATTCGCTGGCAACTCGGTTTCCCGGGACGACCCCTGCCCGCTTTCGTAAGGTGGATCTTTCCGGACACCATGGCCCCGGGCGGCATCATTCTGCCGGAGTTCTACAATTCCCTCGTGACGATGCATGCCACCTTCATGGTGTTCTTCGCGCTCATGCCGCTCATGGCCGGGGTCTTCGGCAATCTCCTGATCCCGCTCCAGATCGGTGCGGAGGACATGGCGTTCCCCCGGATCAACATGGCGTCCTTCTGGATCATGCCCGTCGCGGGATTCATCATGCTGGCGAGCTTCTTCGTCGAGGGAGGCGCCGCGGGAGCCGGTTGGACGTCCTACGCGCCGCTGAGCGCCTCGGGTGAGTGGACGGGCGTCTACATGGGCCAGATCCTCTGGCTGGTCTCTCTGATCATCCTGGGATTCTCCTCGATCCTGGGCGCTTTGAACTACGTCACGACCGTGATCAACATGCGGGCGCCGGGGATGACGTGGTTCCGGATCCCGCTGGCCACGTGGTCGCTGTTCATCACCGCGTGGCTGCTTCTGTTGGCGATCCCGATTCTCACGGGCGGCCTGATTCTGCTCCTCTTCGATCAGACCCTCGGAACGGCCTTCTTCCGCCCCGAGGGCAGCGGCGAGCCTCTGCTCTGGCAGCACATCTTCTGGTTCTTCGGTCACCCTGAAGTGTACATCCTGATCCTGCCCGCGATGGGCTTCGTCTCTGAAGTGATCGCGTGCCGGTCCCGGAAGCCGATCTTCGGCTACCACTCCATGGTGATCGCCTTGGTGGCCATCGCGTTCTTGTCATGGGTCGTCTGGGGCCACCACATGTTCCAGAGCGGTATGAACCCGCTCCTCGGCATGACGTTCGTGGTGACGACGGTCGTGATCGCGGTCCCCTCGGCGATCAAGGTATTCAACTGGTTAGGGACGCTCTGGCGTGGGAACATCCACTTCGACGCGCCGCTCCTGCACGCGGCCGCGTTCGTGTCGCTCTTCATCATCGGAGGGCTGTCGGGGATGTTCATGGCCGCGGCTCCCGTCGACATCTACATCCACGACACGTACTTCATCGTGGCGCACCTCCACTACGTCCTGGTGGGTGGAAGCCTCTTTGGAATTTTCGCGGGGATTGTCTTCTG
>Ga0114996_10002645_pt1 | contig 23065 bp, 20 predicted proteins | sample ArcticOcean_MG_C_4_FD_87039 | JGI IMG/M metagenome (GOLD analysis project Ga0114996, IMG submission 87039) | Marine microbial communities from western Arctic Ocean - ArcticOcean_MG_CB4_134 | ecosystem: Environmental > Aquatic > Marine > Oceanic | place: Arctic Ocean: Canada Basin | collected... | reverse complement strand
GGTCCGGGTGTTCTATTAACTCGGATCGGCCCGCTAATTTAACGTCTGAGTTGTATGCTACGGCTACTATATCCGATGCTTATGTGGTTCAGCCGGAGCCAACTAAAGAGACCCCAGTTATAGTATCTTCCCCTTCCCCTTCCCCTTCCCCTTCCCCTTCCTCATCTTCCCTGTCAGGTGAAATTGAAGGGACCTTAACTGTTGTAGCTACTGCTGTCCCAGCCAACCAGGAGATTCACAGAGAAATTATTGACGGCATTATCGAGCTTGGCCCAGGCTTAGCTTACAGTCGTTTATTAAGGTTTAAGTCCGGGCCGCATGTCAATTCGCCTAGCATGGCAGTTGAATGTGATCTTTGCGTAAGTTGGGAAAGCTCAGATTCACTCACCTATACTTTTCATTTAAGAGATTACGTTAGATGGCAGGGTGTAGATTCTTCGCCAGGCAGGAAATTAGTCGCGTCTGACGTTGTGTACTCTCTCAATCGCATACGTCGCTCGGGGTGGGCTGGTGCGTCACTATTGCAGTCGATAGATCACGTAGAAGCCGAGAATGAGGACACTGTGACAATTCGTTTGGCTTATCGAGATTCGGATTTCTTGATTCAATTGGCCAATGGGATCAATAGAATAGTCCCACCTGAGGTAGTGATCTCCCATGGTGATTTAAGCCACGGGCCTACAGTCGGCAGTGGGCCTTGGACTATGGATGAATATAGACATGAATCTATCCGATTCGAAAGAAATCCGAATTACTACGAGACCGGAATTCCAGCGTTGGCGTCCCTGGAAATACTTGCGATACCCGCTCCGTCAACCAGGATAGCTGCAATACTTACTGGCCGTGTTGATTTAACTCCATTAGATGTTAATGCGTACGGGCAGGTGAAAGATAATAATACAAATGTGACTATAGGAAAGTTTCCGGAGCAAGGCACAGGTGTCGTATTTGTTTTTAAGACTGATCGACCTCCTTTCGATCAGATTGCCTTGAGGCGGGCAGTACTTTATGCAATAGAGCCTTGGAAGGCTATAAATAAGGTTTCTTATGGGATTGGCGATGTTGCTATGGGTAGCCCCGTATTGGAAGTGGATTGGTTGCTTACGAGAGATCAACTGAAGGGATATATTGCAAATCAAGAAAAGGCTAAGCAGTTGTTGTTACAGATTGGTGAACCCGGACCGGTGACATTTTCATTAAAAGTAGCAGACTATGGGGATATGTATTTGAATCTCGCGAATGAATACAAAGAGATGTTAGCCGGCGTAGGTTTTACTGTGGATGTAGAGATACTAAATCCTAGAAGCTACGGAGATGATTTGTGGCAGGGAGGAGAGTTTCAGGCTTTCCTTGGTCCAGTTCCCCCTGTCGATAACCCCAATGCATACTTGTTTGGCTTACTTCATAGTAAAGGTCGTTGGAATATTACTGGCACCGTAGATCAAACTTTGGACGAACTAATCGAGAAACAGTCTATAGAGCTGGCGAACCGAAGGGAGATAGTACTAGATATTCAAAAGCATGTGATGGATAAGGCTTTAATGTTCATGCCTGTGACTGGAACCAGAATATGGGCTTGGAATGATCGGGTTAGTGATTTTAACCCAAATGTGGTAGGTGGCGAATATTTTTATTGGGCCCGTCTTAAACATGCAGGCGAACTGCCCTAGGAGGAACTTCCTTTAGTGAAGTATGTTAAGGCGGCTTTTAATGTTTCTATCAATAAATCGATTTCCTCAGTGGTGTTATATATATAGAAACTTGCCCTTCCAGACGCTGGCAGGCCAATCTTTCGATGCATTGGCATCACACAATGATGTCCGGTTCTGATGGCTATACCCTTTTGATCAAGGAAGGTCCCAAGATCATGTGGATGTATTTCTGTACTGTGGAAGGCGATCAATCCGCCGCGCAAAGTATGGTCGGCTGGCCCTAATATTTTCAAGTATTCGAGAGACTGAAAAGCTTCTAGCCCATATTTAGTGATTTCCATCTCGTGTGATCGTACTTGTTCCATCCCTATGGCATTTAGATAGTCAATGGCCGCTCCAAGTGCCACGGCGTCAGCAAAGTTTGGAGTTCCTGCTTCAAAACGATTAGGTATATCGTTCCAAGTTGCGTGATCAAACCACACTTCTCTAACCATTTCCCCGCCTCGCAAAAAAGGCTCCATGTCTTGTATTACTGATCGTTTACAGTAAAGAACTCCTATTCCAGGAGGGGCCATAATTTTGTGTCCCGAAAAAGCTAGGAAATCGCAGTCTAAGTCAATTACATCCACAGGCATGTGCGGGACACTCTGGGCACTGTCTATGAGGATTCTTGCTCCAACTGCGTGGGCGCGATCCGCTAGATCTTTAACAGGATTGATAGTTCCGAGAAAGTTTGAAACGTGAACGACTGCAACCAACCTCGTTTTTTCATTGATCAGCTGGTCTAACTGACTGGTATCCAGTAACCCGGTGTCAGTGACTGGAATGTGTCTCAGTTTTGCACCGGTCATCTCCGCAACCTTTTGCCATGGCACAAGATTACTATGGTGCTCCATTTCTGTTGTGAGAATTTCATCCCCGGGACCAATATTTTGAATTGCCCAAGTGTGTGCAACTAAGTTGATAGCTTCCGTGGTATTCCTTACGAAAATAACCGTTTCTGGTTCCGGGGCATTTATGAACTCAGCAACTTTACGCCTAGCGTCTTCATAATGTTCGGTAGCTTCCATGCTGAGTGTGTGAACACCTCTGTGAACGTTAGAATTAAATTGTTCGTAAACCGACGATAGGGCATCAATAACTTGGCGTGGCTTCTGAGAAGTCGCAGCGTTGTCCAAATATACTAACTGATGCCCGTTAACTTTTCGGGTTAATATGGGGAAATCGGACCTTATTTGTTCTGAGTTAAACAATTTTGTTAAGTCATTTCTCTTGTTCTAAGATAGCATCTTGAAGGGTGCTCCATGTGAGCAGTGCACATTTGATTCGAACTGGGTATTCCCGTACTCCTTGGAGAATAACTAGTGAACCCAGTCCATCCTCTTCTTTTTGATCTAGCATTTTTCCTTGCATCATTTCTTTGAAAACGGTTACAAGTTCCTTGGCTTCCGCTAGGGTGCGGTTTTGAATCGCCTCAGTCATCATCGAGGCTGAAGATTGGCTAATGGCACAGCCTTCCCCTTTAAAGCCAACTTCCGAAATGATCCCTTGTTGGTCTAATTTCGCTGTAAGGACTACTCTGTCGCCGCAAAACGGATTGAATCCCTCCGAGTGGATGTCAGCGTTCTCCAGCAGTCGAAAATTGCGCGGTTTTTTGTAATGGTCTAAGACCATTTCTTGATATAGGGAGTCCAAACTTTCAGAAGCCATATTTTGCAAAACCCTCACTCACGTCACAACGATGATCTGCTAGACTAGTAACCATTGCTCCAATTTAGAGTGTACCAGATCGCTGACGTGATCTCGTAAATCAGGATTTTCAATGCTGTCTATCACCTCTGCTATAAAACCGTGGATTAACAATTGTCTGGCCGTTATTTCATCGAGACCACGTGATCTCAGGTAAAACACCGCATCATCATCGATTTGTCCGCAAGCGGCCCCGTGCCCGCATTTAACGTCATCAGTATAAACCCAAAAAGCTGGTTTAGTATCTGCTTCAGCCTGATTCGATAGTAGGAGATTCTTATCTACTTGGTAAGCATCAACCCCGCTCGCGCCTTCCCTTACTATTATGCTTCCATGGAAGACTGATCTGGATTGGCCATCAAGAATTCCTTTGTAAAGCTCTCTAGCACGAGTATTGCCTTTAATATGCTCTATGATCACTTGGTTATCTACATGTTGTTTGTCAGTTGTTAGGTAGAGTCCATTCAATTTGGTAGATGCGCCTTCCCCTGCCATGCGAGTGTTGAGATTATTTCTTACGATGTCTCCACCCAAATCTATATTCACGCAAGAGAAGTAGCCGTCTCGATTAACTATTGCTTCAGTATTTGTTATATGGAAGGCATTTGTTGGGTGTCTTTGTAATTTGTAATAATTGAGGCGGGCATTACTATCTATCAATAGTTCGGCAACCGCATTGGATAAATATACATTACCCTGAATACCAGTGTGGCTTTCTATAATACTTGCGGAAGAACTCTCTTCGAGATGCACAAAAATTCGCGGATGGATTGCTACTTCGTGTTTGTGCGAAGTAGTTATAAATAGCAGATGAATTGGGGCTTTTACGACTGTTCCTGCAGTTAACGTAATAATGGCCCCATCTTCAATGAAGGCAGTGTTGAGCGCCGTAAAAGCCTCAGCTTTATACCCGCTGTACCGCGAAATCTTATCCTCTACCAGAATATCTTGGCTGTGGAAAGCCGAAGCTAAGCTTGAAAAATTTGCACCCTTGGGTAAATCGTTGACGGAAGAGTGACTTGGAGAAAATGTCCCGTCAATGAACACGGCCAAGTGGGAAGGTCCGGCAATTATTGAGTGGTCCCTCACAACTTGATCGCTGACCGTCTTGTGCTCTAGAACAGGCTGGAATTCATGTTTGGCCAGTTTGCGTATATCGGTGTACTTCCAAGGTTCGTTACCTCTTCGTTGTGTTGGCAATCCTAGCTCTTGGAATTTTTTGAAAGCAGATCGACGCAATGCATCAACCCATGGAATGTCGATTGGGTTAATCAGGCTAAACGCTTTATCGTACGAATCTGGGCTTGTAGACTTCTGGGCAGTCATGCTAGTGTGTTATTTCTCATTGGTTCTGGAGATTTCTAGAAAGTCGTCATATCCGTGTTCTTCAATCTGTCGCGCAAGATCTGCGTTTCCTGATTTAACTATGCGCCCGTCCATCAGCACGTGAACGAAATCTGGAGTTAAGTAATTCAATATTCGCTGATAGTGTGTAACTAGCACTATCGCATGGTCAGGATTGCGGAAGTTGTTAATGCCGTTTGCTACCTCTCTCAAAGCGTCTACATCTAGGCCGGAGTCCGTTTCGTCAAGTATAGCTAGCTTTGGTTCCAAGAGAGCCATTTGGAATATCTCCATCCGCTTTTTTTCTCCACCAGAGAAGCCTTCATTGACATTTCTTTGAATGAAGGCTGGGTCTATCTCAAATTGCCCGAGTTTGTCTTTTAACACTTTATTAAATTGAATCGGATCTAATTCCGGCTCATTTTGACTCTTCCTAATCGAGTTGTATGAGGCTCTAAGGAATTGGTCGAATCTTACGCCGGATATCTCTACCGGGTGCTGAAATGATAGGAACAGACCAGCCCTAGCTCGAAATTCAGGCAACATTTCTAACAGTGTTGAGCCGTCAAAATTAATAGATCCTTCGAAGATTGTGTACGCTGTGTGGCCAGCTAACACATGCGCCAATGTGCTCTTCCCAGAGCCGTTTGGCCCCATAATTGCGTGTACCTCTCCTTTTTGGACGCTTAGACTCACGCCTTTAAGTATTTCAATTTCTCCTATGCCCGCATGGAGATTTTCGATTTCTAGTAGTGCCATTTATCCAACTGCTCCTTCGAGGTTTGCCTCAAGGAGCCTTGTGGCTTCCACAGCGAATTCGAAAGGGAGCTGTTTAAATACCTCTTTGCAAAATCCGTTTATTATCATAGCGTGGGCATCTTCTATCGATATACCACGTTGATTGCAATATAGAAGTTGATCTTCACTTACTCTTGATGTAAATGCCTCATGTTCTAAATGAGAGGAGTTATTACGAACCTCAACGTACGGAGTGGTATGAGCTCCACATTGGTTTCCAATCAGTAGTGAATCGCACTGGGTGAAATTCCAAGAGTTTTCTGCCTTTGGCATTACTCTTACTAAGCCTCTATAGGTATTCTGCCCCTGACCGGCAGATATGCCCTTAGATATTATCGTGCTTTTGGTGTTTTTGCCTATGTGTATCATCTTAGTGCCGGTATCTGCCTGTTGTCGGCCCTTCGTCAGAGCAACGGAGAAGAACTCCCCTACTGAATTGTCACCTTGCAATATCACGCTAGGATACTTCCAGGTTATTGCAGAACCTGTTTCTACTTGGGTCCACGATATTTTTGAGTTTACTCCCACACATTTTCCCCTCTTTGTGACGAAATTATAGATTCCACCCTTGCCATTTTCGTCGCCAGGATACCAGTTTTGTATTGTAGAGTACTTTATTTCAGCGTTGTCTAGTGTAATCAACTCTACTACCGCAGCATGTAGCTGATTTTTCTCTCTCATAGGGGCACTGCATCCCTCAAGATAACTGACATAACTTCCCTCATCCGCAATTATCAATGTTCGTTCAAATTGCCCAGTATTCTCAGCGTTGATCCTGAAATATGTGGTCAATTCCATTGGGCATCTGACGCCTTTTGGTATGTAGCAGAATGAGCCGTCTGAGAACACAGCCGAATTCAAGGCTGCGTAAAAATTGTCTGAATACGGCACTACCGATCCCAAGTATTTTTGTACGAGGTCAGGATAGTCACGTATTGCATCAGACATAGAACCAAATATTACGCCTTTTTCTAAAAGAGTTTCCTTGAACGTGGTTGCTATCGACACGCTGTCAAATATTGCGTCTACTGCTACCCCTGCCAATCGTTTCTGCTCTTGGAGTGGTATGCCCAATTTTTCGTATGTCTTCAAGAGCTCAGGGTCCACGTCATCTAGGCTTTCCAATTTAGGCATAAATTTAGGGGCCGCGTAGTATGAAATTGACTGAAAATCGATGGGAGGGTAGTCTACGTTTGCCCATGAAGGCATTTGCTCCTGATCTAATAGCTTCATGAAGTGTCGAAACGCTTTTAGCCGCCACTCGAGCATAAACTCCGGCTCACCTTTCTTTTGGGAAATCCATCTAACAGTTTCTTCTGTTAAGCCGGGAGGGGCGGAGTCCTCTTCTATTTCTGTAACCCACCCGTACTTATAATCCTCCGCGGCTACCTCTTTGACGGCTTTGTTGGTTTCGTTTTTTGTTGTCATATGTCCTTTTTAGGAACTATTGCCTCGATTAGCGCTTGCAATAAACTGTAATTTTACGAGTGATATCGTAGGGCGGTTATTTTGAGGAGTAACTATCAATTATCAAGGGTACACTTAATGGTAACAAAGGCTAGAAATGTAGTCAATCGAGTGAGCGACCTGAATTCTGCTAACCAGTCTGTTATTGGCCTATGACTTGGAGTATGACTTCTCTGGATCTTGGACCATCAAGCTCGACGAAAAACACACTTTGCCATTTGCCAAATTGCAGGTTTCCATCAATTATTGGAATAGTTTCGCTCGTACTCATAATCAGGTGTTGGCAGTGTGCGTGGCCATTAGGGCATTCGTCTTCGGTCATGTTAACCGTACGTGTCTTGAAGTCGTTATGCCGATAACGACTTTCTTTCGGTGCCAATTTTTGCAGGAAAGTCTCCATGTCTTCAATGAGGAGTGGTTCGTTTTCGTTTACCTTTATAGCACCGGTGGTGTGCTTAGAGTAGATCACCACACAACCGTTTGTTATGGTCGAGCCAGTAACGAAATCAACCACTTGGCTGGTAATATCAATAAACTCGAATGGCTTATTTGTTTCTACGATTAGTTGATTAGTTACCGCTAACATACGCTTCCCTATTTGTGGAACAATTCACTAACAATTTCGTAGCGCAAAGGTAGCACAGTTCAGTTGGTTTTTTCAACGGTTACTTAAAGTGGCTTTTGTAGTCATCTACCTAGCTCTCGTTACTAGAAAATCCACAAGCTCTTTGATTTCAATCCTGAAGTTTGAGGGAAGTTTGGCACGCTCGACTTGTTTCAAAATGCGAGAGGCAATTTGTTGCGTCGTCGCCTCTGACTGACTTTTCGCGTTTGTGTTGTCTAGTGTGTCTAGAACTTTTTCGACATCTCGATCGTCAAGAAGAGGTTTGCTAAAAATGTAGTTTAAGTTCACTGCTGACGATTTGTTTGCAACCTCCATTGCGTAAACAATCGGGAAGCTTTTTTTCTTACGTCGAATGTCAGCCCCTACTGGCTTACCAGTAGATTGAACGTCGCCCCAAATTCCTAGTATGTCATCACGTATTTGGAAGAGTTGCCCAATTTGACGGCCGATTAAGGCCAATGAAGCGGCGAGTTTACGGTTCCCAGTCCCAATGAACACTCCTATATCCAGTGCGCAAGCGATAAGCGACGCTGTTTTGAAAGCTATCATCTCAATATATTCCTTGGTGCTTGCCTTAGCCCGTCCCTCGAAAGAGATGTCTAAATATTGCCCTTTCATCATCTCGAAACTACTTTCTGAAAGGCGAGAAGATGCATAAATGAGACGTTCAGGCGGGATACCGCGAGCTTTTTTCATTTGGAGGAAAGCGAGATCGTACAGAATGCTGCCTAGATGAATTGCTTTAGGCTCGCCCCAGATGGACCAAACCGTCGGTCTGTTATGGCGTTGTATGTCCCGATCCTCAATATCGTCATGAATCAAAGAGAAGTTGTGTACTAACTCTATTGCTACGGCAGGAGGCAACACAGATTCAATCTTGCCTCCTAACGACAGGCATGCGAACAGCATTAGTGCTGGTCTTAGTCGTTTACCTTTTGTGCTTTTAATGGGATTGCCACTCGAATTGGACCAACCCATATGATATTCGATAGGTGTCGCGGTGTACGAGAGTTTTTCAGAGACTGCTTCACGCAATGAGACATCCAAGATCTCACGATAAGCGGACAGAAATGGGGGTAGGCCATCGAGGTTTTCGATAGACTGCGATGAGTTCTTATTCATCCTTACTAAATTCCTCAATTATGGCGGCCGCATGGATCTTGTCATCCGGGAAAGCCACTCCAGAAGATGCGATCGGTAAACCTAGACCCCCTGATATGTAATACATTGGGCCGCTTCTAGCTAGTCCGGATGTCATTAATGGTTTCTTCCCGTATACGCCCTTTTCAGTTTTCGAAACTACGTCTACAAAGGAGAGTTCCATTTGTGCATAATCGGTAACTCCGTAGTACTGGGCCGTGACGCTGGGTTGTCTGCACAGGGTCTTTAGATCCTCAACATATTCTGGAAGGTGTTCTTGGATGTGCTTTTGTAGATTTATATCCATAGTGGCCAAAGCTATCCGCAGAATTATATCAGATACCTATTTGTCGATTCGTTGTGCTTCTAAAGGCTAGGCTAAGAACTTAAAAGATCAATGCTGTCGAGATCTGACGCTAATCCCGCGTGAGGTCTCTTCTTTTTTCTGTGATCTTTTGGTAGCTTTGTACTCTACAAGCCCGATGCTAGATCCAATTTAAGTGGTCTACTAATTGGGTGTTGCAGACAACGATAGATTTCGAGCATATTTATGTTTAATAACAAAGATTTGAGATCAGCAATAGATCGAATGCCAAGAGTTTCCTTGGCTAATATACCTACTCCCATTCAAGAATTGACGAGTCTAACGAAATTCTTGGGAGGGCCACGCATTTTGGTTAAGCGTGATGATTTGACGGGCTTGGGACTTGGAGGAAACAAAGTTAGGCATATGGAATTTTGTATGGGTGACGCCCTTGCTAGGGGATTTGACACTTCGGTTAACGCTAACTTGTGGATTTCAAATAACTCTAGAATAATCGGGGCTGCTTCCAAAAAGGTAGGAATGCGTTACATTTGTGTCGTAGTTGGAGGGAAAAACAAACCAAAGCAAGGAAACATGTTGATATTGGATTTGCTAGGGACTGAGATGCATCTCACGGAGTCGCGGGATATGGAAGAGGGGATACGATTGGCTGGTGAATTGAGCGAGCAAGTTGAGGAAGACGGGGGTGTGCCGTATCTTCACACGTCAGAGCCGATGTCACGAAGCTCAGGGTCGATTGGTTATTTGGATGCATTGCTTGAAATTAATGACCAACTTAACGAATTGCAAATACACGAACCAAAGATTTATGTAGTAACTGGAGCATCCCATGGGGGGTTAGCACTAGGAGTTAAATTGCTGTCCCTGCCTTGGGCGGTTATTGGAGTTCACGTTGCCCCTAAGGACATTTACTTTGCTGACACCGTTGGTTGGGCGAATACAGCTGCAGAGCTAATGGGCCTACCAGCGAGATTAAATTGGGAAGATATTGATGAAACATTTGATTACATAGGCCCGGGTTATCCTGATCCAAGCTTGCAATGCTTGGAGGCCATACGATTGATGGCGGAATTGGAGGGCGTAATCCTCGAACCTATTTATACAGGCAAAGCTCTTGCTGCAGTTATTGATCACATTAGACAGGGTGTGCTTACTTCTGAAGACACTGTTCTATTCATGCACACGGGTGGCTTACCAGAGTTGTTTAATTTTGCTGATACTTTTTAATAAAACAGGCCACAATGGTCGGTTTGTTTAATGTTAACGAAACAATTATAAACAATGTAAAAAAGGCGGATTTTATCCGCCTTTTCCTAAATCTTAGTTTTCATTTTGGATTGATCTGATTGTTGAGGCTTTATTTCTTTCAGCAGAGGCATAATTAATACTAGTGTGGCGGAGACTGCTGAGAGCATCATAATGCCTGTGTTTAGAGAGCCCGTCAGGTCGTGGATGAAACCTAGTAGGAAAGGTCCACTGAATCCTCCTATTTCGGCTGCGGAAAAAAATAGACCCGCCGCTGCGCCAATTCGTTTGGCCCCGATCTTAGGTGTTTCCATAAGTATGAGGGTTTGTATTGGCATCATAGGCCCGCGCACTATATTTGAGATTATTACGGACAGGATTAGTATAGTGCCTGTCGTGAAAATGAGGCCTACTCCGGCTACTGCCGCTATCACCAGAAGCACCGCCATGGTCAGAGCACGATAGCCTTGTCTGGCAATTGGAGGAATGATTAACAATCCAGAGATGCCTATGGCGGTACCTAGCGCTGCCCAGGTTCCTGCTTGTGTCATTGTCATGCCTCGCTCTATCAGCAAAGTGGGGAGCCAATTGCCCAATCCATGATTCAATAGAAATGTTGCAAAAGCCATGACTAGAACCACTCGAACATTACGAATTTTTAGCAACTCGTTCATTACCATGAGAGTCGAGTCATTTTTGTCTGTTTGGTTATCTTTGGTCGAATTTGTTGATGGTGATTCCTTTGAGAAAAGCCACCACGCAATGGCTACAATCAAGATTACTGAACCGTAGACTATTGATATCCCTCGCCAGCTACCAGTGAGCGGCACGACAAACCCACCAGCAGTAGCTAAGGCGATAGCGGTGCCAGTGAGTGGGCCAGTGGTATAGATTCCGGCTGCTATATTGCGCTCGTTTCCCTGAAACCAAAGAGATACTATTTTGGGTGCACCTATCGAAATTATTGGTCCACCGACTCCGAAAAGCGCTACAGCCAAGAGTAGAGTGTAGAAATCCTGAGCCAGACCTCTCAATATTAAAGAGATCAACACGACGATAATTCCGAGTCCCAAAGAACGTCGTACTCCTAGGCGATCAACAATGGCCCCAAGCGGAGATGCTGTAAAAATGTAAACGAATTGCCAGGCTCCCAGTATCAACCCCATTTCACTGTAAGATAAATGTAAATCTTCGAGAATCGGTTCTACGAGTGGGGGTATGCTGCCTGCAGCCAAACCGAATGAGGCATATAGCAGCCAAATCAGGAGTAGCATAGTCCAACGATATTGGTTCGAGTTTGTATCGATGTGATTTGAGATATGTTTAATAGTCAAAGGTCTATCACTAACTAACCCGCCCTTTTGATGTATGAGAGTTATTAGATGAAATCCATTATAGATAACAAGTTGTTATACCGATAGGCTAGGTATAGAATCAACTGACCTTCCCACATAGCTCCTTTTGAGGTGATTGAAATTAATAAACCCAGATTTTTCTATGGATGGTATATCGTACTAGCTGGATTCGTAGGAAATGTCGTTGCGGGTGGAATACAAAGCTTCACATTCGGGGTGATATATCCTGCGATGAGCGATGCTCTAGGATGGGGTAGGGGGGCAGTATCGATCGGATTGGCATTACGTCCGCTGGGTGCTGCATTTATGGGCCCGGTCGTAGGCCCGTTGATAGATAAATTCGGGGCTAAGTGGTTGATGTTTTTCTCAGCGATTATTGGTGGTATTGCGACCATAGCTGTTGCTGAAGTGACGCAAATTTGGCAATTTTATGTCGTATACGGCATAGCCGGAGCATTGACCTTCACTGGTGTCGGCGACCTAGTGGCGACCGCAGTCATACCGAAATGGTTTATACGTAGAAGAGGTCGAGCCCTAGGCCTAGCTACGATGGGAAATCCAGTCGCTGGGATGATTATAGCTCCCATGCTTGCTTTCGTGGTTTTCGAATTCGGGTGGCAGTTGGGTTGGTGGCTCCTAGGATTACTTATTCTATTCTTGGGCACGCCGGCTGCATTGTTGATGCGAAGACAACCTGAAGACTTTGGGCTGCAACCTGATGGTGATACAGATAGTTTAGAACAAAGTGATGGTCAAGGTGAGATTCGAAAGACGGCTCCAGTGGAAATTCAATGGACAGCGCGTGAATCAGTTCAAACACTAACCTTTTGGCTTTTACTTTTGGCTTTTACAGTAGGGCTCACGGCAGTTGGGGGAGTGGTATTGCATGAATACGCTTTTCTAACTGAAAGAGGCCTTTCATCTCCCGTAGCGGCTGCAGTACTTTCCACACATGCAGTAGGGGCAGCTCTTGCTCGGCTTATTTGGGGCGGACTGGCTGACAGATTCCCTATACGGTATGTGATGTCAGCAATATTCTTTTGCTCGGCTTTCGGACTAGCGATCTTGCTACTGTCTTCGAGTGTCCCTTTCGCGTTCTTGTTCGCTGCTGTTTATGGACTATCCGTTGGGGGTACTGGGGTTGTTCAGCCAACGATATGGGCGAACTATTTTGGCAGAGGATTTATAGGTGCCATACGAGGCATTACAATGCCTGCACAGTTAATTAGTGTAGCGGCTGGTCCCGTTATGGCCGGTGTACTTTATGACGTCACTGGGGGCTATACTCTTCCCTATCAGATATTTTTTGTTACTCTGGTAATCGGCGGGATAATAATGATTTTCACTCGGCAACCGGAGAAGAGCTAATAACCCCAGTTGGAAAGGCCTTAACTATCAAACTGGCGGGGCTGATTCTAATTAGCTAACATGTTATGAGCTAATACCAACATAACTTTAGTCGAATTAATTAGGGAGTTGATACCAATGGATTCGTTAGTCCCATGAACGAAGCTTATCATGGGGTCATCTTCCGGGTGCATTGCTGAAAATCCATATGTGATCGTGCCCAGAGGCCTGGTAAACCGGGAATCTGTAAAACCTGTGCTAATGCCAGGCACCATTGGTACGCTATCCATTCCCAATGAGGTGGCCGTAGCTGAACGTATGTGTTTTGCGAAACTGGTTTCAAATGGTGAGGCGTTGGGTTTAGCCATGTAATCGATTTCGTAAGAAATTCCAGGAATCCCATCCAAGACTTGGCTTAATTCTTTCACGAGGTACGCATCGTCCTGATGAGGCAACGTTCTTACATCACATGTAAGCCTTATTGCCTCCGGCACGCTATTGGATTTAATGCCGCCTTTCACTATGGTTGGAGTTAAGGTCATTCTTGATAGGGCCTTGAGTATAGATGCGAGTCGTACGTTTTTGTTTTCCAATTGTAGGATGATATCGTCAATTGTTTCTGGAGATGGTTTGTCTTCAATTGCGAACGCGGAGAGGTGCTCGAATAGTGAAGCAGAAGTGTCCCGTTCGGGTTCGTAAATCTCGATGCTTTTAAGGGTTTGCGCTAAACGATATAGAGCGTTTGTCCCTTGCCAAGGAACTGAAGCGTGAGAGCTGGATCCTTTGATGTCTATTTCAACCTGTAATCTCCCTTTTTCTCCTACTCCCAAGATGTATGCGAAGCCTCCGTCTCCGGTGTCTATTACGTTTCCGCCTCCTTCATTTACCGCAAATGGGGCAGCAATTTTTTCAGGATGATTGTCGGCGAGCCAACCAAATCCGTACCTGCCGCCGTGCTCTTCATCCGCACCAGAAGCAAGTAGTAGCGAGTCTTTCAATTTCACACCATTACGGTTCAGGATGTGCATGGCCATTAATTGGGCGGTTAGGAGCCCCTTACAATCGGACGCCCCTCTACCGAATATCCTTCCTTCGGCAACGGTTGCGCTAAATGGAGCAAAGCGCCATTTGTCATCGTCCTCAACTGGCACTACGTCAGTGTGGGACATGAAGAGTAACCCGGCGTTGTTTGAAGCCCCAGGTAACCTTGCAATTAAATTTCCTCTACCAGGCACCGATTCCAGAATCTCGGACGTTATCCCGTTTTTGCTAAGCCAGTCACTTGCGAATTCGCAAACAGGAGTTTCATTTCCTGTCGGCATGAAGCCTGTATTAACTGAAGGAATGCGGACAAGGTTTTGTTGTAATGAAATAATGTCTTGGTAACTGTCTTCTACTTGGGTTAGGAGATCGGCGATTGTGACCATAAATATCCTCCAGGCGTTTTCTGACTATCGAAGGATACAAAATCGGCTTTATCAGGGCAATAGGTTAAATTCGAAGAATTTGACACATCGTAATTCGTGAGATATATCAGTTGTGTACATTCAAAAGAAGAAATTCACAGGAGGGTTGTATGAGTAATGCAGGACTTTGGAGGCGATTGGAGAGTAGGTTAAGCCAAATGGTTGATGGATTCGCAGGTGTTGCAGGGGCGTCAGTCAAAGACCTGTCTAGTGGAGATGGGGTTTCAGTCCGTGGCGACGAGCAGTTCCCAACAGCTTCTACGATCAAGATACATGTACTTACTCAGCTCTTCAGTCGAGCCGAAAGAGGGGAGCTTGATCTTAGCAAGCGTATCAGACTCACTTCTGAAATGTTTGGTGCTGGGAGTGGTGTAATACACTACATGGAGAACGAACCTGAGTTGACGTTACTGGATATCGCGACTCTTATGATAATTGTTTCGGACAACACCGCGACTAATATGTGTATAGACTTAGCTGGGATTGAAGGTACCAATGAGTTGCTTGATACGATGGGATTGAAATCCACTAAACTGCGCCGGAAAATGATGGACAGTGATGCTATACGTCGAGGGGATGAGAATGTGTCTACCCCGAACGATTTAGTAGCGATGTTAACACTTTTGTACTCTGGAAACCCGTCGAAGAAGGTTGCAGAACAGGTTCTCCATATAATAGGAAAGCCGAAATCCGCGACTATTAATCGAGGTGTGCCGTCCGGACTGGTTGTAGCTAACAAACCAGGCGGGATGGAAAGAGTTAGATGTGATGCAGGTATAGTATTTCTCGAGAAAAATCCTTATGCACTATCCGTAATGACAAATTTTGGATTGGAGGATGGAGTGAAGCAAGAGGGATTTATTGTGGAGGTTGTCAAAGAAATACATCAAACTATGGTTGCATTTGATAGTACTAATGAGTTTGGATTAGGCGTACCCAAGTATACTAGCAGGTAATGTTGTAGCAAGGGGTCGGAAGGGGGTGTGATAGCCTTCAGATGCCGTAACGTCGTGCGCGGTCCTGGTAGCTTTTAATTGCTTTTAGGAAGTCTTTCTTTTGTAAAGCTGGCCAGAAAACGTTGCAGAAATACAGTTCGCTGTATACGCTTTGCCATAGTAGAAACCCACTTAAGCGAATGTCGCCGCCAGTTCTTATAATAAGGTCGGGCTCTGGGTCGTTTGGAGCGTAGAGGTGCTTTTGAATATCGTCGACTGATAGGTTGTCTGCTAACTGTGGCAAGCTGAGATTTTGTTGATTTCCATCGAGTAGAATTGCGATAAATGCATCTAGTAATTCGTCTCGACCCCCGTACTCAATGGCTACGTTTAATTGCCAAGGTCCTGCAGATTCAGTCAAAGATTCGATCTGGGAAAGTTTGTTCAGAAAACTCGCACTTAAATGGTCAGTTCGACCTACAACCTTAACTTTTCTTTGAAGCAACGGCAACTTGGATTCGTTCAGCCAACTGGCTATATTGGATTCTACAATAGTAAGAAGTTTTTCGAGTTCGGAATTGGGTCGTTTCAGATTGTCTGTCGAAAGTGCCCAGAGGGTGATCGTATGTATCTCTAGTTCATTGGCCCATTCCACAAGCTCCTCTACCTTGGATACACCTTTCTTATGGCCTTCAGTTACATTTTCATAATTTTGAGATAAAGCAAATCGACGGTTGCCATCTAGAATCATCGCTACATGTTTTGGTAATGGGCGCTTAGTGATTTGCCTTGTAAGGTGATTTGTGTAGAGCTTACCGATAGGCGAAGTAACCGAGTTTACCTGAATCCAATTACTAAGAGGCTTTACTAATGGTGCTAACTTCATTTTCGGCAATTGTTAAAAGTGGAGCGGGGGACGGGAATCGAACCCGCATAGCCTGCTTGGAAGGCAGGGGCTCTACCATTGAGCTACCCCCGCTGGGGTTAAATGCTAGTTTTGATCTGCTCCTGGGCAATTGTGTGCTGATTTGTGATTACCCTTGCAATTAAAACAGCCTATTATCTATCAGTCAATGTTGCTGGTTACTACCTAGATTAACTTAACGTTAAGCCACCGGTCACTCTTGTAAAACGGTATAAACAAAAGCGCGCGTACGATCATGGCGAAAACGATAGCCCATGCGATTCCGAATTCTCCCAGATGTGCAAGTATTGGCAATGTTATAGCTTGCCCTAAGACGCTAATAGTGTGCTCTGTGCCTGTTAGTAAAAGGGCAAGCGGTATTTCGATTAGCCACATGCTTACAAGAGTTACGATCATTGGTGCGAATGTGTATCCAGCTGTGTTGAAGGATTGTCCAAACACCTGGCCCGCTGCGAGAAAAACTATACTTAAAGACTGAATTCGTATCCAAGTTGCACCGATTGACACAAGATCCGGGTCGCGGCTGAACAAAGTGACGAATAGAGGTGCTGTGAGAATGAGCAATAAGGCGAGGGCAAACCCTATGCTAAAGACAAAAAACAGTGCCCATTTTACGGTTTGTCGTGCTCGTGTGGCTTGATTGGCACCTAGGTTTTGTGCAACTAATACACCGGATGCTCGTCCAAGGCCTCCGCTGCCCAAATGTGCAACATTTTCCACTCTCCTAGCAAGCGAGAAGGCGGCAACCGCTAAAGTACTGAACTGAGCCGCAATTCCTACCACTACGAGCTGTGCTATTGATCTTTCCATGCCTGTTACCGATGCAGGTGCACCAATTCGAATTAGACGAGCTATTAATGGCAGGTCCAGCCTGTACTTTTTCAGACTTAGTTTTAATCTAGAAGATCCCAGAAAGAGTGTTCGGAGGTTCCAGATAGCCCCTAAGCTTTGGGCTAGCAGATCTGCAGCCGCCGCACCAGCTATTCCCATTTCCGGTAAACCAAGCCACCCGAAGATAAGAAACGGCGTCAAGGCTATATGAGTGAGTCTAGTAAGTAGCGTAGCTTTCATAGGGGTTATTGCATCGCCTGATGCGAGTAGGGCAGTTCCACTAGTTTGACGAAAAGCCATAGCTCCAGTACCTATGAATTGGATTTTCAGGTAGGGAGCGCCCGCTGTAATTATGTCTTCCCCTAGGCCTAGGATACGCATCAGTGGCACCGCAAGGAGGAAGCCGATAAGTGCAATGCTGAATGAGTAAAAGGCGCTAATTGTAAAACCCTGTAGGGCAGCGTGATTGGCTGAAGCTTTGTCACCAGCACCTATTGCCCTAGCAATCATGGCCCTCATGGCGGTGTCCAAACCCATACGCCCTGTCATGACAAGTTGTTTATAGCTCTGGGCGATGCCGACGCCGGCTATAGTGCTGACACTAATAAACCCTGCCCACACAAGATCAACTAATTGATCTACAACGTTCAGGATGTTCTCAATTATTTGTGGCCAAGCTAGCCACCAAAGATTCCGGGGAATGCTGCCTTTTGTGAGGTCTCTTTCGTGAAGCGGTGGGTCGTTTTTATTGTCTTTTGGGTGTGACCCAGTGACTTTTACCATATAGACTTTCTAATAAGCAGATTATTAATCCAGTAGGATGATTACGATAAACCAATCAGTATTCAGGCAGACATTTCCAAATTATGGGCTATCAAAATCGAACACAATTCCTTGTTAGAAGATACGACTATTAAGTGCCTAGGTCAATCTGCCCGCTTGTCATTTCATCAACCGTTGGATATATTAGGCCAGCGTACTCCAAGGCTGAACTACCAATGAAAAACGGAGGCGGCCGAGGAAAGGCGTGAGCGAAGCGCCAACTCGTGTACAGGGGGTTTAATGACATGTTACCTGCCGCTCTAGATGACATCAAGATTCTGGACATTAGCCAAGGTATTTCTGGGTCGTATTGCAGCAAGCTATTAGCTGATTTTGGAGCTGAAGTTATAAAGGTCGAACCACTAGGTGGTGAACAACTGAGAACTATGGGGCCATTTTTCGATGATGATCCCAATCCAGAAAAAAGCCTGATTCACATCGTGCTTAACAACAATAAGAAGGGCATCACTCTGAATTTAGAAACAACCTCCGGTGCGAGGATGTTTAAGAAATTAGTTGCTCAGGTTGATGTTGTAGTTGAAAATTATCACCCTGGCTATCTGAAATCCTTGGGTCTTAGCTTCGAGGATTTGGAGAAGGTTAATCCCAAGATTGTAATGACCTCAATAACTGGTTTTGGCCAATCTGGTCCTTATAGCGATTACAAAAGCGAGGATATCGTTGCTTACGCAATGGGCGGCGTAATGGCTTTCAGTGGCACTAAGGACAGAGAACCGCTCAAGCATGGCGGATTTCAGTCACAGTATGAGGCGGGGCTCAATGCAGCTTTGTCCACCGGGTTCGCTTTATTCGGTCGAGATTTTGATGGTGAGAGTCAACATGTGGATGTGTCAGTTCAAGAAGTAGTGAACGCGTCGCTTGTAATGAATCAACCTCTTTTTCCGTTTAGTGGAGCGGTTCAAGGTCGGCGCAATCCTAAGGGCACCATGTATACACAGATTATGCCTTGCGCAGATGGATACTTTGTGAGTCAGACCGGTGCTAGAGCTACATGGGATGACCAGGTAAGGTTTTATGGCAAACCGGAGTTAGCGGAAGAAAGATTTGCTAACCCCGTCCAAAGATTGGATCATGGAGAGGAGTTTGATTCGATTCTATTGAATGCCACTAAAGATCGCACTATGAAGGAAATGTTTAAGACGGCATCTGAGGAATTTCAGATGTTATTTGGTATATCCCAGACGCCTGAAGATTTATCCAGTTGCCCGCAATTGGAATCAAGGGACTTTTATCAGGAGATAGATCACCCGGTGATTGGTAAGATAAAGATTCCATTTAGGTTGTTTAACATTACGGAAAGCCCGTTCCAACACAGAAATTCAGCGCCTTTGTTAGGCCAGCATAATGAAGAGATATATACAGAGAACTTGGGTTATTCGAAAGAAGACGTCATAAGATTACGAGAACTGAACATAATTTAGTATGCGAGTCAGAGTCTTCTTATAAGGAGCTGTGGATATGAGTAGATTGCCATTAGAAGGAATTAGAATAGTAGATACTTCAGCTATTTTTGCTTTTCCGTATGCAGCAGGAGTTATGGCTGACCTAGGCGCGGAAGTTATCAAGGTAGAAGGGCCTTCAAGAGTAGAACCAATTAGAACTGGGATGCTTTCTGGAGCTTATCCGGAAAACACTCCAGGAGATGATCCGTGGAACAGGACTCCAACTTTCCATGTAGTGAATAGGGGCAAAAAATCATTGGTTCTAGACTTGCGTAACCCAAAGGGATTGAAAGTACTTAAGGAATTAGTTTTGTCGGCAGATGTTTTCTTAGAGAATTTCACTCCCAGAGTTACACGTAATTGGGGAATGGACTGGCCAAACTTGAAGGAGATGAAACCTGACATAATTATGATGTCTAACACTGGCTACGGGCATGGTGATGGGCCATATTCTGATTATCCGGCTGTAGCTACTTCACAGGAAGCCAGTCACGGTTTAACACATTTGACTGGCTACAATGGGGGCGTACCTTCGAAGGTGGGGCAGTCGTACGTCGACTTTGTTGCCTCTTGGACTTGTCTCTTTGCATTGTCTATGGCTTTGAGACATCGTAAGAAGACTGGCAAGGGCATGTGGGTGGATATCGGGATGTATCAATTGGGCGCGTTCCACATTAGTGAGTATTTGATGGACTGGGTAGCGAATGGCAAGGACAGGTCAAATAGGATAGGCAATCGGCATCCTTGGTTCGCACCTCAGGGTTGTTACCCTTGCTTGGGTGATAACGACTGGGCTGTTTTGAGTGTTCGTGATGATCACGAATGGGAAGCCCTATGTAATACCATGGGTAGATCCGACTTGGTTAACGACTCTAAGTATATAGGGCACGCCAATCGATTGAAGAACCATGATGAACTTGACCAGATCATTGGCGAATGGACCAAGAAGTATGACAAATGGGAAGTTATGGAAAAACTTCAGGATGCCGGCATACCAGCTGGTCCGGTAATGGATTCCAGAGACATGAACACTAACAAACACTACTGGGATCGGGGTTTTATGGAAAAGGTAGAATCCGATGACCCGACCTTGGGCACTAGAGTTTTGATGGGGCGGCCATGGAAACTTAGTAACACGCCGATCTCAATTAAAGGTCCTGGTCCCAAATTGGGAGAGGGAAATCATAGATACATAGTTGGCGAACTAGGATATTCGGAGGAAGAATACCAGGAGCTTATCGATGAAGCTGTGACGGCTGATAAGCCGGCGGATACGAGGCCTATTCCAACGGGCAACTTGGATGACATGGTGGCCAAGGGCGTTTATGGCTATTGGGATCCGGAGTATAGAAAAAAACTTGGTATTTAGTTCAGCTTAGATACTATTAATTTAAAGGAGTTAATGAATGCAAGTAGGTGAATTTGCTCCAGATGTTGTATTTACAACGCCAAGCAGAGAAGAATTTAGCCTGAAAGACTTTGTCGGCAGTAAGAATATCATATTGGCGTTTTACCCGAGAGCTTTCACAGGTGGCTGAGAGAGAGAGCTGAGGGAATTTCAGAGTCTCATCTCTGAATTTCAACAGCTGGACACCCAGGTTTTGGGTGTGAGTACGGATGCTGGCCCTGCGCAGGGTGCGTTTGCTAGTCATTGTGGTCTTGAGTTCCAGTTGGTTGCCGATTTTCCGAACTTTAAGGCGGCAAAAGCATTTGGGGTTTTTAACGAAGAAAAATTGGCGAATTCGAGAACAACGTTTGTAATAGATAAGACAGGAATAATTAAACATATCGTGGCAGATGTTCCTGACGTTGAACAGCATGCTACTGAATCATTGGCAGCAGTACGAGAATTGAACTAATTAGCGATTAGTAATCATGTAGGTTGCTGTCGTTGACAACGTTTGAGTGTTAAGTGATTATGATAGACGTTTTCAAGGGCCCGTAGCTCAGTGGCAGAGCGGTCGGCTCATAACCGATTGGTCGTTGGTTCGAATCCAGCCGGGCCCACTCAAGTGACTTCTAATAAGAAAAACGCTGGTCAGTTTCCTGACCAGCGTTTTTCTTATTAGATAATAATTTGGCTTAGAACTATCGTTAACCCTTCTTCATAACCGCTAACCCAACTATAACAGACCAAACGGTTACTACTAACCAGGCTACGCCGGTTATTTGATTCATGGTTTGTAGTTGTGAAAGGTCATTTGCACCTAAGATGGAACAGACCAGACCTACTGCCGCTGCAACAGTAGCTGCGATGGCGAATTTCTTATTGAAGAAATCGTTAGTGGTAGCTGCTAGTGTGACTAGCAAGAACCCGATTCCGCCAATGATGCCAGTTGTTAACCCAATTCCCAGCTGGGACACATAAAGTGCGCCAGCGCCGGGTCCAGCACTACCGGATGCAATTGTGTTGGCCAGTGCGCCGCTGATAACCCAACCGATAACTGTTATAAGCACCATAGGTACACCCAGTGTGGCTAGCGCTCCGCCGTTGCCGCCTTTAAGGACGCTTTCAACAACGTGGCGTAAACCGTAGAAAAGTATGACTCCACCTATAGGCCCAAGTAATAAAGAAATGTTAGCGATGTCGGCATTTGCCATTAAGACTCCAATAGAGGCTATTGGATTCGCTGGGTCAACATTGCCTCCTACTAGCCCACCGCCGGGCCTGATTAGATAACTTACCAAGCCCACGATCGGACCAACAATTAATGCCAGCCCTCCGAGTTTGTTTTCAGATATTGTTCCCATAGTAATAACTCCTTAAATATAAACAGATAAGTTTGTTTGCCAAATGATACCTGTGTTATTCTACTACTAACAGCAACTTTTCACGACAGAAGCGCCCATAAGCTACGATTCTGCACAGTATTCGAACCTCGACGGGCTGAATCTGTTTATAGTGCCCTATTCAAACTTCAGTCTTCCAAATGCGTTGGAAATCTTTTGTTTGCTGTTATCACTGGATATTCTAGTTTTTCCTAGCAATTCATCTGAGACGGTTGGTCGTGAAGTTGTTGAACTTCCTCCCTGGATTTCTTTGAAGTCTGACTGCTCTTGCCCGAAGAATTTTGCATTGAGGTTCTGTACAATAGAGACTTTCTTTCCTTTATCTAATCTTCCTATTTCCGACCCCTGAATGCCGCTCATCATGGATGATAGATGACCTTCGCCTAACGATTCGACATCTCCCTTATCTATCTTGTCTACCATTGCAAAAAGACGATCGTTGCCTATTTCCACGATCTGCTCTGACTTAATGCCGGTCGCTAGACCAACAAGTTGATCACTTTGTAGTGTAGATATCTGGTTTCTTTCCATAGCAACAGCCATTCCTTTTGCTTGCTCATTCCCGATTCTGGATATCGTATCTTTGCTCATCTCCTTTGCCATAAGGACTACTTTGCCACCGCCCATGTTCTTGAAGTTATCACCCATCATATTCATGGCCATGTCGGCGATTCTATCGCCGCCCAGGTCCTTGAAGTTATTGCCCATCATATTCATGGCCATGTCGGCGATTCTATCGCCGCCCAGGTCCTTGAAGTTATTGCCCATCATATTCATGGCCATGTC
>Ga0114996_10002643_pt1 | contig 23068 bp, 18 predicted proteins | sample ArcticOcean_MG_C_4_FD_87039 | JGI IMG/M metagenome (GOLD analysis project Ga0114996, IMG submission 87039) | Marine microbial communities from western Arctic Ocean - ArcticOcean_MG_CB4_134 | ecosystem: Environmental > Aquatic > Marine > Oceanic | place: Arctic Ocean: Canada Basin | collected... | reverse complement strand
GGTTGCCGTCCCTGGCGATTACCAATTAATGTCGCGGGCGATTTCCACGGCAGGCCGAATTCAGCCGACACAGCACGATCCGAACTTTACCGGGTACCTGATCAACTTCAGCCGGACGACAACGGTCCACATCGAAGCGGAACAGCAAAGCCACGATTTGCTGGGCGACTGGAAATCATTGCGGCACGAGATGACCGAAGTGGCCCGCGCCCGCGCCGGCATGCCGCTCGATGCCGAAATGGAATTCAGCAGCGGCTCCGGCATTTGATAGACTGCAGAAGACAAGGCCGCCAACGCGAAGTGGGACGGCGCGGCAGATTTCGAGAACGAGTATCGAACACCAATGTTGAGCGTTGACGAAGCCTTCGCCGCAATTCTGGCCGCCGTGGAAACTTCCGCGCCGGTATCGACGGCGCTGCCGATGCGCTGGGCCTGACCTTGGCCGACGATATTATCAGCGGCATCGATTCGCCCCCGTTCGATAAGTCGCTGATGGATGGTTTCGCCGTTCGTGCAGACGACGTGACCGGCGGCAAGACTGTGCTCCGTGTCATCGACGAAGTCATGGCCGGAAATCTGCCGACGAAGGTCGTGCGGCAAGGCGAAGCGACGCGGATTATGACCGGCGCACCAATTCCCGAGGGTGCCGATGCCGTTGTCCGCGTTGAAGAGACCTGTTTCGATGCCGAGGCAGGCACGGTCGAAATCTCCAGCCCGTCAACAGCCGTCGAGTCGAACCTGATGCGGCGCGGAACGTCGATGCGACGCGGCGATCGTGTCTTGCCCGCAGGGCGAACGTTGAGGCCGCAGGAACTGGGAGCGTTGGCCGAATTGGGCGTTCACACAGTCAATGTTCGGCCTCGTCCAACAGTTGCCGTACTGGCAACCGGCGATGAACTCGTCGCCGTCGATCAGACACCGGGGCCGGGACAGATTCGCAATTCCAACGAAACGATGCTCGTCGCCCAGATCCGCCGCGCCGGGGGCGAACCGGTGCCGTTGGGAATTGCCCGCGACAACCGAAAAGACCTCGGCGAACGGATTGCCGCCGGACTGCAGTGCGACATGCTGTTGCTCTCCGGCGGCGTCTCGGCCGGCAAGCTCGATCTGGTTCCGTCGGAACTGGAAGCGGCCGGCGTGCGGCAGATCTTTCACAAAGTCCGTGTCAAACCGGGTAAGCCTGTGTGGTACGGCAAATTGGGGGTGCCCAACGGCGCTTGCCGCCACGTATTCGGATTGCCGGGGAACCCGGTGAGTAGTCTCGTCTGCTTCGAACTGTTTGCACGGACGGCGATTCGTAAGCTGATGGGTGTCGAGCCGTCGCTGCCGAAGACGGTCCCCGCGCGAATGGCGGCAGCTCATATTGCCCGCGGAGACCGTCCGACGTATCATCCCGCCCGCTTGGAATTGAGTGGAGAAGGTGCAATCGTCCGCCCGGTCGCTTGGCAGGGTTCGGCCGACTTGCGATCGACGGTCGAAGCCAACGCGATGATCCAGTTTCCCGCAGGCGACCAGGAATATGCAGCGGGCGACACGGTCGAAGTTTTTTGCTGGGACGATCTTTCCTAGCTGTTTGCACTGGTGTGATCGCATAATGCAAAGCCCACGGGCCGCGCCCCGTGGTATCTCAAATTGTCCAAGGATGGACGAAACATGACGACAGAGTCAATGACCGCACAACCGCAACGGCTTCGTTCAACTCCCGAGAACGAACCGACCGTCAAAATGATCATCGCCTCTGCGCGATCGGCACCCGTCCGTGGGCCGGCGCGTGGCGCATGGTTGTTGTCGTTAGCGACGGGAATCTTGTTGTTGATGAGCTTTCCCCCACTCGACTGGGGACCGCTGGCGTGGGTGGCGATCGTTCCACTTGTGCTGCTCGTGCGAATTCCCACTCGCACAAAATGGATGTACCGCGCCGTCTACGGGGGCGGTTTCGCATTCACGATCATCGCCCTGCAATGGATGCGATTGGCCAGCGCGCCGATGTACGCAGCCTGGCTGGCGTTGGCCGTGTATGTGGCCATGTACTTCCCGTTATTTGTCGCCCTCTCGCGAGTGGCCGTGCATCGCTTTTCTATTCCATTAACAGTGGCGGTGCCGGTGGTTTGGGTGGGACTGGAATTCGCGCGGGCCTACATGCTCACCGGCTTCTCCTGGTACTATCTCGGTCACACGCAATACCGCTGGGTCGAGTTGATTCAAATCAGCGATGTCGTTGGCGCGTACGGCGTGAGTTTTCTGGTGGCGATGTTGGCAGCTTGTCTCGCGGGGCTGCTACCGGTGTCGTTGCTCTCGCGACTGAAACTGCTGGTCCCCGGCGAAGAACAACCGCTGCTGCATGCCGAGCGAACATCATTCTCCCGGCGCGCCATCAGCGTGGCGGTTTGCGTCGCCGTTTTCGCCGCCGTTTTGGGATACGGTTTCGTTCGCCGTGGCCAGGCAAACTTTGTCGAAGGCGCGCGGGTTGCATTGGTGCAGGCGAATGTTACGCCTTCCATCAAGCACGATCCCACACAGGACAGCCGCCGCAAAATCTTCCAGACACACCAGGCATTGACCGGCATGGCAGTGGAGAAAGGCCCGCTCGATTTGGTGGTTTGGCCGGAATCGTCTTATCCCGACCGGCTAACGACCGCCTCGCCCAACCTCTCCGACGTTGAGTTGCAGCGGAATTTGCCACCAGGTGTGCTAGCGAAGAATTGGCGACACTCTGGCGTGCCAAAACACTTGAAAAGTATCAGCCGTCAGGCTGGAGCGGCGATGATCATCGGTTTGGTGACCGGAACCCTCGATGAGGACGGTTTGCGGGCGTTCAATTCGGCCGCCTTCACGCGTCCCGATGTGGGACTGACCGGACGTTACGACAAGATGCATCGGGTCATTTTCGGCGAATACATTCCTCTTGTGGAAGAGCTGCCGTGGATGGCAAGTTTGTCGCCCATGCCGGTACAGTTCCAGCTCTCGGCCGGCAAGTCGGCTTCGGCCTTCGAGTACAATGGCATGCGGTATGCCCCGGTCATTTGTTTTGAAGACACCGTCCCGCATCTCATGCGGGGCATCGCCAAATCGACGGCCGACCCGGAGACGGGCAAGCCGGTCGATTGTTTCGTCAACCTCACCAACGACGGCTGGTTTCACGGTTCCAGCGAACTCGACCAGCATTTGATTACGGCACAGTTTCGCTGCGTCGAAACCCGCACGCCAATGGTCCGGGCGGTCAACACGGGCATCTCGGCCATCATCGACGGCGACGGCGCCGTGGTCGAGCCGGACGATTTCATCGACGGCGACGGCAAGGGACGCAACTCGATGCGCGATCCGAAGACCGGCCGATATCACAAGCAACTCAATGCAGTCATCGTCAGCACCGTCCCGCTTGATGACCGTCGCAGTTTCTACGTTGCGTGGGGCGACTGGTTCGCCGGCAGTTGCGGCCTGATGGCAGGTTTTGTCTTCATCGGCGGCCTGATTCCACGCCGCCGCCGCCGCGACAAAAATGTGGCGACCGACGAGAGTTGATGCAGGGTTTTTCCAATTCCCGTCTTCTTTCTCTGCGTTTCTTTGCGACCCTTTGCATCTTTGCGTTAAAATACAAAGCGGTGAACGCACTGACAGAATGCCTTGCCGGCAACTGAATCTTGCTCAAAGTCCTGAAATCGCCTAGACTGAGGGATCGGAAAACATTGCGCGGTTTGACAGCAATTTTCGGTTAGAGCCGAGCTGTGTGAATCGTCTTTCTGTATTGAAGCGATTGACGAAGCGGAGAGTTTTCGACGGGAACCGCTCCACCGAATAGACGGTTCAGTGTTCGCGTCGTGAGTCAAAACGGGTCAGCCTGGGGAGAAAAGCTATGGCGAGACGTTCGATGCATTGGTTCCGGATGATTGCGGTCGGGGCGTGCGTGTTTGCCCTCGTTGCTCCGTCGCAGGCTGCCGACAAGAAAGACGACGACTACTATGAACTGATGCGTGTCTTCGTCGATACGTTCGAGCAGATCGACAGGAACTACGTCAAAGACGTCGATCGCCGTGAGCTGATGGAAGCGGCCATCAAGGGCATGCTGGCCAAGCTCGATCAATATTCGTCTTACATCAGCCAGAAAGATCTGGCGCGGTTCACTCAGGAAGTGGAACAGGAGTTCGGCGGGATTGGCATTCAGGTCAGCCTCGATCGGAAGACCAACCGGCTGACCGTGATGACGCCGCTTCCGGGGACTCCGGCCTACAGGGCGGGCGTGCGTGCCGGCGATGTCATTATGGAAATCGAAGGCAAATCGACCGAAGGATTCCAGATTGACGATGCCGTCAAACTGCTCAAGGGCAAAGCGGGCGAGAAGGTCACTCTTGGAGTGAAGCATCTCGGTGACGATGACGTGGTGACGCTGGAAATGGAACGCGCGATCATAAAAGTGGCGACCGTTCTGGGCGACAAGTACAACGCCGATTCCACCTGGAACTTCTGGCGAGACGAAGAACAAAAAATCGGCTACGTCCGGCTCAGCCATTTCAGCCGACATAGTACCGAAGAATTAACGGCCGCTTTGAAGACGCTGAAAGCGGGCGGCATGAAAGGGCTGGTCCTCGATTTGCGATTCAATCCCGGCGGATTGCTTTCGCAGGCGGTGAAGATTTCTGATCTGTTCGTCGAGAGCGGAAAAATTGTCAGCACCAAAGGACGCAATACCCCGGAACGCACCTGGAATGCCAAGAAACCGGGAACGTACAGCGATGTCCCGATGGTGATCCTGGTGAATCGTTACAGCGCATCGGCCAGTGAAATTCTGAGTGCCTGCCTGCAGGACCACAAACGAGCGGTCATTGTCGGCGAGCGAACCTGGGGCAAAGGCAGCGTTCAAAACGTCATCAATTTGGAAGACGGGCTGAGTGCTCTGAAACTGACGACTGCCAGCTATCACCGTCCCAGCGGGAAGAACATTCACCGCTTTCCCGGAGCAAAAGACACGGACGAATGGGGTGTGATGCCCGACGAAAACTACAAACTCCGCTTCACGAACGAGCAGTTGAGAGACTATCTCGATTACCGGCGGGAACGCGACGTGCTTTCGAAAGAGGGGCCGCCGAAGAACGACTTCAAAGACGAACAACTCGCCAAAGCGCTCGAATTCCTCAGCGGAAAACTCGGCAAAGATGCGGCGGCAAAAAAGAAAACCGACGGCGACAAGAAGGACGATGCGAAGACGTCTGCCACCCAGCCGAAGAAGACCGCCAAGTCGATCAAGCAAACGGCTGCGGCTCAACGGCTGGAACTGCTGAGACGCGCAATGCGGGCGGCCACCGTGAAGTTTCGCGTCTATGTCGGCTCGGCCACTTAAATCCCGTCCACGCGGTAAACGAAGCATAGACAATAGAGAAGTTCAAATTCAGCGGCCGGAAACTTCGTGTTCCGGCCGTTTTTTGTTTGGGAACGAAGACGTGGCTGAATCCTCCGCCGACACCGCGACCGCCGGACTGTTGCTGGCAATTGAGTCTTCGTGCGATGAAACGGCGGCTGCCGTTGTCGATTGCAATTTGAACGTGCTCTCCAACGTGGTCGCTTCGCAGGCTCAACTGCACGAGCGATTTGGTGGTGTCGTTCCGGAGATTGCCTCGCGGGCGCATCTTCGTGCGGTGCTGCCGGTGATCGATGAAGCACTTGCGAAAGCCGATTGCCGGCCGGCGGATCTGACGGCGATTGCGGTCGTCACGCAACCGGGTCTCGTTGGTTCGCTGCTGGTGGGACTGACGGCGGCGAAAACACTGGCCGCCGTCCTGAAGATACCGCTGATTGCCGTCAATCACATCGAAGCCCATTTGTACGCCTGCCGAATGGCTGCCGGTTTCGATGTCTTTCCGGCCGTTGGATTGGTTGTCAGTGGCGGGCATTCCAATTTGTACCATTGCAAAGCGGCCATCGACTTTGAACTGATCGGTTCGACAATTGACGATGCGGCCGGTGAAGCGTTCGACAAAGTGGCGCAGATGCTCGGCCTGGGTTATCCCGGCGGACCGGCAATCGATGTTGTGGCCCGCGAAGGAAATGCGAAGGCGTTCAAATTCCCGCGGACGTTTCTCCGCGAAGAGCGGCTCGATTTCAGTTTCAGCGGATTGAAGACCGCCGTCCTGTATGAAGTGAACGGCATTCCCGGCAGTCATTCTGCCCCGCCGCCGAAACTGACCGAGCAACGCATTGCCGACGTCGCGGCGAGCTTTCAGCAGGCTGTCGTCGATGTCCTCGTCGCAAAATGCCGACAGGCCGCCCGGCAATATGGCCTCAAGCGGCTGTTGGTGGGCGGTGGCGTTGCGGCCAATTCGCAGTTGCGGCAGGGATTAGACGAGCTGCAGCGCGAAGAGGCCATCGACGTGATTGTGGCACCGATGGAGTACTGCACCGACAACGCGGCGATGGCAGCTATCGCCTGGGAACTGTACGGCGAATCGCGATTCGCGGCGCTTGATGTCGATGTCACTCCCGGACTGGTGCGGCGCGGTCGTCGTTAGAGCAATCGACACGTCCCGCAAGCGGGTCGGTTAAATGCGATACGACATACCGGTCGTCAGTTCCCGTTGCCACCGTTGCCGCCATTCCCACCAACTCCGGGGTTGCCTGTTGGGTTTCCGCCGTTGTTGACGAAGCTGAAAGTGAAGACGTCGGTGAGTGCGGTGAAGGCCGGGACGGTGGTGATGCGGACGTAACGGCGGTCGCCGGAAACGACGGCCATTGCGTTGTTGGTCACCCCTTCGGAGATGACGGAGATGACTGGCCGAAAACCGACATTGCCGACCCCGTTGAACTGTTGACGCGACGCTCCAAATCGCCTTCCTGCCTGCCGCGAATCCGGGTTGAGCCGGCCGGCCATTTGCAACAGGGAACGGCGACGGGGAACTCGCTGCGATAGCTTTGCACCATTGTCGCGGCGGCGAGCCGGCGCCAACTCGGTTCGGCGGCCTTGTTTCAAGGCAAGTCAAATGACCTTCTCGCGACGGTCGAACACGATGGGGTACTTGCGAACGGTTTCGTGTTCGGTACCCCAATAGCGGATGACCTCCAGTTGTGCGCGTCGGCCGACGATGTTGCCCCAGACGTGTTTGATTCGCAGCCGATAGTTTCCTGGTACTCCGCGCGGGCAGACGTATTCTTCGTAGCAGTTGTCCTGAGCGGGGCCGTATCCGTCGTGCATCAACACGCCGCCGCCGCGAGATTGCGGGTTATCGAACGAGCAGATTGTCCCCGGTGGTTCCTCGACCACGACGTCCAGGTCGCCGACTCCAGCCCACGTCAGTCGCACGACGAGATCGCGGACGCGAGCCGCTGCCATTGCGGTTTTTACTTTGTCGGCCTGTTCGGTCTTTCCGGCCTGGCGCAGTTTCTGCTCGGCCTCAAGCGCGGCATCCTCTGCCTCGCGATGCAATTGTTTGTGATTCGCCGTCCAAGCCGATGTGACAACTCCCGCAGCCGCCCAGCCAACGGTGTCATAGTCCTTCTGCTTGAGGGCGAGTTTCAGGCTCATCACATAGGGTTCGTGGCGGGTGGGTGCCAGCCGCGATGCTTGTCGGTAGAGCCTCAGCGCCAACGTCTCACCGCCAAATCGAGTGAGATAGGCGGCCGAATAGAGCATGCTATCAACATCGGCGGCGGTGAAATCGACCCGTGAGAGCAGCACGCGTTCGACCTCATCTTTGGGCCGCCCTGCAATCTGCATCGATAGCGCGAGGGTCTCATACATCCAGGGCTGGGCCTGGCCGTGGATCAGCGCTGCCTGGATAGCCGCGATGACATGTTCGTGTTGGCCTACGGCGTGAAGTTGCAGCACGACTTTACTGACATCGGATGGGTTCAGTTTGCGCTTGGAAAAGTAGTCGTTCCAAACTTCGGTTGGTGTGCCGGCGTTGGGGTCGAGCGGCAGTTTGACTTCCGGCTGTTTGGTGGCTTTGCGCGCAGAAGAAGCGGAGCGAGGAGACTGCTCCCCGCTCCGCTTGTTTGGTTGCCTCGCCGATTTGGCGGGGTCACTTTGTGATTTTGAACCGTTTACCGATCTAGTTTTTTTTTACTCTTGATCGATTCGATCGTCTTGTTGTCGAAGCGGAACGGTTTCTTCGGCAGTGGGTCTTTGACTTGGGCAAAGGCTTGGCCGACAGGTCGGTTCACCTGGCTTGTTTTGTCCTGCTTCAGGATTCCGTTGAGCAACTGTTGCACTTCGGCGTCCTGCAGCGGCTTCACTTTGGGGGCGATGTTTTTCTTGCCTTGGGGCAATTTGGTCGGCGGCAGGCTGAAGAGGCCGCCGCCCGCACCACCACCGCCCATTCCATTACCGCCAGGTCCACCACCGCCGGCTCCGAACTGGCCGCCGCCCTGTTGACCGCCAGCACCGCCAATTCCACCCGTGCCGCCGAGCCCTTGTCCCAGTCCGCCGGACTGTCCTTGCATAATTGGAATCACCAGATCGCCTACCGGGTAAACGCGGGTCGAAAGCTGTTCTTCCGCGTCGATCTCCGTCGTGATTTTCATGACTTCATCTTCAATGACGTACGTCAATCCGAGCGGCTCCAGAATGATCTTCAGTGTACTTCGCAGCGAAATGCCGGAAAGCACCTGAGTGATCGGCTCGTCGGACGCGATGCCTTCTTCCGAAAGCGCCGTTTCGTTGAGAATGATAGTGATGTCGTGCAGGTCGGCGACAAACTCCATCGCGTCTTTCAGCGAAGTATCGACGAATTCCACTTCGGTCGTCTCACTCAATGCCGCCTGAATTCTCTCTTCGGACGGGCTGTTCTTGTGCAGATCGACCGATGCCCATTTTGCGCGGCGTTCGGTCAACGCTTTCCAAACTTCGGCCGCCGGCCAACGAACGGGAGGTTCATCGGGGAACGGCACGTGTGAGAGTTCGACTTGGTGCAGAACGGCTAAGAACCGGTTGGCCCGCAGCGCTCTCAGTCGAAACGCCTTGTTCAATTGGCCGGCTGCCTCGGAACTGAACAACGCCGCAGCCGCAGCCCCGTTACCGGGACGAATATCGACAACCGCTTCGGCAACGGCTTCCGCTTCTTCGTAGGCATCATCGTTGCCGTGCACACCTTCTTCAATCAACGCTCGTACCTGATCGATCAGCTGTTCGATTTTCTCTTCTTCACGAACCAGTGCATCCAACAGCCGTTGTTGTGCTTCCTGCTGGGCTCTGGAATTCTGGGCCTGAATGCCCTTCAAAATTGCGACTTCCTTCTGGGCGACGACATCGTTACGGACGCTGCGAAGCGTTTTCAGCATTTGCTGTCGCGCGTCGGGATCGATATCGACGGTTCTCACCGCTTCTTCACGCCGCTTCAACTCACCAATGGCGGCGTCGGGATCGCTGGCGGCGATTTTCCGGGCGAATTGGATTGTGTCCTGTACCCGCAACCGCATCTCTTGTTCTCGAATGATGCGAATCCGCTCGAGTTCATCCAGCAAATCCAACTGTGCTGGCGTCGGGGCGTCCTGGTGTGGTTTCAAATCGTCGGCCGGTTGGGCTGGCGGCTGTGCTGCCACCTGGGCAACCGTTTGAATTGTTGCCTTCTTACGGGCCGCACCAATCAACGCTGCCGCTCGCACGTTCGATGGATCGATTTGTTTGATCGCCAAACCAATTTCTTCGGCCTGCTCCAAATTGCGAACAGCAATCGCTCGTTCGCCCGCCTGTGCCAGCGAATTCACTCGGTTTTCAAATGCGTCTTGTGCCGCACCAAACAATTCCCTTCCGGCCAACCCAACACTCAACCCCTGATCGGTTGCTGCCCGATTCCACATCGCGCCCAGGAACGTGTTGCCTGCCTGACCCGTTTTAGGAACCGTCACATGCCATCGCAGCGACTTGGCTTCGTCGTTAACAACAACATCCAATGTCTTGGGCAGAGTCCCTTTGCCCAGATAGATCGTTTCTCGGTCACTCCGCAACGGCAACGCGGTGGCCGGCAGCAGTTTCAGTTCGGCTTGCGAAAGTTCAATTGTCTTGGGATAGAACACCGGAAGATCGACTGCCGTCGCCAAGCGACGACCGGCTGCGACCAGGTTGCTCTGCTTTTTTTCATTTTGCGAATCAAACAGCACCACGCCACCAGTCTGCTGACCGATAATGCCCAGCAGTTGCAAATCGGTTTGCGGGCCGACGGCGTAACTGTGCATCGGCACCTGCCGTTCGCGAAGCTGACTCATCAGACTCTGCAGGTCGGTTTGCCCCAGCAGATTTGCGGTGCTCATTCCGTCGCCGATGTAAACCAGCGAACCGGGCCGTTTGGCATCGAGAGACTTGAGTCCTGCGCTGATTGCAGCCGGAAGGTTGGTTGCACCGGCTGGGAAACGTCGGTTCAATGCGTTCAATGCCGAATCGATTTCGTCTCCATGCGGAGCGACAAAGCCGGCCGAAAGTTGTTTTGCTTTGACATCGACGGCAAACAGGTTCACGCGGTCTCCGGCCGGAAGTTCGGCGAGAAACGTTTTCAGAACCGCGAATGCATGCGTTCGGTGTTCGCCCAATTGGCTGGCCGAGGTATCGACCAGAATCACGTGATCCCGATCCACGCGTCTCCCGGTGTCTGCCTTCAGTCCCAACGAGAAAAAAGTCTCGCCGTCGGGAGCAGCATAGACGTGAAGACTTGACGACTTCACATCAGTTTGTTGAGCCATAGCGGCTGACTGCAGGCAGCACCCAGCGGCGATGACGGCGACGAAAGACGAAAAACGACGGAACGATGTGCGGGACATCTCGCAACTCCCTGAAACCAAGGCTGAAAGAGCAACGTAACCGATTTGTCTGGCCCGATCTGCCCCCAAATGAGACAACAACACTCGAGGGCAACAATTTTTGGCGTTCTCCAGACCGCCGGACTCTCCCGGCGCACTGCGGCGACACTAGATTCATTCTACAGTCAGTCTCGGACCGCATAGTAGGAAATTTCCGCAAAAATTGCCGGAATATCCAAATTTGTCACATCGCATCGTTGCCAGCCTGCATCGTCAAAACTCTCGTTGCCATCCTCACCGGGCTTAAAGCCGGGTGCTCGCCAATTGTCGGAACTTTAGTCGAATTCTGCCGGCTGACTCTGCGTCGGCAGATCGTTGTCGGTTATGCCGATTTCGCTGAATTCGCGGCCGTCCTCGTGACGATGAGATGAACACAGCTGCCTCGATCCGCGCTGTGTTGTTCCTGTCTCCTGCCGCCCGTCTCAATTCGGCTTCCGTTGCATGTTCGTGCGCCGAACAACGTTGTTCTTCGCCGTGGCCGGCCTGTGCGCCGCCGGATTGGCCTGGTTTGCAGCTTCTCTGCCGGCCGGGCGAATCTCGCTCGATAGCATCGCGGTTGAGCAGCCGTATGCCATCGATGTCGCCTACGATCGAGCGCGACTCGATCTCGATCTGGACGAACACCATCGCTATCTGCTGGTCGTTGGCAGCCTGTCCGACGATCACCGGCCGCACACCGTCAAACTCTCGGCCGATGTTGTTTCTGCCACCGCAAAGTTACCCGCTCGCAAGATCGCCCCGCTGACGAGAACGTCGGCAACGACCTCCGCGCCGCGTGCCGAGACCGTCGGTTCTCGTCGTGTCGATCAGCAACCTGTTGGCACGGGGCAGGCGATACGTCGTTTCCATCTGCACGTGACCGACGGCCCGCTCGACGATCCGCGTCATTACGTTCAGGTTGTTGCCAGTCTGGTCGGCGAGGGCCGCAAAGTGCGCGTCTATCTCGATCGACAGCAGCGAATACGCGAACTGTCACCCGGGCTTATCGATGACGTCGTGCATCTGCTCGACGACGATTTGCTTCCCGCGTTCCGACAACAAATGGGCGGATTTCGCGATGTTGACGGCGACGGAAAATTCACCGTGCTGCTCTCGCCGTGGCTGGGGAAACTTCAGGGAGGCAAAACCTCGCTGGGTGGGTTCGTTCGCGAAAGTGATTTTCGCAACGACATCGAGTCGCCGTTTAGCAACCGCTGTGACATGATGTACCTCAACACTAATCTCACGGCCGGTTCGCATTTGAAAACGCTGCTGGCCCACGAATTCATGCACGCCGTCTCGTTCAGTGCGCGGTTGCCGTCGGCCGTCCGTCCCAATGGGCTGCCCGATGAAGAAGACTGGCTCAACGAGGCCATCGCGCATTTGGCGGAGAATCTCAACGGCGAGGGTTGGAGCAATCTCGATTACCGGATCAGCCGCTATCTCTCAGAACCGCAGCAGTTTCCCCTTGTGATCGACGACTACTATCACGCCGGCCTGTGGCGGAATCATGGTTGCCGGGGCGCGACCTATTTGTTCCTGCGCTGGTGCGTCGATGAGTTTGGCGTCGATATCCTCAATCGACTGATTCACGCCCCCGCGCGTGGCCGCGAGAACTTGAAGCACGCAACGGGAGTTGAATTCGACGAACTCTTCCGGCGCTGGACGGTTGCGCTGTTTCTGTCGAACCGCGATGCCACCACCGACGATGCGACTGAAACTGTTGCCGAGAATTTCGACGGGTATCGCTCGCTCGATTTGCGTGGTCAGGTCGCCGACTGGGGATTGGCGGGACCGCGTTCGGTTCTGTGGGATCTCGACAGTGCGCCTTGCACACTCCAGCTAGCCGGAACGTCGGTAGCCTTTGTTTCTGTGGATGTGCCGAAATCGAAGGGCAAGCGGCGAATTCACATCACCGGTGAATTCGGCACGAAACTGCAGGTCACACTCATCAAACTTCCGTCCGATTCGCCCGCAATCGAAATGGAAACGCGGTGGAGAGATGTGACGTCGGCAGATGTAGCGGCGCGAGACCGTGAGTTCACAATCGAATTCGCATCGTCGGCAACCGGGGATTTGGTCGTCGAGTCGATCTCGTTTGAACACAACCAAGGCAAGGCGCCAGAGACGCACTGTTTCACCGGCGAATCGCTGGATGGTTGCCGCGTCTCCACGGCCGAAGAGAATGCGACATGTTACACATTCGCGCTGCCCACGACGGCCCAAACCGGAGGCTGGTTGGGGAAGGTTGTGGCGCGCGATCAACGGGGTCGTCGCGCCAGTGCGTTTATCGACATCCCCGCGATCGGTGTCCGCCTCAGCGCAACGCGTTTAGGATCGAGCGACAAAAAATAAGTGTCGGTCGTCCCGTAGTGGTGGCTTCCAGCCGCCACAAATGTTGATCCAACATGGCGGCTGGAAGCCACCGCTACGTTGGGTCGGCTATTCCTCTTCTTCACCGAGGATTTGTGCGCGAACGGCGTACATTTGCTTCAGCCGGCCGATGGAGTACATGCGGACCAATTTGCCCTTGTACTGCAGGCGACCTTCGTCGTCGCGGGTGAGATTTTCTTTGATGTCGCCGTTGGCTTGGTCTGCGTACAGGCCGGCAAACGTAATCGGATCGACGCCGCGGCCCGATTCCAAATCGGCCAGCGCATTCCCTCCGCCCGCCATAATGGCGAACGCGTTGGGTGCCTGAGTGACCGATGTGTATCGGCCGTCGTTCTTCAATGCCAGCATGGCCGAGTTGACCGCGTTGTCTGCCTCGCGGATCTTGTCGATCGTTTCTTCGCTGGGGCCGGCGTCGGCCGGTGGTTGATTCTGTGCCTGCAAACCGGCGGCATCAAAGGCACCGCATGCTCCCAGCACGTACCCAACTGCGAGAATTCCGACACCATAGCAGCAACGAGTAAAAATCCGCATCGATCATCTCTCCCGATAGAAAAAACTCGCCAACAGGCGATCTCTGAAATATGTCACCTCAACGGACATTACGGTCTCACTTCAATACTCGCCTGCCCACCGCCCCGTTGCAATAGCAGACCCCGGAACCGGCAATTGAATCATGAAGATCGAACAGGGAATTTCGAATGATGAAGTGGGACTGATTTTCACGGCTTCCCCTCTTCTTAACTTCCTAATTCGACATTCCTTGTTCGATATTCGATATTCAAAACCGAAAACATGGCACGCCTCTCCACTCACGTCACCTATCTACGAACGTCAAACCAGTCTTCGCGAATAATCGTCGTATCGCCACTCTGCCCACTTCGCAGAAAGGTGCGGTTGTAACGGTAACCGCCACGCACGGCGTACCCATATCCGGTACCGGCAATCGCCGGCCGATACGCCCAGCGAGTTTGCAGGTTCGGCACCGCAGCCGTCGGCGGTCCGCCCGGTGGAGAATCGGTGAAGTAGGAGCGGTGATACATCCAACTGCCCGCGTCCGCTTCGGTCGCCATCAGCTCCGAAACTATCAGCAGCGTACAGGCAAGAAGAAGATAGAGTCGCCACTTGGGCGTGTTCTTCAGCAGATTGGCAATGGAATGCAACATGGTGCGGCTCTCGGCAAATGTTGACGGAAGTCACCGTCGCCGCAGCGGAAATGTTGCTTTTGGTCATCATTTCCGCCCCCAGGCGACGCCGCCAGAGTAATACGCATCCCGCGTGCCGAAACCGCCGTTGGTGTCTTAACAGTCCGTTGAAAAACGAAAAACATCGTAACCCGATGCGTAAGCGAGGCCGTTTACTCCGGGGAAACGGCCACTTGATTCACCTCGCTTACGCCCTTTGAAGTTGCGCATTTCAGTGTTCAGATTGGAGAAAGGGCAAAAGCTCCCCGTATATCGAAGCCTGAAGCGCAAGCGAAGGAGCTTGCTGGCATCGCGCTGGAACCATCCTTCGCTTGCGCTTCAGGCTTCGATACTTGGGGTTCTTGTCTCCCGTCAAGCCGAATAGCGCAACTTCAAAACTTACGCTTCGGGTTACTTTTGGAACCGCCTGCTATCCTTCGAACGGAATGCCCGCCGCTTCGTATCGCCGTTTCTTGTCGGCCTTGTCTTCCAGGATCACCAGACTGCCGGTGTCGGCGTCGTAGCCGTACATCTGGTAGGGAGGTAAGGCGGCGTAGCTCAAGTCCTTCGCCAACGTCATGAATTGCGCGTAGCTCGGATTCCCAATGTCGTTGGCCGTCTTCCAGATATCCATGTTGTGCTTGAAATTCGATATGTGGATGCTCGAACTCATGGAGATGTAGGCAGAGGCGGCCACCGTGATCGGATCGTTCCCGCTTATCTTGTTCTCGACGACGACCAGGTTTGGGTTCTTCGCCATCTCCGCTTTCTTGTCCACCACCTTCGCGGTCGTCTTACCGATGATGCTCGATGGATCTTTGGGGGGATTCACCGGCTGTGCCGCACCACCGCCGTTCGCCTGCCCTTTGCCGCCGGCCATGTTGTCGATGTCGCCGTCCATCTGATCGACCGGTGCAATCCCCGCTGGTGAAGAGGGTTGCCGCTCGGCGTTCATCGCCTCCTCAAAATCCCCGCAGCCGACTATTCCAACCAACAGCAACGTCGCAATGAAACAACGCATGACAAATCCCTCGTATGGCCCGAACCGTTAGAACCGTAACCGCCAAGCAGTGACATCTCACCACCCAGCCGACATTGTCGCCCTGCAGTAGTGAGAATGGCAAGAGAAGAGTGGAAAACGATCTACCGGTGGTTGGCGTCATTGAAGCGACGCACCATGGTGTTGGAGGCGGCAAAGATCTTCACGGACAATTCTGGTGTGCCTGCCATCAGCAGCCTGCACCATCCAACCTTGTTCGGACAAAGCGGTGCGTCGGCGCTGCGCTTTGACACACCCTACCCTGACGACTTCTTCCCGGCCTTGCGCTTCTTGCGGGCCGGTTTCTTCTTTGCGGTTTTGGCGACCAGTTTGCTCGTGGCTTTGGTCTGGCGATTCCAGGATGCTGCCAATTCTTTCACCAGTTCTGGTTTCTCCTTTGCCAGGTTGTTGGCTTCGGCGCGGTCGGTTTCCAGGTTGTAGAGTTTCCAGGGATCGCCCTTGGCGGCGACCAGTTTCCAGTCGCCCACGCGGATTGCGCGATTCTCCTCGTGCAGCCACCAGATTGAGTCGCGGTCGATGGTTACCTCCTGGCCGAACGCGAGGACGAGACTGTGGCCGGGTGCTGTGGGAATCGCTTCGCCTTCCCACTCGGTTGGTTTCTCAATTCCGGCGACTTCCAGAATGGTGGGGGCGATGTCGATGACGTGGCCCGGCGTGCGGCGGAGTTCGCCGCGTGCCTGAATACCGGCCGGCCAGTGAACGATCAATGGCGTGCTGATGCCACCTTCGTGAACCCAGGTCTTGTGGCGGCGAAACGGCGTGTTGGCGGCGCTGGAGAAACCGGGGCCGAGACACAGATAACTGGCCGCACTTCCGGGCGGCGCTTTGGGATCGTGTCCGCCGTTTCGTGCCATAATTTCCGCACTCGCGCCGTTGTCTGAAGCAAAGAAAATCAGCGTGTTTTCGTATTCGCCCATCGCTTTGAGTTGGGCGACCACGCGACCGATTTCACGATCCATGCGATCGACCATTGCGGCGTGAATCGCCATCTTCGTCGCTTGGAAGCGTCGCTGCACGTCGTTCAGGTCAACCCACGGCAGTGGCCGATTGATCTCGCCTGGCCCAAGTTTTTTGAACGCATCGGGAAAATGGTAGGGCGGGCCGACATCGGGTTCGAGTTTTGAAAGCGTGGTGTTGAGCAAATCGAGTTTCTGTTGACGGGCATGTCGTCGCTTCCGCATCACGTCCCAGCCATCGAGATATTTGTCGCGGTAGCGGGCAATGTCTTCGGGCGGTGCGTGCAGTGGAAAGTGTGGCGAGATGAACGCCACGTAATGGAAAAAGGGGCGGTCTGCAAACTTGGTCGCATGATCCTGCAGGCATTCGATGGCATGATCGGCGACGGCGGTGGAGGCGTAGTATCCTGTTTCGTCGGCAGCCGGCTTGATGCGAACGTCGTCGAGGGAATTGCCTGCAGCCGTAAAGAAGTTGCCCTGGTTTTTCATGTCGAGCGACCGATCGAAACCGCCGGCGAGCACTTTGCCGTCGATGTGCCATTTGCCGCTATGGTAGTTGCGATAGCCGTGCGGTTTGAGAAAGTCGGGCAGCAGCCGCGCCCATTTCTGGCGATTGCCGCGCCCGTGATCGGGCAGCTTGTCGCGACCCACCTGTTGTGCGTAATAGCCGGTCAACAGGGCGGCGCGTGTCGGCCAGCAGCGGGCCGTGTTATAGAACTGTGTGAATCGCAACCCGCCGGTCGCCAGCTTATCGAGGTTCGGCGTCTGGATTTCTCCGCCATAGCAACCGAGGTCCGAATACCCCATGTCGTCGGCCAGAATGAACACAATGTTCGGTCGATCCGGTTTCTCTGCAGCGGTGGCAACCAGGTTTGCGGCGAACAGACACAGCATCGCCGCAATGCCGATTCGGTATCGCCGCGCAGGTTTGGCAACAATCGTCTGGTGGTCAATCATGGTGTTCTTCCCAACTGTTTATTTCAGGCTATCTCGGGCACGAGTGGGATTACGCGATTCTTTCAGGTGAGATGGGCCGATGCAACTGGAATGCGCACGGGACCGGGGTGAGACAGTCTTGTCATCGAAAGCGAATGGAAATTGCAACCGCGGATTTCACGGATGGTCACGGATTAAGTCGATAATTCAGCACTCCAGGAGTGTAGAGGTAGTCGATGCATCTTAGCTCAGAGATTCATCCTCTTTGTTTTATCCGTGACCATCCGTGAAATCCGTGGTTCATTTCCGAATGCAACTGGGCCGCAGTTACCAGCCCGGCACGCCGGGTGCCCACGAGCAGAAATACATGGCGCGGGGGACGGTGGTGTCGAGCAGCGCTTTCCATTTCGCGCCCGGCTCTTCTGCTTCCATCGAGCCGATGAGCAGATCGAGAAATGTCTGTGGGTGTTGATAGGTCACGATTCGCACTTCTTTCAGTTTCAGTTGCTCTTGCAAATCACGCAGCGCGTCTTCCTCGTAGCCGATTTTGTCGACGAGACCGTTTGCGAGTGCCTGGTTGGCGGTGTAGATCTGGCCGGTTGCCAGTTTCCGTACAGCGGGTTCGTCGAGCGTCCGGCGATTCTTAGCAATCACGCCAATGAACCGGCCGAAGGCGTCGTCGAGGATTTCGTTCCAAACGGTGCGCTCATCGGCGGTCAGTTCGCGTAACGGGTTGAGGGCATCTTTGAAGGGGCCGGTTTTGAGCGGGTCGGATTTGACCTTCCATTCTGCTGCCAACTCACTGAGGTCGTATCGTGGAATGATCACGCCGATGGAACCGGTCCAGGTGGTCGGTTCGACATAAATGGGTGCGCCTTTGCCTGCTCCCATTGCAATGTAATATCCGCCCGACGCGGCCATCCGCTGCATGGCGACGTAAATCGGCTTCTTCTTTTCGCCGGTCTGCAGCTTTTGCAGCTCGTGGTAAATCTGATGGCTGTCGGCCACCAGTCCACCGGGGCTATCGATCACCAGCAGCACGCCCTTCACGTCGCCATCGTTGCCCGCCTGCTCAATTGATTTCAGAATGCGTCTGGTGAAGGGGGGCATAATGGTTCCGCGAACGCGAATGACGGCGATCTTTTCTTCTGCCCCGGCGTCGCCCGAATGAAACCGTTCGGTCGGCCCCGTCGCGGAGGCAAAGTAGTCCTGGTAGCTGTTGTACAGGGAGACGTTGACCAGCACCGAGGCGATCAGCCCGAAGAACAGCAGGCGGCTCAACCATCTGCCGGCATTGCTGGGTTGCTGTAGCACAATCGTCGGCGGACGCGTCGCTTCAGGCGAATTGGGTGCTTGCGGTTGTTTTTCGTCGCTCATGAATCTTGCTCCTTCTGTTTCGCGGCGGCAGACCGCCGGCGAAGGCTTGTGTGGGTCGTATTCTGTACCGGTCGCAGAAACTGGGTAAAGTTTAACGGTCGTAGTGGCCGCTGTCGGCGGTGACTCAGAATCGGTGTAAAAAACAGCAGAGACGTCACAATTCGGACGACCGGGCGTCGATAGATACTTTGAACAAATCGGTTACCCCAATTGCGACGATTATCCGTAGCCTGACGCATCTGTGCAACATTGGGGTAAGCCCCGAAATCTGCCACCGACGCGGTCTCGATTCCATCGACGGCCCTTTGGTGCAGGATGAATCGCCGGCGTACGACTTCCGCAGTCACGAGGAGATGAGGGACCATGAACAAACGACCTGACTACCCAGCACGCGGATGGTTGTACTGCGCTGCAACGAGTTTGCTCCTGATGGGGCCGACAATGGTGCACGCACAAACCAAAGACGCTGGCGAGACCAAGGCCAAGCCGACAGTGACGAAAGCTGGGGCCAAAACGACCCGGAAGACGACAAAGTCCAAGCCGGGTCTGTTGGCAATCTTCGGTAAGGCCAAGACGGCTGCGGCACCCAAAAAAGGCGCGTCGGCTCAACCGACATGCAACGCGTTTCGCCGGAGCCAACCGTCTGCTCACGGCCGGACGAGTCAGCCGATTCAGCAAACGGCCGGGAAGCAGCCGCTTCCATCGCTCGAGAAGCAATCCACGACACGGAAAACCACCACCACACGGACCCCAAAACCCGGTCTGTTGGATCGATTGTTGGTCCGCGACAAACCGCGCACAAGGCCGCGACGCGTTACCGCTCAGCAGAACATCCCCAAGAGGTCCAACGGAATTCCCGGACTCCTGCGCGGTTTCCTGCGGCCCAAGAGCAAACAACAATCAACCGCACGGCGTTTGCCGACGCGATCACAGTCTCAGCAACGAACGGCCAGCAAGCAGCCGATACCGGCTACCAAGCAGGCCGCAGTTCCCGCGCCGAAAGTCGATGACCTCGACAACGCGTTCCCGGAACTGACCGAAGCCGAAGCCGACAAGCAGAATAGCAACCCCTCGACCGAACTGACGGGCACGAAACTGACCGAAACGAAACCGGAACCGAAGGTCGAAGAAAACCCCTTCACCGGGAAAAAACTCGACGACCCGAGTGAATTCCGGAAGCCGATCGTTCAGTCGGCCTCAAACACGAGTGAAGAAAAGCCCGTCATCACCGGCAACTCGCTTCCGCCACTCCCGCTCGAAACTGCAGAAGAATCGAAGAGCGAGCCTAAAGAGGACGCACACGAAGATAAGCTGAAGCTGCTTGCCGAACGCGAAGCCATGAGCGGCTTCAAAGGATTTTGCCCGGTCGCCCTCCGTGATCGACGCGACCTCATCGACACCGATTCGGAAATCACATCGAACTTCGAAGGAAAGACCTACGAATTCTCGACAGTTGAAGCCAAAGAAAGCTTCGAAGCCGATCCTGCCAAATACGCTCCGACTCATCGCGGACACGATGTCATCGTACTGACCGAAGGCAACGTCGAATTGGAAGGCACGCTGGAAAACGCCGTCTGGTTCAAAGACCGCCTCTACCTGTTCAGCAGTGCGGCCACGCTGGAGACCTTCGTCGGCAACCCGGCGAAATACGCCAAGCAATCTGCCGCAGAATCCAAGCAGGACGACACGGCCTCGCAAGATGACACAGACTCGCAAAATGACACAGACTCGCAAAATGACACGGACTCGACTGACAGCACCGACGCTGACAGCGTTCCGAATCCCTTCGACGACATGGAAGCGGATTTTCCGCCCACCGCCGACGAGGAGACGATCGACGTCGAATAGGTGAAAACCTCTTCCGAGAGCAACGCTGAGTATTTTTTAAGCGACTTATTATTTTATCCAAAGACGTCCCCGGAATAGCCAACAACGGCTTCCGGGGACGTCTTTGTTTTTAGCCGCCGCGGGGGAAGGAAAAAGTAGAAAGGCGAAAGGAAAAAATGAAGTGGAAAGCAATTGCGCCTTTTTACTTTTTACTTTTTACTTGAACCAACCACCGCTGCCGCACGATGGCGTCGAATGAAATCAACAGCTTTCGCCAGCGAGGCAGGCTGACGCGGCTACTGTAGACGTCGTAATTACGGCGCTGAATCGCGTCCAACAGACCGCCGTAAATCTGCAGCATCGCCTGGAAGATTGGCTTCCCCGCCGGTTCCAAATAACCGTGCAACTCTTCTGCCCGGCGAAAATAGTTGCGGGCGCGTTCGGCTTCAAATTGCATCATCTTGACGAATCGTTCGTCGTATCGTTGGGCTGCAATGTCTTCGGCCGAATACTCGAATCGCCGCAGGTCTTCGCGCGGCAGATAGACGCGGCCCATCGCCGCATCCTCGCCGAGATCGCGGAGAATGTTCGTCAATTGAAACGCCAAGCCGCAATCGATGGCACGGTCGATCGCGCGCTCGTCGTCAAACCCCCACACGTGAATACAACACAGCCCCACCGCCCCCGCAACGCGATAACAATATTGCGACAATTCCTCGAACGTCTCAAACCCCCTCGGGTCGAGATCCATTTCGATGCCGTCGAGCACCGCGAACAGGTGTTCGTGCGGAACGCCACAACGTTCAACCATGTCGGCCAGCGCCGGGAATAGCGCGTGGCCAAATCGAGAACCATCCAGCGCCGCGATCAAATCGTCTCGCCATGCTTTCAGCAACTGCGCCCGTTCGGCGACCGGCACACTACTCTCATCGCCCAGATCGTCGGACACGCGCATGAAAGCATACAGCACACACATGTCGCGTTGCCGCACCGCCGGCAGCGTGAGAAACGAGTAGTAAAAGTTGCCCGCGGTTTGCTTTGCCAGCGACTTACACCAGGCGTACGACTCGTCGAGATCGAACTCGGTCGTCGCGGTCACTTTCTCGTTGTGAGTGTCGCTACCCATCGTTGTTTCGCTCGAAACAGCCAATCGTTTTCTCAGCGCCGACTCCGACCGCCAACGCCCCGCCACAACCGCCGACACAAACTGCCGACCAACAAGCCGGCTGCATCGCGTTTCGTCACCACCGGACGATGTTCCCACACGCGGTAACCAGTTTGCTCGATCCGATCCAAAATCTTCAGGCCGCCACGGGCGAATAAATCGATATCCACCTGCAGCCGCCCGGGCAATCGTTCGACCAACGGCAACCCGGCCGTCAACAGCTCGCGCGCACGGCCCACCTCGAACCGCATTAACTCCACGAACGACTCGTTCGTCAACCGCGATTCCAACTGCTCCCGAGTATACCCGAACCGCTCGCAATCCTCCCGCGGCAAGTAGATTCGGCCCATATCGTAGTCGCGGGCAACGTCCTGCCAGAAGTTCGCCAACTGAAGCCCGGTGCAAATCGAATCGGACCAAGCGGCGTTTTCGTCGCTGAATTCGCCGCAAACATGTAACACTAGCCGCCCCACTGGATTTGCACTGCGGCAGCAATAATCGCGCAGTTGCTCGAATGTGTCGTAAGCAAACACGCGCTGATCCTGCTCAAACGCAGAAATCAAATCGGCAAACGGTTCCGCCGGAATCGAACACTCCGCAATCGTTTGCGACAATGCCACAAACACCGGGTGTCGCGACTGACCGTTGTAACAGGCGGCCAATTCATCCCGCCACCAGCCGAGCAATTCCAGAGACCGCGCGCGGTCGGAAATCTCGTCCGCCAAATCGTCCGCCCAGCGGCAATAGGCATACACATTAAAGAAGTGTTGCCGCAACCCCCGCGGTAGCAAGCAGGAGACCAGCGAAAAATTTTCGTAATGCGCTCGCGCCAACCGCCGACACCACGCTTCTGCGTCAGCCAGCGAAAGCGTCGGTCGATCAACCGCCTCCGGCCCCCACTCGCGCAAGGACTCCGCGAATTCGCCGGTTGCATTGGATTCAGAATCTTTCATCACGCCAGACATAATCGACCCGTCTGTGTTTCCACATCCCGAGTCTATCACGGCCAACCCGATTGCACATCGGCCTACCGATTTGTGTGTTGGTGATTCGACCGTGAGCGGCCGACTTCGGAAATGTTGAGGTTGCTGACATCTTGGTCAGTTTGGTCGGTACTGCGCGGCCCGACCCGTCATTCCCGCGCAGGCGGGAACCCAGCGAACCAGCAAACAACACAAGATAACCATCGACACACTCACGTCAGCCGAATCAGTGCCCGCGTACCGAACAGCTTCGACACACGACATCGCGACCGCGTCGCAGGCGCGGTCCAACTCATCCGGCGATCAGGGCGATCGCACGTTAAACTGCTGCAAAACCAGCGTAGATGTCATCGAGGACGCTCTCGTCCCAGCCTGCGCGGAGCCGTTTGCCGCGAATGTTCTCTTTGATCGTCGTGTCGCGTTGGAGAATTGTC
>Ga0114996_10002639_pt1 | contig 23101 bp, 24 predicted proteins | sample ArcticOcean_MG_C_4_FD_87039 | JGI IMG/M metagenome (GOLD analysis project Ga0114996, IMG submission 87039) | Marine microbial communities from western Arctic Ocean - ArcticOcean_MG_CB4_134 | ecosystem: Environmental > Aquatic > Marine > Oceanic | place: Arctic Ocean: Canada Basin | collected... | reverse complement strand
GAGACCGTCCTACAGAAGCGCGGTTGGGTCAAGATCTGCGTAAGCACGGCCTAGCAGTCGAAAAATCGCTTACCGAGTGGATGGGACTTTGGGGCATACCGTTCTAGAACTCTGCTGTGACGTTCGATTTCGTATACCGCACTAAATTATTTAAGTTTAATCTAGTCTCAGCCCGAGGGGCAGTTCATGAGTGATCCAGCGCGCGTAGCATTAGTAGTCTGCCCTGGCGAGAATTCGCAGCCATTTATTGATGCGATAGCACACGGAGCCGGTCATGCTGTTGTCATTGAATCGGATGATGAACTACCTGGTGACGTCGGTGGTTTGATGGTCGCTGGTGAAGCAGGATTCGTATCTCCTGACAGCTTGCCTGTTGCTCTCGTACAGGCAATCAACGCTGGATTCCCTGTATTGGGTATCGGTTGGGGCATGCACGCTCTCAACATCGCCCTAGGTGGCGAACCGCCGATCGCAGTAGAAGGTCACGGTGATCCTGGCGAGGATCCAACGAAACACACATCGTTCATGGCACCGGGCGGTAAAGTTGGATACACGATCGCTGGATCAGGTTGGGTGACGATTCCTTCGGCCCATACACACGGCTTACTTCCGGCTTATGTTGCCGATGGATTGCTGTCTTCGATGTACGCAGAAGATCAGGTTGTTGAAGCTATAGAGAAACCAGGGCGTGAATGGCTGATCGGCGTTCAGTGGCCTGCTCATCTCCACGAGCGTACTCCTAAAGGGTTCGATAGCCTGCTGCTCGCCCTTGTCGAACGCAGCGAGCATTAGTCCAAGATTTTGAAAGACCTCGCGTGCGGGTGCGCACGCGTTGCGCGTACAAGCGGGGAAGCGTAGTGTTGAGTCATTAACTTTCGTATTGGGCTCCAGTTTGCAGCGATACGGTTTGTCATCATCCCATTAGCCGGAGAATTATATGGTCAATAGCGACCTCGGCAGCATCAGACCAATTAGCATCGAAGACGAAATGAAGACGTCTTACCTGGACTACGCAATGAGCGTAATTGTGTCTAGGGCGCTTCCCGACGTTCGTGACGGCTTGAAGCCGGTACAGCGTCGTATTCTCTATGCCATGCACGATCAGGGGATGCGTCCAACTTCTTCGTACAAGAAGAGCGCACGTCTGGTTGGTGAAGTACTAGGTAAGTACCACCCGCATGGTGACCAGTCGGTTTACGACGCTCAGGTTCGAATGGCGCAGCCGTTCTCGCTCCGCTACCCATTGGTAGACGGTCAGGGTAACTACGGTTCTGTTGACGGCGATCCACCGGCTGCTATGCGATACACCGAGTGTCGCTTATCGTCGATCACGGAGATGATGCTTAGCGATATCGATCGTGACACAGTCGACTGGGGAGAGAACTTCGACCAGTCACTTAAAGAGCCAACAGTTCTTCCTGCTCGATTGCCAGCGTTGTTGGTAAACGGTGCTTCCGGTATTGCTGTTGGAATGGCAACAAACATTCCACCGCACAACGTTGCTGAGATATGTGACGCTATCGTTCATATGATCGGAAAACCTGACGCTTCAGTCGATGACTTGATGCAGTTTGTGCAGGGTCCTGATTTTCCAACTGGCGCTCACATTTGGGGTCAAGAAGGCATACGAAATGCCTACGTTACTGGTCGTGGGCGCGTAATGGTTCAGGCCGATCACAAGATCGAAGATATTGACAGACAGGAACGTAAACGCCTCGTATTCAACGAGATTCCGTTCCAGGTAAACAAGGCGAATCTAGTTGCGAAGATTGCTGATCTGATCAAACAACGCAAAATCGAAGGTATTAGCGAAGTTAGAGATGAATCCGACCGTAAAGGCATGCGAGTGGTTCTGGAGCTTCGACGTGGTGCTCACGTGCCGGTTGTGCTCAACAATCTGTACAAGCAAACGAACCTTCGCAATTCTTTCTCAGTCAACATGATCGCTTTGGTCGATGGCACTCCAAAGGTGCTTACGTTGAAGCAGACGCTTCGTCACTACATTGACTTCCGAATCGAGGTAATTCGAAGACGAGCCGAATTTGATCTGAAAAAGGCTAAAGCGCGGCTCCACGTGCTCGAAGGTCTGCGCATTGCGATCGATAACCTTGATCGAGTGATTGCGCTAATTAGAGCTTCAGCCGACGTTGAAGAAGCCCGTAATAGTTTGATGGCAGAGTTCAGCCTTTCCGAGATTCAGGCGCAAGCCATTCTCGATATGCAACTGCGTCGTTTGGCTGCACTTGAACGTGAGAAGATCGAGAACGAATACACCGAACTTCTTAAGGTTGTAGCCGAACTCGAAGCGCTTCTTGGCGACAGCGCTCAAGTCCTTGGTGTCGTGCGCAAAGAGACCCGAGAACTCAAGCGAAAGTATGGTGACGAACGCCGCACAGAAGTGCATCGGGAAGAGCTTGGCGATTGGCGCCGAGAAGACACCGAACCGCACGAAGATGTTGTTATTACTCTTAGCCGTAACGGCTACGTAAAACGGGTCAAGCTAGATACTTATAAGAAGCAACACCGGGGTGGTAGAGGCGTCCGAGGTCAGAGAATGACCAAGGAAGACGATGTAACGCCACACTTACAGATTGCCGACACGCACGACTATCTATTGTTCTTCACAGATCGAGGTCGAGTATTCGCATCGCGAGTATTTGAACTTCCTGCCGACCAGTCGAGGAATTCTCGTGGTACGCCAGTGCAGAACCTTGGTTTCAATATGGAACCGCGAGAGGAAGTCCAGGCGGTGGTTGCCGTTTCGAGCTACCTCGAAGACACGTATCTGGTGATGGCGACTAAACAGGGTCAGGTGAAGCGAATGCACCTGCCGTTGCTTAGGAATATGAACCGTAGTGGACTGCGCTGCTTCAATTTGAAGGGTGATGACGGGCTTATTGGCGCAGTGCTTGCTGATGATACTCAGGATGTAATTCTTGTATCAAAAGAAGGTATGTCGATTCGCTTCAAGTCTTCCGAAGTACGGACACGTCAACGTGCTGCCGGCGGAATGAAAGGCATGACAGTTCAGGGCAAGGATGAAGTCGTCTCGATGAACGTTGTCGATGACGAGGGATACTTGCTTATCGTCAGCCAAAAGGGTTACGGAAAGCTTTCCCTACTACGTCACTATACTCAGCAGCGTCGTGGCGGAAAGGGCTTGATTACTCTGAAAGTCACACCAAAGACCGGCAACGTTGCCGACTCGGCGGTGGTGAGCGAAGACATCAGGACCGACAAGACCGGCATGCTAGTGCTTGTTAGTGAAAAGGCTCAGGTTATTCGGACAAATCTTGGCGAAATTCGATCAACAGGTAGGATCGCTCAGGGTGTGAAAATTCAGGTGCCGGACGCTGGAGACAAGATATCAGCGATTCGAGTAATCGACGAGCGGCGTGAAGCTAGAGCCGTGCTCGACCTAGCGGAACTGGAAAACGGTAATGAATCTCACAGTGAGAATGAAGTCCGAGACGAATCGAGTGGTGAAGTCGAAGTTACGACCGAAGACTAATTCGAGGTTGTTTGAATAGAAATTACGATCGGGCTGTCTTGGAGAATATCAAGGCAGCCCGGTTTGTTTAATCACCAACCGGCATCTTTGATACTGGAAGTATTTTTTGGATATTTCACGTGATACTTAGCGACTCCGTACACCCAATCGCTAGGGGAATAGCTCAAAATTACTAGATGCTCAATGCCAGCGGCAAGCTCTTCATCCGACGGAAATACTACATCCTTTCTATTTGGGCGATTGTCATTTTGGCTGCGTTGCCGTTCTTTCCTCGTGCCAATGAATACCTAAAGCCGGGCGGATTCTCGAACGAATCATTCCCATCGGTTCAAGCTCGTAAAGTGCTTCAGGAACGACTTGAGTTAACGACACTAACCGTTGATTTTGTGTTCAGTCACCCGGATTGGTCGCCATTCGATCCTCGATTCTCCGGTGCGGTAGAGGATGCTATTTCCGGCCTCCCTGACTTAGAAAATATTTCTAACGTCGTAACTCACCTCGACGACCCTAAACGAGCCTCTGCCGTTAGCAATACGGTCCATGCTTCAGTAGGGCTGACAATGGAGCTGGAGGAGTCTCTCGATTATCTCGATACGGTGATAGAAGCAGTAAATCCAGGGCCACTCGATCTGTTAATCACCGGCGGTCCAGCGTTGTATCGCGACATTTCATTGGCAAGTGAACGTGATTTACGGCGAGGTGAAACCGTCGCATTCCCGGTTGCAACGCTTGCTCTGTTACTTGTATTCGGAACCTTAGTCGCGGCGATCCTGCCAGCCGCAGTTGGCGGTGGGGGAGTACTCGTCGGTTTAGCGATGGTGTTCTTCATATCACAAGGCATCGACATGTCGGTGTTCGCTTTGAACATCGTAAGCCTGTTGGGAATCGGAATCGGAATCGACTACTCGCTGTTCTACACGTCGAGATTCCAAGAAGAATTACGTAACGGGAAATCTGTCGATGACGCTGTCTTGGGGGCTCATGTCCATGCTGGTCAGGCAATTCTATTTTCAGCTGTCACAAGTCTGATCGGACTATTGAGTCTCGTTTTCTTCGACGTAATGATGCTTCGATCGGTCGGCATAGGTGCAGTTGCAGTTATTTTTGCAGCTTTGATCGCAGCACTTACGTTGATGCCAGCGATATTGGCTGTCTTGGGTGAACGAGTGAACAGATTCAGGATTGTTCCAAATTGGAACAATCGTCCTAGCTTTTGGGTACCGCTATCGAACTGGGTGATGAAACGACCGTGGCTCGTGCTTGTCCCAACTTCGGCTGTGCTGATTTTGCTCGCAGTTCCGGCGTTATCACTTCGACTAGGAACTGTTGACGCGACCATATTGCCCGACTCTCTGGAATCGAGGCAGGGCTTCGACGTACTCAGAGAAGAATTCGGATTCGCCCTGCAAACCGTAATTCCGGTGGTCTATACGTTCGCCGCAAAAGATGACTTGTCGGTCGCTGGCGATCCGTTCTCCGCTGGAAATATTAAACGCGCGTTCGACATTGGACGGGAATTTGAACAACTCTCCGGCGTTTCGAGCGTGACGAGTATCGTGAACCTCGAGCCGACGTTCGGCACGGATGAGTACGAGCTTCTCTACACTCATCCAGAATCTATCACCGACGTCGCTGCCGCCCGAATTGTTGAAGAGTCGGTTCGCAACGGTGCGATTTTGTTCCTAGTTCACAGCGATATGCACCCATTCTGGCCTGAAACTCGCCAGTTAGTAATTGACATACGAGCGCTAATTCCGCCGAGTGGTGAGTTTCACGTAAGCGGTGGTGCGAGCGAAATAGCCGACATAATCGATGCGCTCTACGGCAAGTTCCCGTATGTCATTGCCGCCGTTTTGGGCGTGACTTACATATCGCTAATGGTGCTGTTCCGATCGGTGTTACTGCCTTTAAAGGCGGTGCTACTAAACGTGCTCTCGATTCTTGCAAGCTACGGAGCATTGGTATTCGTATTTCAAGAAGGAAACTTTAGCGGAATATTGAACTTTGAAGCGATGGGAGTTATCGAAGCGACCTTGCCCATACTTTTATTCGCAATTATTTTTGGCCTTAGCATGGACTACGAAATATTCCTGTTGTCTCGAGTCGCTGAGGCTTATGAACGCACGGGCGATAACGTTACCGCTGTAGCCGAGGGGCTCCAGCGGAGTGGCTTAATCATTACCGGAGCCGCATCGATCCTCATCATAGTCGCTTCGAGTTTTGTGCTCGCCGATGTCGTAGTCGTGAAGGCCATCGGACTTGGTTTGGCGATCGCAGTGTTCGTTGACGTGACATTAGTCAGGGCTCTAATTGCTCCCGCCATTATGCGAATCGCCGGTCCGTGGAACTGGTGGCTTCCGGGTTGGCTCGACCGGATATTGCCGGAGGTGAAACGTGTCGATTAGGTACCTGTATCCTCTCTTGATGTTAGCTGTCGCCTCGCTAGTAGCGGTCACTGCTTGCGTGGAATCTTCTGAGCCCCGTGAAATACCAGTGGGCTCAGTTCCAGATCCCACCGCCACCCCTTCGCTCGTCACATTTCCTGTTGATGAACTGGATCATGAAACTCGACTTGAATGGTGGTATCACAGCGGACATCTTGAGTCTGAATCTGGCAGGGAGTTCGGATTCCACTTTGTCGTATTCAAAGTGGACGACGGACTTAACGAACCGAACTTTGTTTCACAGCTTGGAATTCTCGATGTCGAAACTGGTGCGCACTATGAATCAGCTAGGGCAGAATCCGGTATGCGTCAGATCAACGGCGGACCGATGACCATTGGCATTGCGGATTGGGTTTACGGTCTGCTTCCGGTAAAGGGTGGACATTCATTTTCTGCGAGAAGTGGTGATATTGGCTTGTCGCTTGATCTTGAAGCTGTTGCTCCCGTCATGCTCCACAATGAGATCGGCTGGCTGCCAACGGAACTTGGTTCCACTTATTACTACTCGTGGCCGAGACAGGAAGCGGTTGGCGAGCTGACTATAGATGGCGAGACTTCCCAAGTCACGGGTACAGGCTGGTTTGATCACCAGTGGGGCGACTTTTTCGTGCTCGGTAAGCCCGCTGGATGGCAGTGGTTCGCTGTTCAGCTTGATGACGGCGGATCGCTAATGATCACTCAATCACGAGGTATTAACGGCGAAATCGTTGATACGTACGGTACTTTCATGTCGCCAGACGGAACTGTTCGAGATCTCCAAGCCGAAGCCGATGGGATTGATCTCACCGCTTTAGGTGAATGGACGAGTCCTGAATCTGGCGCCACGTACCCATCTGGCTGGTCATTGACTATCGATTCGCTCACGATGGATTTAATAATCAATCCAGCGGCGAAAGATCAAGAGGTCCAGATGGGACTGCCACCCGCATCTACTTACTGGGAAGGGAAAGCTTCCGTTAGTGGCCGACAGAACCGCACACCAGTAGCTGGCAATGCCTATGTAGAACTCTCCGGTTACGTCGAACCTAAGCCTGTCGAGTGGATGCAACGCCATTAATATCGCTGCTTAGTCCGATTACACGTTTATACTTCCGCCACTGGTTTCGAACTTTCGAGAGGCGACAGAATTGCAGACGGCCGAATCAATTGCAGAGATGTACCGCGACGCGTGGTCGAGATTCGCGACTGGGGTCACCGTAGTCACTACGCTCGAACCAAGCGGAGCTGTGCACGGGATGACCGCCAACAGCGTGACATCAGTATCGCTTGATCCCCCGCTGGTTCTCGCTGTAATCGGCGACTCGAGACAAACACATGCTTTGATTGAAGCTACGGGTCGGTTCGGTATGAGCATTCTCGACGCATGTCAAACCGAAATCGCTAAACACTTCGCAACTCCGCCCGAATCGCGTGGGGAATTGGCTGGAGAAAAACTCGATCAGCTTTCGGACACTCCCGTTATTGCCAATGCGATAGCCGCTATGGATTGCAAAGTTATAGCGGCTCACAAAGCCGGCGACCACACAGTGTTTATTGGCGAAGTGCAATCGATTAAGGTTGGCGAGGGCGATCCGCTGGTGTGGTTCCAGCGACAGTTCGGTGGATTCACTGATAGTGACTCGAACCAAAACTCCAGCAGCGATTTTGAGTAGGTAAAATCGTGCGAATTGCCGCGATTTCAGTCGCTCCAATATTTCCTAATTACGTCATTGGCGGATCGCAGAAGATTCTCGCTGATGTGACGGCTGGTCTGAAGAACTCAGGTCACGACGTTCAAATCTGGTGCACTGGAACTAGATTGCATGACGGTGATTTCGAAGTTGGCGGAGTTACTATTCATCCCGATCTTCAATTTCGGGGATCGTTTCCAGCAACTCATCAGGTTTCTCCGGTCGCTCTCGCTCGATCAGCTGAAGCCTTGTGCAACGCCGCCGAATGGGGGGATCGAGTCTATCTCCATGCTGATGCTGTTTATTTGCGACATGCGTTAGAGGGAGTCGAGATCATTAGGTCGATTCATGACTACGTCTACGAAGAGGCACTTCTGTCGACGTTGACCCTTCCGGCCGCAGCAACCATCGCTCCGAGCGACTATATGAAACGAGTTATCGAAACGACCGTTGCGATGACCGGAAAAAAAACGATAGAGCGAGTGGTGGCGATACCGAACGGTGTGCATGTTCCAGATACAATCCCGATTCCAGCACTTCCAGATGGAATATCACCTCGTGGTGAACACGATCTGATTTTATTGTTTCCACATCGACCCATTCCAACGAAGGGAGTGACCGAAGCAATCAGGACGGCAGTTGCAGTTCAGAAAATCGAATCCGCAAAAAATGTTCGATTGTTGATACCGGCGTATCCTGCTGATTCGAATTTTGACGAGGTAGCTGGCTCAACGGACGAACTTCTGAAGCTGGCGAGCGATCTGGGTGGCGTCGATATCGTGGAACTCCATAGTTGGCTTAGTACAACCGAAATGGCCGGATATTACGCGGCAGGAGATGTGACTCTATGCATCGGATCGTTTGTTGAGTCCTTTGGTCTGGTTCCAGTTGAATCAGTTGCGAATGGCACGCCGGCAGTCTGCGCCAGAGTTGGCGCATTCAGGCAATTTGCTGATGTTGATGGAATTATCCTTGTGCCATATGGCCAGATAGATGCGTCGACTCAGGCGGTGCTTTCAGCCGCCGGTGCACTGGAAGATCTGATCGAGTCAGGTCGTTCCCAGATCAGTCACGCCTATTCTCCGTATTCGATGATTCAAGGTTATGAATCGATAATTTCACAAACTTTATCTGACGAGCGGAAAATCGAACTTGCGGCCGACGATCAGCTGTCGTTTGCACCTTGGTGCGACATACAGGGTCAGGAAATTTACGACGACTACACAGCGACCCGCCTACAATACCCACATCTTGTCAGTGCCTTGAAAGCAAACGCAGGGCTAATCCGATCAGAGCCTCTCCTGCTTTCGGCAAGCCTCGATGATGAGGTCAGGCACGCCAAAGAACTAGGAATACTGATTCCGAACTACGTGATCAAATAGCGTGGCTTATCCGACGTAACCTCGGATTTTGATCGTCTCTGCCACACGGTTTACTGCGACATCGAACGCTGCCTCTCGCAATGATCCGCCGTTTCGATCCGCCTGCGCCTTCGTTACGTCGTAGGCTTCGTTCATCTTTTTATCGAGCTCTCGGTTCACACGTTCCAGTTCCCAGTTGAACACTTGGATGTTTTGTGCCCACTCGAAATAAGAAGCGATCACTCCGCCAGCATTGGCGAGAATGTCAGGAATGATGTTCTTGCCCGCGTCAGTCAATATTTCGTCGGCGACTGAAGTAACCGGTCGATTCGCCCCCTCGACGATTATTCTTGCCCGAACATCGGATGCGTTCTCAGAGGTGATAACGTCTTCGATCGCCGCCGGAATGAGCACATCGCAATCGAGGGTCAGCAGATCGGAATTGTCGAGCGGATCCGCATCAGCGTAATCCGAAACCGTGCCACCATCGAGCACAATTCGCAGTAGCGCAGGTATATCAAGACCTGAAGTATTGATGATTGCTCCATCGACATCTGATACGGCGATAACCTTCGCACCGTTGTCGAACATGATTTGCGCTGCCGCCGCACCCACTGCCCCGAAGCCCTGAACAGCTACGGTGCATTGATCTGGCGTCGACCCAGAATCGACAATTGCGCGGCAACCTACTACCGCAGCTCCTCTACCCGGCGCTTCCGCTCTGCCTAGTGATCCGCCAAGCTCGATAGGCTTTCCTGTGACGATGCCGGGAGTGTGACCATGAATCGATCCGTAAGCATCCATGATCCAAGCCATCGTCTGAGCCGAAGTGCCTAGATCTGGTGCTGGGATGTCACGGTTGACGCCGATTACGTGGTGAATGCTCATCGTGTAGCGGCGGGTTAGCCTATTTAGTTCGCCCGTCGAAAGATCGCGTGGATTTACTGAAACCCCACCTTTGGCACCCCCAAATGGCACATCGGCAAGGGCTGTCTTCCATGTCATCAGCATGCCGAGCGCACGGGTGTGGCCTAAATCGGCGTTCGGGTGGTAGCGGATTCCACCTTTATATGGACCACGTGCCGCATTGTGCTGTGAACGATAGCCGCGGAACACTCTGACTTTGCCATCGTCCATCTGTACAGGCAGGCCAACTTGAATCTCACGCCACGGCACGACGAGCGTTTCTCTCATGTCATCTTCGAGCCCGAGACTGCGAACCGCGGTGTCGAGACTGGCGATCGTGCCGTCGAGCATTGAGGTATCTTGGGCCATTGCGAGACTCCTATCGGAAGCACCGAAAATTAGATTCTTAGGCCCGTGAAGCCTATATCAATGTGAATGTGGGTGGAAATCCACCAAAAATGAAATTGACCCTGTGGAACATTCGTACTTAGAATAGTTAGGTTGGGCAGCGAACGGATAAATACGAATGACAACAGATTACGCAATTATAAATACAGGTGGAAAGCAGTACCGAGTTCGTGAAGGCGATACGGTATCTGTTGAAACCATCCCAGGTGACGTCGGATCCGACTTCACTTTTGACCGTGTGCTTATGACTTCGGTCGATGGCAAGCTCTCTATTGGAGCCCCATCAGTTGAGGGAGCAACGGTTATCGGCGAGATCTCCGAGCACGGCAAAGCCGACAAGGTGATTTCACTCCGATACAAGAATAAGACTCGACAGCGTGTAAAACGTGGTCACCGACAGCAGTTTACGTCGGTCAAGATCAAGTCGATCTCGGCTAAATAGTTCACTCCTGCATCTTTGCAGAGTACTGGAACATCTAAATGGCACATAAAAAAGGTGGCGGAACTTCCCGCAACGGTCGCGATAGTGCAGGCAAACGCCTGGGAGTCAAGGCATTCGCAGGTGAAGCGGTTTCAGCAGGGTCGATCATTGTTCGACAACGCGGAACTAAATTTCACACTGGCAGCAATGTTGGAATCGGCCGTGATCACACCATCTATGCACTCGTGGATGGTCAAGTCAGGTTCGACTACGCTCGCAAGGACACCAAACGGGTCAACATCGATCCTGTAGTTTCCTAGTCAGGTAAACGAGAGATATGAAAGCCAATATTCACCCTACCTACCACGTCAAGGCAACAGTTGAATGTGCCTGTGGCAATTCTTGGGAAGTCGGGTCAACCAAAGAAAGTCTGCGGACTGAAATCTGCAGCAAATGCCATCCTTTCTGGACTGGCGAACAGCGAATCGTTGACACCGAGGGTCGTGTCGAGCGCATGATGCGCCGTTACAGCCTCGGATCAATCGACAAGAGCTAATTGAATAGGGGCGCCATTCCGGCGCCCCTATTCTTATCATAAAAATTTGTCCTCACCTCAATCTTCACAAAAACGACCGGTTCTTTACGGTGGTCAAGCTGTAATCGAGGGTGTGATGATCCGAGGGCAAAGCCGAGCCGCCCTCGCTGTACGTCGCCCAGATGGCATAATCGTGCGTCGATCTATTCCGCTCGAAACCTGGGCCAATTCTTCCCTTCGAAATATTCCGTTCCTACGGGGTGTACTCGTGCTGCTAGAAACTCTTCTGGTCGGCATGAAGTCGCTTACGATTTCAGCCAACGAGGCAGCGGCGGATGAAAATCCTGAGAAAGATCAGCAGCTGTCATCCGTAGCGATGGCGAGCCTGCTAACGGTTTCACTTATTCTCGGGATCGGAATATTTTTCCTTATACCCGTGTTTGTATCTCGGCTGGTAGATAACTCTGGTGCTAACAACTTCATTGCCAACTTGGTTGAAGGTGGAATTCGTCTGGCATTATTCATAGGCTACGTGTGGATAATCGGCAAGATGAACGACATCAAGCGAGTGTTCGGGTATCACGGTGCCGAGCATATGGTTGTTCACGCTCATGAAGCACGAGAGCCACTTACTCTCGAATCTGTACGGCGATTCCCACCAGCACATCCACGCTGCGGAACGTCGTTTCTGATGACGGTGGTTCTTGTTTCGATAATCATGTTCATGTTCTTTCCACGTGATCCGTTCTGGTTTCTCGTAGTTTCACGAATCGTGTTGGTGCCGATTATTGCGGGAATTAGTTATGAATTTATTCGTTTTGCCGGAACGCATCAAAACAACATTTGGATACGAATGTTCAACTCGCCAAACATCTTGCTTCAAGATCTGACAACACGTCAGCCTGACGATGGAATGATGGAAGTTGCGATTACAGCAATCGAGTACGCCATAGCAATGGACGAAGAACGAGCAGTGCCGAGCGACAATAAATCAGAACTATCATCTGATCCGTTCGAGCCGGTGGCCGCTGTAGGCACAGCCGAGCCTAGTCCGCCGCCGACGAGCTAGCGCTGCCTAGTGCTCGAGCCGTTTAGCCTCGCCGTTTGGCGAGAACTTCCCACACCATATCGACTGGCATCTTTAATGATGCCAATAGAACCATGCAGTGGTACAACAGATCGGCCATCTCGTTCGCCACATCATCATGAGTCTGGCTTACCGAAGCGATAGCCGTTTCGCCAGCTTCTTCGACAACCTTCTGCGCTACACGACCGGGACCTTCTTCGATTAGTGAAACCGTGTACGAGCCCTCGGACTTCTCTGATACACGCTGATTAATCACATCGAGAAGTTCTTGCATAACGCCGGGTCCGAGCTTTGCGGTTGAACCGTCGGCTTCGAGTAGGGCGGCGTCAAGCACGCCTGAGTCAAAGCAAGAGTCGGCGCCAGTGTGACATGCAGGTCCTACTGGATTCACTTGAACGACAATGGCATCGCCATCACAGTCTTGCTGAACCTCGACCACTTTCAAGAAATTACCTGAGGTTGCGCCTTTGTGCCAGAGTTGTTGGCGGCTGCGTGAATAGAACCAAGCGTCAGGACCTTCGAGGGTTCGCTTTAGCGCTTCTTCGTTCATGTACGCGTGCATCAAAACACGACCGGAACCGGCATCTTGAACAATTGCTGCTAGCAATCCGCGATCATCTAACTGAATCATTTCGAATATCTCCCTAGAGATGAAGAGAAGCTTTGTGGAACTGTAAATCTTGTAAGATCAATCGAACCGTAACTATCGACTATAGAAAACGTGGCGAGTCACCCGCCGATATGTTCGAGTATTGCTGACAAATCTCGTAAATCAGTAATCTCTATATCGGGCTCTGGCTCACGATCGACTTCTTCACCGTTTCGATTTATCCAGACTGTAGTCGCTCCCGATCGATATCCGCCAAGAACATCATCGAACAGCTTATCGCCAACATACCAAATCTTACTTGGATCGGTCTTGAGACCAGCGTAGAGATACTCGAAAGCCGCTAGAGCGGGTTTGTACACTTCAGCCGATTGCGAGCTTGCTACGAAGTCGAACTCAAGCGCTTCACTCGCTAGCAAAGGTAAAAGACCTTCGTTATCTGCATTTGAAAATACCCCGAGCTTCACTCGACCTTTGAGCAGATTAAGTGCCTCCACCGTTTCTGGAAAAACCGGACGATCAGTCATGTGTAACGCTGCGCGGTCTCCGGCTGCGTTTGCGTTTGCATCTTCGAGCTTCAGATCATCGAATACTTGCTGGAAACACTCGGTCCACGCCTGTCGATACGACTTGAACGGCGGACTGTTATAGGGTCTCCCAAGGTCGGTTCGAATTTTGCGAAAGTTTACTTCGTACTTGCGCCAGTGAGTCCAAAACTCATCTGGTGTCAGTGGAATTTTCTGATCTTCGATAATCTCAGCGAAGGCAACTTTCCAACCATCATGATTGTTAAGGAACAGAGTGTCATAGCAGTCGAACGCTATGGCCTCAGGCAATACTGGCTCACCTGATCTCAGGGTTACTGGCAACTGTTAAACCTCCCGCATCGGAATGCCGCGTTCGGCAAGATACGACTTGACCTCGGAAACTCGTAGTTCGCCGAAGTGGAAAAGGGATGCAGCTAAAACAGCGTCGGATTTACCTTCGACGAGCGCGTCGTAAAAATGATGGAGTTCACCCGCACCGCCGCTGGCGATAACGGGCACTGTAACCGATTCTGAAATTACGGACAATAGTTCGTTGTCGTATCCGGTTTTTTGGCCATCCGAATCCATGCTGGTTACCAATAACTCGCCTGCCCCCAATTCGGTCACAAGGCGTGCCCACTTCACTGCATCGAGGGCAGTGGTGCGTCGGCCGCCGTGAGTGTAGACCTTCCACATAGCTTCGGCAGGAAGGCTACTGTAGCCTTCTAGCTCGGAAATAACTGGGTTTTCTACTCGTTTGACGTCCATCGCTAGAACGACACATTGCGCACCGAACTCTTTGGCGCAATCTTCGATCAACTGAGGATTGGCGACTGCGGCAGAGTTGACTGCCACTTTGTCGGCCCCGGCCGCGAGCATCTGGCGCATGTTATCGACAGACCGGATACCACCGCCTACTGTCAGGGGAATAAATACTTCTGACGAGACCTTTTGAACGACGTCGATCATCGTGTTTCGGTCGTCGGACGACGCTGTGATATCGAGGAATACGAGTTCGTCGGCACCTTCGGTGTTGTAGAACGCCGCCAGTTCAGCTGGGTCGCCTGCATCACGGATGTCGACAAAGCTGACACCCTTGACCACGCGACCGTTGTCTACGTCTAGACATGGTATGACGCGTCGTGTCAACATCGTGGGGTCTCCGGTCTACTTGCGGGCGACGATGATGTAGCGGTGAGGAGTGAGCTGGCGTGAAGTGAGAGTCGTAAAGCCTAATGCCTCAACAGACTCTCGGATTTCCTGCTGGACTAATCGCTTCGAACCAGCTGGCCCAACTTCAGGTTTACCCTCAACAGGCAACCATTCGACAATCGAAATCCAACCGGACTTCTTCAAAAGTCGAGCAGCTTCCTTGATGAGGGTCTTTGGTCGGTTTGCTTCGTTCAATACGTTGGAAAGAGCTACGCCATCAAGTGACTCATCGTCGAGCGGAATCTTGTTTTCCTTCGAGATGATGGTTTTGACGTTTTTCAGCTTCGCAGCAAAAGCTTGCTCAAGGACATGCTTCAGCATTTCTTCTTGAACATCGACTGCGTAGCAAGTGCCTGAATATACGTACTTGGCGAGTGGGATCGACAACCAACCAGGACCGGAGCCAATGTCGGCAACCTTGTGGTCGTTATGAATCGGAACCAACGCGATCATCGATTGAGGGTCGTAAGTTTCCTCAAGCGTTGGGTGCAGTAGAGCTTCAATTTTGTCTACTGAAGTTTTCGATGGCATTCGTGTCTTTTCCGTTCACCAATTGTTTGCCGACTAGTTGTCAGCAGTTGTCATTTCGTCAATCGTTTCGATGGCGCTCTTTAGATCGAGTGCACCCGAGTAAATTGCCATGCCTGATATTGCACCTTCCACACCCAACTTCGCCAGTCCGACAAGGTCGTCAATGGATGCAATTCCACCAGCCACGATAATAGGGTATCTCAGGTTTTGACCTAGTTCTCCTACTGCTTCGAAGTTTGGGTGGGTCAATGTGCCGTCTCGACTGGTATCCGTATAGATAAATCTTCGAACTCCTCGCTGAACCATCTGCTGAGCAAGATCGATAGCAGTGACAGTCGATTCTTTGATCCATCCACGAGTCTGAACCATCCCGTCTTTGGCGTCGACGCCGACGATCACATGCTCGGCACCGACATTTTCAACGGCTTTTTGAACTTCTTCGGGTGCTTCAATAGCAGCCGTGCCCATGATCACGCGGTCGACTCCGAGGTCGATCAAGCGTCGTGCTTCTGCGGCGTCCCGAACGCCTCCACCAAGCTGTACTGGAATGTCGATTGCTTCTACGATGGCTGCAACAGCGTGGGCATTTGCTCGGACGCCATCTCGCGCACCGTCAAGATCCACAACGTGCATCCGGCGAGCGCCCTGATCTACCCACCGCTTGGCTACTGCCGCGGGGTCATCGTCGAACACGGTCTCACGGTCGTAGTCTCCTTGAGTCAAGCGGACGCAGTGTCCGTTTCTCAAATCTATTGCTGGAAGAATATCCATTCGAATTTAGAGTTCTTTTGATCGAGCTGGGGAGCTGGGTTGTTGGTTAGAGACATTAGAAGCTAGGTACAGAAAGTTGCTATAGATTTGAAGACCGACATCGCCACTCTTCTCCGGGTGAAATTGAGTTCCTACGACGTTACCACGGGCAACGGCAGCACAGATTTCGACGCCGTATTTGCTGGTTGCAGCGACTTCCGGTAGATGGGCGGGAACACATCTGTATGAGTGAACGAAGTAAAAGTGCGAGCCCTGCGGGATACCTTTGAACATCGGGTTTCGATTAGCGTCATCGCCAGTGAACTGAACTTCGTTCCAGCCCATGTGCGGAACTTTCATCGCTGCACCCAGCTCGTCGATCATACCCGTCGGGATTAGTTGAACATTGCCATCGACTAGTCCTAGGCCTGGCAGTTCGCCTTCTTCAGAGCTATCGAACAGCACTTGTAAGCCAACGCACACGCAAAGAAGCGGTTTCCCGGAAGCGGCGAATTCTTTCACCGGCTCAGTCATTCCCAGCGTGTTTAGCGCTGTCATGACTGCATCGCTGGCTCCAACACCAGGAAGAACAGCGGCATCGGCGGACTCAAGCTCGGCTGGGTCGCTCGTTACGATAGGGTCGGCTCCAACTTTGCGAAGCGCCTTTTCAACGCTGTGCACGTTTGCTGCACGAGTGTTTAGTACGACTATACGAGGTTTGCTGGAGTTTTCAGTCATTTTAGTGAACTAATTTGTTCCTAAGGTGAGTCTAACGGGCGTTAATTTTTACACGAAGCATCAATTGTAGTTCGGAATTAATCAAATCACCGTAAAAAATGACTTAACGCGAGTTTTTTGCCCGAAAGTGTTTTTCACGCGAGAATAGGTAGAGTATGATTTCTGTAGTACTAGAACCTACGACAGCAGGTGAAGATAGATGACGATGGCTCCGGAACGTACAGTTCCAATCAACACTATAAAGATCACTGAAAAAGCAGCAAGCAAGGTAACTCAGTTCGCCGCTGACAAAGGCATGGAGAAATTCGGCCTGAAAGTTGCAGTGAAAGGCGGAGGTTGTTCAGGCTTAACTTACGTTCTTGATATCGTTGAGGGTGCGGAGCCAGACGATAAAGTCATCATTCAGCATGGAGTCGAAGTCTTTGTTCCTAAAAAGGCGTTCGTGTTTCTCGCCGGAACTGTTCTAGATTTCTCCGATGGTCTGAATGGTAAAGGCTTCGAATTCTCGAACCCGAATGCCGCTAAAACTTGTGGTTGTGGTACTTCGTTCTCGGTTTAACGTGGCTAGCAATTTTTTCTTGAGCCCGAAATGGCTTTGGGTTTAGCTCTTGCAACCAACTACTTCTCTAGCGGCAGATAATTCTCAACTGGACGCGCTCACTGACGGCTGTGGAATGTTTGTTTGGGACACTGCGACTATTGTTTCGCACACCGGTCCTGACGCTCTAGATCTGCTTCATCGACTGGCTACGAAAGACCTGCTTAGTCTTGAAGTAGGGCGGTCACGTAGAACTGCGTTGACTTTAGCCACAGGTAAAGTGATCGACGTTTTCTTGGTTGCACATACTTCCGAGAATGAGTTATTACTCATCTCCGACTCTTCGAATTCTGATCGTCTCATTTCGGCGATCGACTATTTCACGATTATCGAGGATGCTGAACTCAACGATCGCACCCGACAGAGCACCCGAATTTCGCTAGTGGGTCCTACCGCTAGGGCGGCAGTTGAGGAGGCATTCGGTTCAAAGATCGACCTTGATGCCGTAATGCAGGCTTCTCTCGACGATGATCTGGTGGAGATTATTTCCGACTCGTCTCGTGGAGTTGAGTGGGTCGACGTTATTTGCCAGAACGATAGAGCTGTACAGATTTTGGAATCGCTTGCAGAAGTTGGTGTAATAGCAATTGATTCAACTAACTTCGAGCACTTCAGGATTGATAACGCTATTCCATGGTCAGACCGTGAATACGGTGAACACGCGAATCCGATCGAGGCAGGATTGCTGTCATTGATCGATTTCGATAAGGGCTGCTATGTCGGGCAAGAAGTCATCGCTAGACTCGATGCCTACGATAAGGTTCAACGTAATGTAAGGGTGCTGAAATCGTCGACGCCATTGACGGAAGGCACGAAGCTAGTGAGTGGTACCAAACCTGCGGGAGTAGTTACCAGTGCCTCGCAGATGCAAACAAGCTCAGGTGAATTCCTTGGTCTTGCGCTAGTTCGGATGAAATTCATAGAGGCCGGTACAGAATTTGATGTTGACGGAGTTATCGCGACTGTTCGATAGCTCGAACATCCGACTAGTTAGGTAGGGTAATTTCTTCTATTGGTGGCGAAGCGTTTCGCCGCCGTCGACCATGATTACTTGGCCACGGATCATCTCGGCGTCGGTACCGCACATCATCGCCACTACCTTCGCTACATCCTCAGGCAAAATGACTCGCCCGGCTGGTGTAGCCCTTGAAGCGAGGTCTTTTATTCCAAGCTCATCAGGGAACGATTCGATGGCATCGGTCATCACAAATCCGGCCGAAACGGTGTTCACCGCGATGCCTTTTGGACCAAGTTCGACCGCTAGGTATCGAGTCACAGCTTCGATAGCCGCTTTCGATACGCCAACTGCGAAGTATGCAGGTAGTACTCGAGTTGAACCTGGGCTGGAGAGATTGATAATCCGACTGCCCTCGGGCATCAGCCGTGCGGCAGATTTCGCTAGCAACCACGGGCCACGTGCGTTGATATCGAGAGTCCAGTCCCAGTGCTTCGCTGAAAGTTCTGTGGCAGGATGCATGACTCCAGAAGCAGCATTGTTTACGAGGATGTCGAGGTGTCCAAACTTCTCATCGATCTTTTCGACCAACGATTCGACTGCTGTTTCGTCACCGACGTGCGCCTTGATACGAGTGGCAGATATGCCGGTTGATTCTAACTCGTCGACTGTGGCCTGTGCGGCTTTGTGGTTCTTGAGGTAGTTGATGGCGATCGTGGCGCCGCGCCGACCCAGCTCGAAGGCGATAGCCTTGCCGATTCCGCGTGAACCGCCAGTGATAAGCGCTATCTTTCCCGAAAGGTCGTTGCTCGAACCAGCGGACTTGTTGGTAGACATATTGGACTCGTTCAAAACCAGCGAGGCTGTGCTAAATGGCCATTCCGCCGTCGACACGAATTATGTCGCCGGTGATGTATTGGGCTTCGTCGGTAGTGAGGAAAACGATCGTTGGTGCGACTTCGTCAGGCTCACCGAATCTACCCTGTGGAATCCAGGTCATTACGGTGTCGCGTTGCTTGTCGGTGATATCAGCTGAAGTAGCAGTCGTGATGTAGCCGGGAGCTACTACGTTCGCTGTGATGCCCCTAGTCGCAACTTCCTTAGCAATCGATTGGGTAAATCCAAATACGGCAGCTTTCGACGCTGAGTAGTTCGACTGCCCTATGTTGCCTCGCATGCCGACAACTGAAGAAATATTCACGATTCGTCCCCAGCGGCCTTTGACCATTCCGGGAATTACTTTGTGGGTGCAGTAGTAAGTGCCGAACATATTGACCTTCATGGTGTACTCGAACTGTTCGTCTTTCATTCTCATCAGAAGCGAATCATTGATGACGCCTGCATTGTTGATGAGGATCTCGATAGGTCCGTGTGCTTTGACAGCTTTGTTGATCATTTCAACAGCGCTCTCTTTTTCGGCGACGTTTCCACCGACGGCTACTGCAATCCCGCCTGCAGAGCGAATTTCTTCGACTACGGTTTCAGCCTCCTCAGGGTGAGTGTTGTAGTTGATCGCAACACGGTGTCCGTTCGCGGCTAGTCGAAGAGCTGTTGCTCGTCCGATACCGCGAGAACCTCCCGTTACCAGCGCACTTCTTGGCTCATTGCCGCTCAATATATGACCCCTAATTTACGTCATGTATTGCACTGAGCGAATTGCTCGGTGCAGCTAATCACTAACTAACTTCAACTCTAATTCGATCAAGTTCAGCCTGTTGGGATCCGATCAATCCGGTGTCGACAACGAACTTGGCAGTGCCGATGGCGTTTGCCACAGCGTTCACGCCTGATGCTCCGTGTCCGACGATGGCAAGACCGTTCACTCCCAAGAGTGGCCCTCCGCCAAATGCCTCAAGAATATTCATTCTTTCGAATATTTCTTTCGAGAGTCTTTCGCTTTCTTTGGTCTCACCAAGAACCTTCTTTACGTGGCTGACAATTGCATCGCCGAGCCCTTCGGTAAGTTTGAGAATAACGTTACCAACGAATCCGTCGCAGAGAACAACTTCGGCTTTCCCTTCTGGCAGATCGCTGGGCTCGATGTTGCCGATGAAATTTAGATCGGTCGAATTCAGTAGGTCGGTAGTCTCTTTGACCAGGGCATTGCCCTTGCCTTCTTCTGAACCGACACTCAACATAGCAATTCGAGGATTGTCGTTCTTGTAAATAAGCTTAGACATTGCGTTCCCTAGTGCTGCAAAGTCGACCATTAGGCTGGGTTTGGTATCTACGTTCGTACCAAGGTCGATAATCACGGTGTTCGGTGCGTAGCCGACAACTGGTCCACCGAGCGCACCCCGATCGATACCGTCCAGTGTTCCGTAGACGACTGTCGCTGCTGCTATTGAAGCACCAGTCGAGCCCATGCTTACGAATCCGGCGGCCTTCCCCATTTTCACTACACCAGCAGAAACGAATACGGATGCCTTGGGTTTAGAACGGAATGCGCGTGCAGGGCTTTCGCCCTCTTCGACTACACCATCGGCAGGAACGACCTGCACTAACTGCTTCGTAGGTATGTCGTATTTGTCGAGTTCAATTTGGATCGCAACCGGGTCGCCGACAAGCGCCACGGCAACGCCACCCTTGCCGATAGCCTGAAGTGCGGCGGGCACCGTAACCGATGGGCCGTGATCTCCACCCATCGCATCGAGAGCTATTGGGACTATACCTTCGGGAATACCTGTCATTATCTGATCCGTATTTCTAATCCACACTAATAGTTGGGGAAGAGTGATCTATTTTATTCCAACGGAACCGTTGCCCGCCCGGCAACTGCATCCTTACCATCGGCAGTTTTGCACCCAATCGTGCAGGTTGCGATCAATTGACCATTTTCTTCGTTGATCGCGGTGATTTCTCCATATGTCGTTACGATCTCGCCAGAGAATACGGGAGCACTGAAGCGAACCTTCAGTTTGCCACCATCATGCCAAGTACTTGGAAATTCTGATGCCAGCATTTCCGTTACGAGCGCAAGGCTTAGCATTCCGTGTGCAATGCGTGTTCCGAACTGCGTCGTTGAGGCGTATTCCTCGTTGAGATGAATCGGATTATGATCACCCGATGCTTCGGCATAAGCGTCGACTCTATCCTGAGTGATTTGCCGTTCGAATCCAGTAAGAATATCGCCCGTATTTCGTTGTGAGTTGCTAGTCGTCATTACGACTCCTCCCCACTGACGATAATGGTTGTTGAGGATGTACCGATCTCAGATCCGGTCAAATCTTTGTAAGAAACCGATACCGTGGCGAAGTGATTACCTCGTCGTACTGTATTGGCTGCGAGCCTGCCGATGGCATCTACCTTCTCGCCAATCTTCACTGTTCTAGCCCAACTGGCTTCCTGCCCTGCATGAATAGTTTGCAATCCGCCAGAGAATAGCCCCAAATCTTCTATTAGTTCGGTAAGAGCAGCGGCTACCACCATGATTGGGGCTAGCGAGTCGCCATAATCTGGCGATTCGTCTCCTCCTACTGCTTTTGCGTAGGCATTTGCACGTTCAGCAGGAATTGTCACGTCGTAAGGACCAAATTCATGTCCAACTAACGCGGTCGAAATCAGGGGAACTGTCAATAAAATCCTCGAGTGATTCTGACTGCCCGGGCGCAGTAGAACTTGAACATAAAACTCTTATTCTAAATTTGCCCTGCATGCGGGGCAAAAATGAAATGTGTTAAATCAGATTAAACGCCTGACGTTGTACCGCCACCACGCTATATAGATATCGCCTCGTCGATAAGTTCGGTCGCTAAATCGAACGACGCCGGGTTGAGGAAATCGAGCTGGGAGAGTGCGAAAACTCGCCACCACAGCGTTCATACCGCTCCTGTTTAAAAACACACGAGTGATCACTCGACCTTTATGAGTGACACTGACACCGCTCTTGTCCTGATTCAGTTCAACTCTCAGATGAAATCGAGGTTTTTCAACTAACTTGTAGCCGTATTTGAGTGCTTGATTCCTAGAAACGGTCAATTCGGACATCCATTCGCATACCAATTTTGCACATTACACACGACGTGGTTGCATTGAATTCGAACATTTTCAAGTACAATTCTGGATCGAATTAGAATGAGAATAGTGATCAATCGTAAGTAGCAGTGTGTGAATTTCAAAAGGCAAGTTGCAGTGGTGACCGGCGGTGCTACAGGCATTGGACGTGCGATCGCGCTGAAACTCGCCGAAAAAGGCGCGTCTGTGATGATCGCCGATATCAACGAAAATGCAGCGGCACAAACCGCTGATGAGGCTCGTGAAATTTCGGGAAATTCCAGCTCATTCGTCACGGATGTCACTGATCTCGAAGCGTGTGATGCCCTTGTGAACGGTACCGTCGAAGAGTTAGGACCTGCTGATTTCCTAATAAACAATGCAGGCATCGCCGGTTCAGCAGGGTGGCAAACACGTTCACACTCAACCGAAGATGACTGGAAGCGCACCTACCAGGTAAACGTAATAGGAATGACGAACGTTACTTCGGCTTTTCGTGCACAGATGACCAAACGTCGCAGTGGCCGAATCGTGAATCTCGCATCGATTGCAGGTAGGGAAGGGCGACCATCTCTCCCGCATTATTCGGCTTCAAAAGCTGCAGTGATAAGTCTTACGCAATCGACCGCGCTTGAACTCGCTCGCTTCAACATTACTGTCAACGCTATTTGCCCCGGTCTGCTTTGGACGCCTATGTGGGAGCAAGTAGGAGATCGTTACGCCAACGCCAACCCAGCTTTCAAAGGAATGAATCCTCGCCAGGTGTTCGACACGATGATTGCCGACAATATTCCGATGAAAACGGAACAAACTCCTGAAGACGTTGCAGATGCGGTTGCATTCCTCT
>Ga0114996_10002638_pt1 | contig 23101 bp, 23 predicted proteins | sample ArcticOcean_MG_C_4_FD_87039 | JGI IMG/M metagenome (GOLD analysis project Ga0114996, IMG submission 87039) | Marine microbial communities from western Arctic Ocean - ArcticOcean_MG_CB4_134 | ecosystem: Environmental > Aquatic > Marine > Oceanic | place: Arctic Ocean: Canada Basin | collected... | reverse complement strand
TTCCGGTGGACGTACTCCGAGAACACGGAGTCGATTCCCTCTACATCCAGCGCCTCATGCACACGTCGACCGCGCTCGCTGTCGCCGCCTGCACCCTCTCCAAATACGATACGTCGCGGGCCATCCTTCTGGTTCACAGCGCCAGACCCCTCCATGTGGGACACGATGTAGGTCAATCCCCACAAAACGTTGTCTCGATACTCAGAGGGTAGCTCTTCCTGGAATCGCTCCGTGGCGTCGACGCCGTTCTGGACAACGAGGATGATTGTGTCCGGTCCGAGGATCGGCATCATGTCCTGAACGGCCTGCTTCGTTGCATACCGCTTTACGCAGAACAGGATCAGATCGCAGACCCCGGCGTCGGTCGGCGAACTCGCCTGTACCTTCACCACGCGCTCGCCCGAACCGACGCTTGTTATCTTGAGACCGTCGCGCTTGAGGGCCTCAAGATTGGGGCCGCGCGCTATCAACCAGACGTCTCGTCCAGCCTCGCTAAGCACGCCGCCGTAGTAAGCGCCGACGCCGCCGGCGGCCATGATTCCAATTTTCAAAGGACTCGTCCTCTTTATTTTTATATTTGTCTGTGCAAATCGAGATTCGACCGTCGTTTCTATACCTTGTAGTAGGGGCGAATGACTATCCGCTCTAGGGCGGGCCAAGCGCCGCCCCCTACGCGTGTCTGCAAAACGTAACTGACCGGCAGAGCGTGCTTCGAGAGCCTCAGCATGGGGCGTCTATCCCGCACGGTTACGTGGCAGCTACCCGTGCGCACCCAGCTTTCGCTCCACCGCTTCTTGCGCCACCGGGCTGATCACCTGCTCGATATTAACGTTGAGCAACGCGGGCTTCTCCTGCGCGAATGCCCGGGTCATCGCACCATCCAGGTCCGCTGCGTGCTCCACATTCTCGGCGTATGCGCCCAGACCCTCCGCAACCTTGTCCCATCGCGTCGGCAGGAGATCGGTCCAGACCGGTCGGCCATACAGACCCTTCTGGATCTGCCAGTCGATGCCCCAGATGCTGTTGTTTCCGACAATGGTGATGACCGGCAGGTTGTGCCGGACCATCGTGTCGAGTTCCAGACCGTGGAATCCAAATGAACCATCTCCGGTCACGCACACCACGCGGTGGTTCGGAAGCGCTACCTGCAGTCCCAGGGCGTACGGCATGTTGATGCCGATCATCCCGAAGCTGCTTACGTAGAGCCATCGCTGCGAATCGTGAGCGGGGACGGATGCCCGGAAGAAGTGGGCGTAGTCTCCGCCATCAAAGACCATGGGTGTTTCTGGCGTGATGTGTTTTTGCAAAGTCTCCGAAACGAACATCGGGTGCGGCGGGTCCGACTCGACCGCCAGCTCCGACAGTTCCGCCTGATGCTTCTGACGTTCGTCCTGTAGCGACTTGTTCCATGCCGTGAATGACGGCCATGACTGTTTTTCTGCAGCATCCGCCATCTGCGTGATGACCGGTCCAACGTCGCCAAGGATCGCCACATCTAGGCTCCGGGATGTCCCCAGGTGGTACGGCGATGGATCGACAGAGATCCTCTTCACGCCGTCAGCAAACGGCGGAGTTCCGCCAAGGCCCCACGTGTAGTCCAGTTGCTGGCCCAGGAACAACACGGCGTCGGCCTCCCTGACCCGAGCGACGGCCTTGTTCAAGGGCAGATAGCCGAAACCGATCGACAGGTCGTGGTCGTCCGAAATCAGCCCACGTGCGCTATCGGTGGTCGTGATCGGTATGCCCATCGTCTCGACCAGTCGCTTCAGCTCTTCCGGCATTGCGGTGGCACCAGCCCCCGTCCCCGCAATGATCATTGGACGCTCAGAGTTCTTGAGAATCTCGATGGCCGCAGCGACCTGACCCGGGTCTCCTGACACCGCCAGCGGCATGCTGTTCTCGCCAATGCCATATCGGTCCAGGACGTCGTCATCGACCATCGCCTCTTGAATATCCTGTGGGATGGTCAGGTGGGTCGGTCCTCGCTTTCCGGTCATGGACGTGCGGACGGCTAGGTTTATGTACTCAGGAATACGGTCTGCGCTGGGAATCTGCCACGCACCCTTGGTGATCGGTGCGGCGGCCCCAACCTGGTCGAACTCCTGCATGGCTCCACGGCCAAGGTTCCGTGAGTCTGAAGCCCCGGCGATGTTGATGATCGGCGCCTGCGAGTGCATGGCGTTGGCAAGCCCCGGCAGCGCGTTTGCGTGGCCAGGGGTCGTGGACAGCACTACTCCGGGTCGTCGCAACGTACGCGCGTAAGCATCAGCGGCATGGGATGCCGCTCCCTCGTGGCGGGTGTCGATCATTCGGAACGGCTCGTCTACCAGCACATCCAACAGATGCAGAAAGTGGTCTCCGGCGATACCGAAGAGTGTATCTATGCCGTGCGACTGGAGGGATTTGGTTATCAGCTGGCTACCGGAAATTTTTGCCATTTATCGTTCCTATTGTGGGGCGTGTACGGCCTGTATTGCCGTGTGTGTTTCGCATAAGAAGTTGCGGGATTGAACGAACGCGAGAGTAGCACAGCGATCTACGATTTCCGCCACGATGCAGTGAAATTGTACGTTCTTTCCGGAGCCTCTCAGTACGTGTGACATCCGGTGCTTACGAATGAGTAAGCGTGCAAATAGACTTCCGCGCATCTGGTTTTAGACCGGCGATGCGCTAAACGGCGTTGCCGATAGCAAGAATTGGCAGGACGACGATGACGACGACGGCTAAACCCAATCAACTTTCTACCGGCCGGGTCACGTACCCGTTGATTCGAGACTTTCCACTCAGCGAGCGACAGCGCGAGCGTTTGCGGCACTACGGGGCCGGTCATCTCAGTAATTCGGAGTTGCTGGCGATCCTGTTGCGCACAGGGATGCAGGGCGAGAACGTGCTAGCCATGGCGTCCCGGATCCTGGCGAAGTTTCAGGGACTGGCCACGCTATCCCGAACTAGCTTCGACGAGTTGTGTGCGGAGAAGGGACTGTCGGAAGCAAAGGCATGCCAGGTGCTTGCCGCTCTTGAGTTGGGAAGGCGCGCTTCTTTGCTTTCGCCAGAGGATCGAGTTGCTATATCGTCCCCAAAGGACATTGCAAATCTGTTTATGGCGGAGATATCGTTGCTTGAGCGAGAAGAGTTGCGTGTGGTGCTGCTCAACACCAAGAACCGGGTGATGGGCGTGGAGCGTCTGTATCAAGGCAGCGTGAACTCGGCTCTGGTCCGCACAACAGAGGTGTTCGCCGCAGCCGTTAAACGCACCTGCCCGGCGATAGCTATCGTCCACAACCACCCTTCAGGAGACCCGACTCCAAACCAGGAAGAGGTGGCGATGACTACGCGGTTGATCGAGGCAGGAGATCTACTCGACATAGAGTTGATTGATCATGTGGTGATCCGGGCACAGCGATTCGTCAGTTTGAAAGAGGCCATCTGGGATTTGAGTAGGGTGGGCGTATTGCCATACGCCCCTACGCAATCCATCTGATTCGCGAACTCCCAAACTCAAGCCACTCCTGTCATCCTGAGCCCGAGGCGAAGAATCTCCCGACTTATCCTCCGCCGCGGTTATTCTCCGAAATTCGAGCCGTTTCGGATGGCAGTCGTGGCGGGAGTTTGGGATGTCGAGATCGCGTCAATGAATCTTGGCGACCGAATAGTGGTCGCACATCGGGCCCTTTTGCGCTCTGCTTGTGGGGAGATCCTTCGCTGTGGCTCAGGATGACTTTTTGTTGGAGTGCGTCAACAAGAGATGATCTGCTATTTCACATGACAGTCGTGAGGGGCGTATATCCACAAGCTTTCTCAAATGCGCTACCCGTTCTGCCGCAATAACGAAGGCCCTCGCAGGATAAGGTGCAGGCAAGCCTGCTCGTTCCTATGCTAGTGTCGCGGCAGCGTTTCACCTGCGATTAGCTCGGAGAACATATGGCGACCGTCATCGACTTCAACTGCGACCTTGGTGAGTCCTTCGGATCGTGGAAACTTGGGCTGGACGAAGAGGTGGTGAAACACGTGACTTCGGTCAACGTCGCCACCGGATTTCACGCCGGAGACCCGGACGTCATGGCCTCCACCGTCAAGATCTCGGAAAAGCTTGGCGTAGGCATCGGAGCGCAGCCAGGGTACCCAGACTTGGTGGGGTTCGGCCGACGCGACATCGACATGACGCCGGATGAGATCGCCAACGCCGTGACGTACCAGATGGGTGCACTGACGGCGTTCACCAGCGATAAAAAACTCCAGCATTTGAAGCCGCACGGGGCCATGTACAACAAAGCCGTGCGTGATCCCGCTCAGGCGGCGGCGATCGTCCGGGCCGGACTTGAGTTCGATCCCTCGATGATCCAACTTCTGCTTGCCGGATCCCAGTGGAGAAGATTGCACGCGATGCCGGTGCACGCGTGGCACGCGAGTGCTTTGCGGACCGCGCCGTCACCCCGGACGGTGCGCTCGCACCGAGGTCGATGCCGAACTCGGTACTACACGACATGAATGAGGTGATAGACCGATCGCTTCGACTCGCGATTGAGGGACGTGTGACCGCCGTTGATGGGAACGACATCGACTTCGTCGCCGATTCCATCTGCCTCCACGGCGACAACCCGGGCGCCGTTGAACTAGCGGCAGCACTAAGGCAAGCGTTCGAGAAGGAAGGCCTTCAGATTCGGCCCATGCGGGAGTTCATCCCCTAAGAGGGAGACTTCATGACCACCGGCAACCAACCAGCCCCCCGCATTCTCACGTGTGGCGAAGACGCGCTCGTCGTCGAGTTCGGACACGCTGTCGACCCCGCCATAAATGATCGTGTTTATGCGCTTGCCGAGGTTGTTGGTTCTGCAAACAACGGATCTGTGATCGAGCTAGTCCCGACCTACCGATCATTGTTGGTCCAGTACGACATTGAACAGTCGACCGCCGCCGACATGACCACGTTCTTGAAAGACCTGATCAGTACTGCAGATATCACACAGGACAAGAACGAAAACGTCCCTCGACAGATCTATGAGTTGCCCGTCACATACGGCGGCGAACACGGCGAAGACCTGCAGGACGTGGCCGATCACGCGGGTATGTCGACCGATCAGGTCATCGCTATCCATTCCGGGACCGAATACAGGGTCTTCATGCTGGGATTCGCGCCCGGATTCCCCTACCTGGGTGGCATGGACGAACGGATCGCCACTCCCCGACTGGCCTCTCCCCGTGTACGCGTGCCCGCCGGGTCCGTAGGGATCGCTGAGACGCAAACCGGCGTCTACCCGATGGCATCACCCGGAGGGTGGCGACTTATTGGAAACACCCCGGTCTCGTTATTCGATCCTTCTCTTGAACCGCCTGTCCCCTTCCTTCCCGGCAGTTTCATCAGGTTTGTGCCTGTTAGCTCAGAACAGGCCGGTGAGGTCGTCAATCAGGTAGCCGCGGGCACCTATATCGTCCAGATGACGGAACAGAACTCATAACGGTGGCAGCTCTTCGAGTCATCTCCCCCGGGCCGCTCTCAACGGTGCAAGACCTGGGTCGTCCCGGGTACCAGCGATTCGGCGTGTCCGTCTCTGGAGCGGCAGATCGATACGCTCTCAGACTCGGCAATCTGCTCGTGGGCAACGACCAACGGGGCGCTGCTATTGAAGTAACCATCGGAGGGGCAGAGTTCGAGTTCACAGAGGACTCAATTTTTGCCATTACCGGTGCTGACCTCAGCCCGGCCCTCAATCGAGCGTCGATCCCCCTCTGGGAGACTCTGAACGCCGTCGCTGGCGACCATCTTTCCCTCCCCTCACCAGTTGGCCCAGACGCCGGACTACGGGCGTACGTAATCGTTTCTGGCGGGATCGACACCCCACAGGCGCTCGGTTCTCGATCCACACACGTCGGCGCGCAGTTGGGGGGCGTAGACGGTCGTGCCCTGTCGCTGGACGACGAAGTCCCAATCGGGCCTCTAACCGATCCGGTAACCCCGGGAAGACGCGTTCCTGAAGATATGATCCCTCGATACGGTGGGGAGATCGTTGCCCGCGTCGTTCCGGGACCCCAGGATGACAAGTTTGACCAAGATGCGGTCAATATTTTCTATGGTTCAACCTTCACGGTCAGCGACAAGAGTGACCGTATGGGTTGCAGGTTAGAAGGTCCGGAAGTTCCGGCAACCGACGCGGCACACGACATCGTGTCAGACGGAGTTGTCACCGGAGCTATTCAGATCCCCGGCGATGGCCAACCAATAATTCTGCTGGCTGATCGCCAGACAACGGGCGGTTACGTCAAAATTGGCGTCATCGCCAGCGTCGACCTAGCCCTGGTAGCGCAGGCATCCCCCGGCGCACGTCTCCGTTTTGAGCAGATCACCGTAGAAGACGCTTCGGAACTGGCGCGGGATCGTATGGCCGCGTTGCGGAACATGATTTTCGATACTTTGGACGCCCGGTCTGGGGATACCCGGTCGGTTGGATCCGATGGTGAGCGCTGGCAATACGACATACGCATCGGCGGTGCTAACTATCAGGTCGATGTCGATGCCGATGCTCTTGAGGGTCATTCGACGGCAGTAGTAAACGGGATCGAGTACAACATTCAGGTCGTGCCTGGGGAATCGTTCTGATCTTCCGTATCACTATGAGCAAGTACCTGCTCCCTGCTAACATTCATCATCATTCCATCAGTCCGCATTCGGTCACTGCGCGGAACCAGAGACACGAAAGTTTTCACCCGATGAAATCGACCCGGGAGCCACGTGACGTTCAACGCTGAACTATTCGAGGACGGTTTACTGGTAACCAGCATCGGCATGGGTGTCACCGTCGGCGTCCTCGTACTGCTGATGTTCGCTATCTACGGTCTTGGACTTTTTGACCGAATCATGGATAGCCGCCAGGCCGCAGCGGCGGTTCTTAATGCTCCCACGGCAGGGTCTGTAACCGCCGTAAGCGAGTCGACGTCAATCGATGCAGTTCCCGGCGGGGAGATCGTCGCCGCTATCGCCGCAGCGTTAGCGCTTGCGGAGAACGACGCCCAGGCCACACAGATCCTCAACAGCCCACCCGCTGGCACATCCGCTGACGCGTGGGCAACGGCGGGTCGTCGTCACCTTATGAATCAACGCGGGAGGCCGTCGCGATGAGCCCAAGGCGATACCAGATCGCCGTAGACGGCAAGACACATGATGTCGAAGTAGGCGATGTCGCCGCTTCGCCCGTTCGTGTGAATGTGGACGGGGTCGACTACGACGTCGAAGTTCCCGGAAAACCGGCACACGGTCAGGCAATCGCCCAGGCTCCTGCACCCGTTCGTGCGGCACCGCGCCCCGCAGCGGCCCCGACATCTGCGTCGGCTTCATCAGGCCCGGCAGTCCCGGCACCTGGTGGCGCGAATCCAAACGCCATGACCGCTGTGATGCCCGGTCGAGTGTTGTCCGTAAATGTTTCGGTCGGCGACGCCGTCAGACGCGGTGACCTGATATGTGTCATTGAGGCCATGAAAATGGAACAACAGATCGGTGCCAGTAAGGACGGCACAATCTCAGCAGTCCACGTATCGGGCGGAGACTCAGTCGCACACGGCCAGATCCTGGTCGAGTTCGAGTAGCCAGTATCAATGGAATTTGAATCCCTCTGGGAAGGTTTCACCGCAATAGGCGACGACCCGCGCATTGTCATCATGTGGGGCATCGCCGGGTTCCTCTTTTACTGGGGCATAGCCCAGAAAAAAGAACCCCTGCTGCTTCTCCCTATCGCTGCCGGCATCCTGTTCGCCAACATGCCACTGGAAGCGCTGACCCGGGAGGCCGGAGCAGGCGGCGAGGAAGGACTACTACGATTCTTCCAGGAAAACGCCCTCAACAACGATCTGATGCCCCTTCTCATTTTCATGGGACTCGGGGCAGCGACCGACTTCGAACCGGTGCTCGCAAACCCCCGCTCACTACTGCTCGGCGCGGGGGCACAGTTCGGCGTATTTGTGGCGTTGCTGGGAGCCCTGCTCCTGTCCTTTACCGGTGTGTTCGACTTCGGGCTGCTTGAAGCGGCATCTATCGGCATCATCGGCGGAGCGGACGGCCCCACCACGATCTTTATCTCCAACAAGATGCGCCAGTTCGGGCTGGATAACGGTGTCCCCGTCTCCGACATCGTCGGCGCCACCACTGTGGCCGCCTACTCCTACATGGCACTGGTCCCGATCATTCAGCCGCCGATCATCAAGCTCCTGACGACCCGAAAAGAGCGGCTAATCCGAATGCCCTACCCGGACAAGCCGATCTCGCGACGCGTCAAGATCATGTTCCCGATCCTGACAACCATCGTTATCGGTGTGCTTGTGCCGCAGGCCATTCCGCTCGTCGGCATCATGATGTTTGGAAACTTGATCCGTGAATCCGGCGTCGTTCCACGTCTTGCCAACACTGCGCAGAACGAGCTCATGAACATCGTCATCATTCTGCTTGGCTTGACGGTCGGTTCGATGATGCCGGGCCGGGTGTTCCTCACGGCCGAGACTATCGGTATTTTCCTGCTCGGGTTATTTGCGTTCATAGTGGCGACAATTTCCGGCCTGTTACTCGCCAAAACAATGAACCTGTTCAACCGTAAAAACCCGATCAACCCTATGATCGGCGCGGCAGGAGTCTCCGCTGTGCCTATGGCGGCGCGCGTGGTTCAGGACATGGCCAGTAAGGAAGATCCGGACAACTTCATTCTTATGCACGCCATGGGACCCAACATTGCGGGGGTCATCGGCACTGCCACAGTCGCCGGAATTCTGTTAAACATCGTTCCTCAACTCGTTTCTTAGAAAATAAGTTCTTGCGAACCCCGTTGGCTTCGGCGTCTGACGGCAACCGTGCATCGTAAATTGAGGAGTCCTGATGGTTGACCGCAGCATGCGTGGCATCTTCCCGGTCCTGGCCATGCCATTCGATCCGGACGGCAACATCGTCATAGAAGACCTCCAACGAGAGGTTGACTGGATAGCCGGACACGGGCTTTCCGGAGTCGCTATCGCCCTCGGTAGCGAGGTTTACAAGCTGTCTGACAGGGAACGAGACCTGGTCCTCAAGACGGCGGTTGAGGCCGCCAACGGACGCCTCAAAGTGGTGATGAACACCGGTCATGAAGGAACCCGTGTTTCGGTGGACTACGCCAAATCTGCGGAAGATCTTGGTGCCAATGCGCTGATGATCAAGCCTCCTTCATTTGCCCAGCTACCTAACGCCGACGTAACGGCCTACTACGTGGCCATCGCAGAAGCGATCGACATCCCGATCTTCATGCAGGACGTGACCGGTGCCTCAGTTCCACCGCCTCTTGCCGTTCAACTGGCGAAGGCTCACGAGAATCTCTGCTACATCAAGGTCGAGGTCGCACCATCGGTCCCACGCTTTGCCGATCTAGTGGCTCGCACGGGCGCTACTGGCCTGATCCCATTCGGCGGATCTGGAGGCCAGTTCCTTCTTGAAGAAGCACGACGCGGTTCACAAGGCTCAATGCCGTGGTCAGTAATTCCAGACGTGTACGCACGTGTTTGGGATGACTTCCAGTCCGGGAACGAAATCGACGCCGAAATTCAGTACCGCCGTTACGCCGCACTGAACCGTACGATTGCTCAAGGCATGGGTTGTGCGATGTGGATCAATGACCACATCCTGGTCCGACGCGGGGTCTTCCAGGCGACCTCGCAACCAAGACAGCCCGCGCCAAAGCCGGACGATCAGTCATTTAAAGAGCTCGACGCCATATTGGAAGAGCTTGACCTGATCGGCAAATAGACGATCTTTCCTATCTACAGATCATTCATCAATTACGAGGAGCGCAACTTTGGTTGATAGAACCATGAAAGGGATCATTCCGATCCTCGCTACGCCCTTCGACGAGAAGGGCCAGATCGACTTCGAGGACCTTGAACGTGAAGTTGAGTGGATGATCAACGTTGGCGTGAACGGGGTTGGAATTGCCGTCGCCAGCGAGATTTACAAGCTGACAGACCCAGAACGTGACGAGGTTTTGACCTCCGTCGTAAAGCAGGTGGACGGACGAGTACCGGTCGTGATGAATACCGGTGCGATGGGCACCGATGTAGCGATCTACTACTCACAGCGCGCGGAGGAGCTTGGCGCGAACGCGCTGATGATCCGGCCTCCCAGCTTCATCCCGATGCCTGGCAATGAGGTGATCGAGTTCTTCTCCCGCGTAGGCGCATCTGTAACCATCCCGATTTTCCTGCAAGACCAGTCGACGGCGCAGGTACCTCCGGGCATGGCGATCGAGATCGCACGCCGACATGAGAATCTCTGCTACATCAAAGTCGAAACAGCGCCGACGGTGCCGCGTATGGCTGAGACGGCGGCTCTCCGAGACGCCGCAACCGATCTGGCGGGCGACCTCATCCTGTTCGGTGGTGCCGGGGGTACTTTTATGTTTGAAGAGCTGCGTCGCGGTTCCGTCGGCACCATGCCCGGCTCCGTGATCCCTGAGGTGTTCGTCAACGTATGGGAACAGTGGCAGGACGGCGATGAAGAAGCTGCGGAGGCTGAGTTCAGGCGCTACGGCGCTCTAATTCGTACGCTGAAACAACCTCAAGGGCTAGATAACTGGATCTACAAAGAGATCCTGATGCGACGAGGAATCTTCAAGTGTGCCCATGCCCGACACCCTGCGGTGAAGCCGGACCGATTCCAGATTTATGAGCTAGAACAGATGTTGGATGAGCTTGAGCTTGAAGAGCCAGAAGTTTAAGAATCACCAGCCATGACAGTTACAACAACAAATACAGCAGACAGCCGGGCCGATTCTAAATCGCGTCCCGAGATGTCCGCGTCTGCCTGTACTTGTTGTGACTCAGACTGCGCTTGTATGAAGGGAGTCGGACCGGTCATAGCGCTCCGCCTGACTCCCCGTAATTCCAACAGCGCAATACCGTCAGATTCGCTCTTTGAGAGACGAGAGCGATGACTGCTCCACTTCTGGACGTGTGGTCAGAAAGTCCGCTGTCCGACCTTTCGGTCGTCGAGATCATCCTTCTTTCTGTCCTCGCATTTGGCGTCTCCTACGTTTCCGGCATGGTCGGTATGGCCCTTGGCGTCGTCCGGCTGCCGCTGCTTATAGCCTTCGGTATAAGTGTCCCTATTGCCGCGGGTGTGAACCTTGCGGTCAGCGTCGTAACTGCCGTCACAAGCGGATGGGAACACTCGCGGTCTGACCGGATTGCTTTCCGCGTTGTCGTCCTTATCGGCGTGCCATCGTTCATCGGGGCATTCATCGGCAGCCTTGCGTCAGACGCTATTCGCGTCTGGATATTGCTCTCACTGGTGACTCTGGTTCTCCTGTGGTCCGGACTTGTAGCGCTTGCGCGCGCACTCAGGACCGGGGATACCAGGGAGGAGCAAGACGAAAAGGCTGATGTCCCGCTGCCATCGCCACGCCGACTTACCCTGGAAATCGCCGTCGGGTTCCTAATCGGAGTCCTTGGAGGAGCGGTCGGACTGGTTCTTGGGACGGTACGTATGCCCGCGCTGGTGAATGTACTCAAGCTCCACCCGGCTATCGCCATCGGCACCAACACCATCATCGGCTTGTTGGTCGGGGCATCCGGGTTCATGGGCAAATTGATCAATGGAGACATCGATATCCTGCTGATCGCTCTGCTGGGGCTCACAGGAATGGTCGGCAGCTACCTCGGCGCTCTCCGGACCGGCCAGATGAACACCAATCACCTCCGGCTGGCCATCGGCATAGTCCTGATCGTAGTAGCCCCGTTCATGGGCGTAAGAGCAGCAATAGAGTTCCCAAACTAGCCCCAGTGGGGCGATTATTTTGAGGGTGTTGTTCTTTTTAGAGCGGTTTTTGCCCGACTACAAACTCTTGTCGTCCTGAGTCCGAGGTGAAGGATCTCCCGGATTGATCTTCGCCACGCCTGATATACGCAGCAACACGCTGCTTTAACAGCAGTCGTTGGGTCGATAAATGGCGAGTTATCGGCGCTCGTCAAAAACAACGCAGCGAACAGATACCCGGGAGATCCTTGGCCTGCGGACTCAGGACGACAGGTTGGCTGCCCCATCATTCGGACGTGATCCTGATACAGGTCACGTCCGAATGATCTACGTCGTCGCCAATCCCACGACCGCCTGAGCCACCTCATCCGGAGAACCGAACGGGAGCACCCTCAGCGTCACCTGCCGTGATGCGGCCAGCGCCGTCATGGGCGATATCGCTGTCTTTACCGAAGACGGCACGCCCGGCTCGTCAAAACTGTTCAGGGCGACCGTAACGTCATCATCTACCGCCACGCCAACGACAAGCCCGCCAGTCTTCTGAATGCTCATAAACGGCAACACTTCGTCGGCAGTTAGAGCCTGCGCACGAATGTTGACGCCTACAGCCTGTAATCGCTCGCCCGCGGTTGCCGCCTCAATCTCATCCGGCCAAGCGGTCTGTTCCGCGTTAACCAGCACGTCCACCCTGCCCACCTGATCCTTCACCCACAGCAGCACCTGCCGCACAGAAGAACGATCCGTGACATCCATGTGTGCCAGCAGGCAGCCCGAGCCTATCGTCTGGATGTTTACGTAGACCTCGTGGGCCGATTCCCGGTCATCGGAATACGTAATCGCCACGGTCTTTGCTCCGGCCTTTGCCAGCGCCTCAGCCACGGCCCGTCCCCGCTCTTGCCCGCCGCCGGTAACAAGGCAAACCTTGTCCGCTATCGGAACCTCAATGTGGTGGCTCTGGTCCGGGTCGTTATCCCCGGATTCATTGTTTGCGGATTCGTTACTAGGTGTAATCAATGATCGCCCGGCCTGTTATCAGGCCCGCCTGCAAATCATCACAGGCCTGGTTAACTTCTTCGAGTCGGTAACGTCGCGTCACCATCTCGTCCAGTTTGAGCTTCCCCTCTTCGTACCACCGCAGATACATCGGAAAATCCTGCTCAGGGCGGGTTGCGCCAAGGCTGCCTCGGTACTGGCGTTGCCCGCCAAAAAACAGCCGTGGGTTGACCGTCATCTGCTCTCCGGGGACACCTATAAGAACGGCCATACCGCCGTGATTGTCTGCCCCGGATCCCCCACCGCGAGTCATCGGGAGTATCTGCTCGTTTGTGATCTGGAGGCCGATGGCATCAAATGCGTAATCAACGCCTCCCCCTGAGATCTCCTGAACAGCCTCGACAGCGTCTACATCTGATGCGTTGACCGTGTGTGTCGCACCCATGCGACGTGCGTACTCCAGTTTTTCATCGTCGAGGTCTATCGCAATTATCGGATAGGCCAGAAGAAGACTGGCCATTTGCACGGCTGATATGCCGACACCCCCGACGCCTATTATGGCGACCGAATCATTTGGTCGTACCTGGGCGGTGTGTAGTACGGCACCTGCGCCCGTAAGGACGGCGCAACCGACGATGGATGCGAGATCGCTCGGAGCAGATTTCGGAATCGGGACCACAAGTTGTTCGGACGTCAGAACGTCCTGTCCCCACGTGTACACAGGACCGGCCACCGGCTCTTCCCGGTACGTGATGCCTGTCGGAGCACCCGGATGGCGCCCACGTACCGGCGTCCGTGGAACCCAGGTGACGATGGCGTGATCGCCCTCCTTCAGGTGTGTCACGTCGCTGCCGACATGCGTCACAACTCCGGCGCCTTCGTGGCCAAGGCTCAGCGGGGTTTCAGAGTCAGGGTTCCGCATCTGGTGCAACTGGGAATGACAGATACCAGACGAAAACAGCTTGACGATGACCTGATCCGGTCGTGGGTCAGGGATCTCAACCTCATCGACGGCGAGTGGAGCGCCGTGCTGCGTGTGAATTGCGGCGACTGATTTCATGCGAGATGGCTCCTTACTGCCCGGAAACTATCGCAGAAGTTAACTACCGGCAGATGGCAAGCACGTCATATTCACGATGGTCGAAAGAGTCTAGCAGCGAATCCGGCCACAAACGTGATCCGAATCGCGCACCATATTGATTTCGATTCATGCCGATCTCATGTGTGAGGAATACGTTGGAATGAAGACGGAACGGCAACCCTCAGAAAAACAAGCCCAGTGAGACAGGAGGATGCGTCATGTTCAAGAGGATACTCACACCTTTAGACGGCTCGGAGGCGTCCGAAAGCATCCTGAAATGGGTAGTAACCCTCTCAGTCCAAATGGGTGCCGAACTGGTTCTGACGATGCAGTCGGATCCAAGTCCGTCCCCACGGTGACGTCCGGTGCTGGACAAGTTGAATCAGTCTTGAGCCATCTTGCTGAGACGTCGAATTGATGACCGGGCGAGAGACTAAGCTAAGCACGGAAGATGATCTCTTCAGGACTGTTAATCGATACCTTGAGTCGGTCTAGGTGCGTCTCGTCCCAGACTCTTTGACCACGAAGTTTCACGTCACATCGGGAAGTCCGGAAGAGGAAATCATCGCCGCCGCAATCGCCATCGATGCAGACCTGATCGCTATGGCGACTCACAGGGCGTCGTGGATCGCCCGTGGCGTGCTGGGAAGCGTCGCCGACCAGTTGTGGACTCTTCCCCGGTATCGGTCCTCCTGTTGTGTCCGGGCGATAAAGATGCCCTGGTGTCTGGGCCGCTAAACATCAAGAACGTAATCGTGCCGCTTGAAGTATCGCCATTATCTGAAGCAGCTGTAGGTGTGGCGTGGATATATCGAGCGCAGTAGGCGCAAAAATTCGATTCATTACGGCCACAGCGTAAATGTACATACAGAGTCGGATACTCGGAGCTTCATGGGGGCACGCATACTCTGTCGGACAGTTACGGGATGAGGCCCGGAGCTACCTGATGCCGTATGTCGAACAGGCGCGTGACATGGGGGTTAAGGCGGAAGGAATTGCTGTCAGCGGGATCCCGCCCGTGCGATTATCCGCGTCGCCCATGATGAGCCGGAGTCCATTGTGGTCATGACGTCCAATGGCCTGAGCGGATTCCACCGATGGATACTCAGGTCCGTCACGGACAAAGTGATACGTAGCGCTGAGTGCCCAGTGCTTGTGGTCGCCGTTAAGTACGCCGAAAGCAAATAGGCACAACTAGCTGAGCCCGTGGGTCACCCGAAAAGCTCAGTTGATCCCGGGCTCAGTTCCCGAGATCAACCAGGTCTACGCCACATTCGGTCAACGTACCGATGAACGACAGCATCATGATTGGATTGACTTCACCGGCGGCCAGTGCGGAGATAGTGTCGGTTTCGATCTCCCCGCTCAGGCACTCAAACTGCTCAGCAGTAAACGGGAGATCGGCGGCGATATCGACCAGATCCATCTGAATATCGTCAGCCAACACCTCGTCGATCGCTGACTCAATGTCTACTCCGGCAGACATCGACAGAAGTTCTGCAAGTCCTATCCCGCATGCGCCAAAGGCTTCCAACGTCGGTGCCAACGACTCCTGGGAGGTTTGACCCCCGACAATGCTTTCAAGCGTCTCGGCGTCGATGATCAACACCAGACATGCGATCTGTTCAGCCGTAAACGGAAGGCTGCTTAGTCCCGAATAATTGTCTCCAATGGTGTCGGCCAGCAATTCATCGGCGCCGGAGATCAGTTGTATCAGGTCAACACCACAGGTCTGCAAAGCTGGTAAGACAGACAACACATCAGCCGGAGAGAGATCATCGCCGAGAAGTTGCTCGACAACTTCCGTCTCTACTTCATCCCCCAGACACTGGATATCTGCCTCGGTCAAGCCAAGGGCATCAAGGTCAGAGGCGTCACCCCCTAGCGCTGCCAGATCTACTGTCTGGACGGGAGTAGATGTCGGCTCCAGTGTAACCGTGGGGTCGAGTGTGGCACTTGAACATGCGACGGCCAACGCAAGGACAGAAAGCACAGGTGTCAAAAGGGTCCAATGGTTCTTAAATCTGCGCGCCATAGGTGCCATTCCGCCTGTATCTACTCTGTATCTACAAGGACCACGCCACTTCTACCGCAACGTTGACGTAACAATATTACGCCTCAAACAGCCCCCTACCCACGACTCAAATCGTACCGAGAGTTAGTCGAGTCCCAGTAACACTCGTCGTACCAGGCTCAGGCTGCTCAACGCTGCGCGTCGGCGATCTGGCGCACCACGCCCGGCCGACCTCACGTGACGTGTATGCGTTCCGACGGCGTCGGTCACCGCTATATAGGTCTCGCCACGGCCCAGGTTTTCGGTGCGTTGATCGCCCTCTTCTACAGCGTGTACCGCAACGCCCAGCGTTGCCCCTGAAACCTCTCGCACCGCACGGGAAAGCGCCGCGGCTCGCTCCGGGCCGTCGACGAACGGGGGGCTTTCACCACCTGCCCTGGCCAGTCGCTCCAGAGCTTCGTTGGAGTTAACGATATTACCCTCAACGTACGCCGCACCCGCAGCGCGCTGGAACACGTCCGCTATCGCCCCACCTGCCAGATCTTCGTAAGTCGCAACCGTCAGCCGTTTATCTGAGATCAAGCTGCCGATCACCGACTCCAAGGAGTCGTCGTCGGTCCCGAACACGTTGTCGCCAAGAAGTTTGCGAGCCTCTGCCTCTACCGGGCCGATCAAGGCTTCCGCCTCAGCATCTGAACTGGCGCTGGCAGCAATCCGGACATCGACCTGTCCCGGATGCGCCATCGTACCGACTCCCGGATTGCCCTCGTCCGACATCAGGTGGCCGATCAGGTGGTCGACGTTGCTCTCGCCAATATCCACGACCTTGAGCACGCGGTACTGGATCACGTTCGTGACGTTGAACTTCTTCTTTATGTAGGGAAGAACCTCGTTATCGATCAGCCACTTCATCTCAAACGGCACGCCCGGTAGCGAGATTATTACCCCGTCGTCGTCCTCAATGTAAAAGGCCGGAGCGGTTCCATTAGGGTTCCGGAATATCCCGGCACCCTCCGGTATCTCCGCCTGCTTTTCGTTGTTCTTGGTCAGAATGAATCCGCGCTTCTGGAATCGCTCTGCCAACTCCTCCAGGGACTCCGGATCGACGACAACCTTTCTTCCCATCAACTCCGCAACGATCTCCCGCGTCAGATCGTCCCGTGTTGGGCCTATACCGCCGGTGGTGACAACAACCTGTGACCGGCCGTGTGCGCGCTTCAGCGTGTCCAGCATTCGAGAGCGGCTGTCCCCGACGGTGTTCACGTAATGAAGGTCAATGCCGTTATCAGCGAATCGCTGGCCTATCCACGCCGAGTTTGTGTCGACGATCTGGCCCAGTAGTAATTCCGTCCCGATGGCGACGATTTCGGCGTTCATGTGACCTGGCAATTCTTTTGTTGAAGTTTGAGGAAAGTAGAGGAAAACCGAACTGGGCTGGTCTCCACGAGTCGGAAGATTAGGGGCGTCTCAACCGCCCGTCAAACCTTGTAATTACACGGTTCCGAGTTCAGCGATTGACAGCAATAGAACGTTTGTTCTATTGTCCGAACACGCGTTCTACTAAAAGTTTCAGAAAACGATGGGAAATCCATCAACCCTGTTGGGACAAACGCCTGATCTGCCTTCGCGACCGACCCGGGCATGCCCAGATAATGAGGTTACAGGACATGACAACACTGGCTATCCGATCTTCCGCTATCACTAACCCTCCTGCGCCCGGTGAATTACCGGCACAGGTCGTAGGGACTACCGCCTCTATCACCGACGGAGCAGATGAGTTCTCTCGTTCTGTGATTGACAGCATCGTTAGGAAACGCGGGGACACGCTTTCCATAAGTGTCCAGTCTGATGCAGATGCTATCGCAATTTCGACTCAACTTGAGCTTCTGCTTATGACCGTCGGCATGGGTGCAGGATCCGTCTCCACCCGGGTGGCACCGTCCTTCATGGATCACACCTACCCTGCCATGCACTCCCTTACACAGGCACTAGACGGAGCCGGACTGGACGACATGTGGACTGCGGTCGGTGGTCGGAGCATCCGACTTGTTGAGTCGTGGCAGATGTTCATCAGTATGGACGCCCCGTCGTTGGAGAAGGCCGCAGGCGTTCCCACTCGGCCTGACACCCTGCTTGAGGTCGTGTCGGCGGACCAAGTACCGACGAAATGGTTCCAATCTCGTGTGGCACCAAGAGCTAGTGCCAGAGGCCTGACTACGGTGTTTTACAGCACGTCCTCAAGGTCGGCCGACGGCAGTGAATCGTTGTTCGACCGGGTGAGGCGTTCCAACCTCACAAAAGAATGGCGAGACGGCGTACGACGTCACTTCGAGACCACAAGCGTAACTGTGCTTGCCGGCTAGATAAACGAACAGGTGAGTCGAGTGTCGGCTGGTATTCCCAGTGATGCCTGCTTCCCGACTTTCGTATTAATCCCAAGATTATTCCCAGTTTCAGGCGAAGTAGAGGAGGCAACGACGTGACGACGATCAGAATCGTCCGAGCAGAAACCCTGCCCGAGAACATTAATTACCGAGACGACGGCTGTGAAGTTTATTTCTCATGCCTGGATTGTCCTCTACCCATATGCAAGTTCGATGACCCGGGATGGCTACAGCGTGAAAGTCGTCAGAGTCGTGACGAGGCCATGATTTCGGCTCGCCGCAGCGAGGACCTCTCGGTAGCGGAAGTCGCTGAACGATTTGAGGTCAGTACACGCACCGTGCACCGTGTCCTAAAGCAGGAACGTGAAGGCACCAGGCAGATACCGGACCCGGAGCAACGCCCGATGCTATCGGTGCTTACTCTCCGAAAGCGGTCACCTTTCAAAGCACCTCAACCGCTGCCCCGAATATGGCCACCCGAGGATCGCCCGGACAACTCCCTGGATTATTCCCGTAATGGTTCTGGGAACAGTTCTGGGCGCGACAGGATTCTCTTCGAGACGGCGTAAGAGATCTACGGGCGATTTCTGGCCAGACGAAAGACTTCAGGCGGGCGTTTTGAGAACGCGCTCTTCTTTGCCCGCACCAACCCGTACGCGATCACCGGTGGCCTGGTAGACCACACGCTCTGCGATGTTGGTCGCCCTGTCCGCTATACGCTCAACGTTGTGTGCGGCCCACAACAAATAAGTGCCACGTTCAACGTTTGCGGGGTCGGCCTTCATGAGGGTGAGAAGATCGCCGCGTACCTTCCGGTACAGGTCATCTACCTCATCGTCGTCCGGGCCGATGGCAAGCGCTTCCTCTTTGGCGGCGACTTCGTCCCGCGTGAGGAAAGCGTCAAGGCTCTGCTTCAGCATGTGAACAGCTCGTTCGCCCATTGCCGGGATATCGATCAACTCTTTCAGCGGAGGCTCTGGCCCCATCATCAGGCTGATCTTGGCAATTCCTTCTGCATAATCGCCCATGCGCTCCAATTCACCTGCGATGTGCAGTGAACTTACGATCCGCCTGAGGTCGCTCGCAACCGGGGCTTCTCGTCGGATGAGCTCCATGCAGGCGTCTTCAACCAGATGGCGCTTTTCGTCAATCAGGTCATCGTCCTCGATCACCTTTTCGGAGAGTGCAAGGTCGCGATTCTTGATCGCGTTAAGTGCACTGAAGATCGAGCTCTCTACAAGTGCGCCAAGCAATACCAGCTCTGCTTCGAGCTGTTGAAGATCACGGTCAAACTCTTCACGTGCCATGACGTCCCTATCAAATCCAGCTACGGACGGGCCACTCAAACAACCGTCAAAAAGGTCAAATAACCGACAGGAAAGCGGCGGCGCAACTGGGACGAAGTCGGAAAGTATACCAGTTGCACGCCATTCAGAAACCAAATACACCTTTGACCGGATTTACCCACAACCGAAACGTGTTCCAACGAGCCAGTATCAGCGTCACCCGGAAAAAATCGAAGCTGGATTCGGCTTCCGTTACGAATTCTGTCGCAACCTGCGGTCACGAGTCGTAGAATTAACAAAAGTGTTATCGACGTCGACCAACGGCACCCGCGCCAGAAAGCCCCAGAGAACTCCGCCGACGAGCATCGGACGCACCCAGGCCCATCCTCTTTACTCCCAACGAGCGCGCAACGCGCCTCAAGCTTTCCTGTAGCCCTCAGGTAATCCGACCTTGCCCCCGCATGGCTTCAAGGTCATGCGACGCACATCACATAAAGGACCGACCAGACAGTGACACTCGCTTCCCAGAATCCAGATCAAGAAACGCCGGAAACTCCAGAAATTCCGGAAACATCGATCATTCCGGACGACCCGACGGAGGAGCTCCTCCCGTCAATCCTCGACGTAAGCGAGGACGACCTTAATTGGGTTGTCTCGCAGTTGGGCCAACCTGAGTTCCGCGCACGCCAGCTCTGGCGATCGCTCTACCACGATGGTGCGCAGTCGTTCGACGAGATGACCACCCTTGCGAAGCCGTTCAGAGCCGCACTCAATGAGCGATACAAGCTCTCCCCTATTGTTCCGGAAGTCGAGTTACGTTCGGCCGATGGTTCCACCGACAAGGTGCTATTCAAGCTCCAGGACGGAGAGCTAATCGAGACCGTTCTCATGCGATACGGCCTTGATGGACACAGGCGAGCACGACGCACCGTGTGCATCTCCACGCAGGCCGGCTGTGCCCTGGGCTGCAAGTTCTGCGCCACAGGACAGCAGGGATTCCGACGCCAACTCTCGCCCGGAGAGATCGTCGCCCAGGTGCTGCACATGCGTCGCGTCATCCGCGCCGAGAACGCAGCGCAGGTCGCCGCAGGGGAAGCCAAAAAGGACGAGGTGACTGAGATCACCAACGTCGTATTTATGGGCATGGGCGAACCCCTGGCCAACTACAACAACACCATGCAATCCATCGCCGTCATGAACCACGGCCAGGGCATGAACATCGGCGCACGCCACCTCACGGTATCGACCGTCGGGCTGGTCCCGGAGATTCGCAAGCTGGCACAGGAGCCTTACCAGTTGAATCTGGCCGTCTCCCTTCACGCCCCCGACGACGACTCACGCTCCCGGACGATGCCGATCAACAAGCGCTACCCGATCGCCCGTCTCATGCACGCCTGTCGTGACTACGTGGAGACGACAAACCGTCGAATCTTCTTTGAGTACGTATTGCTGGATCGAGAGAACGACACGCCGGAGCATGCCAAGAAGCTGGCCGATCTTCTCAAAGGGATGATGTGCCACGTGAACCTGATCCCGGTGAACCCCACCGAGAACGGTCCGTATTCGCGGCCAAACGATCGCCGAACCAGTCTGTTCCGTGAGATTCTTTCAAAAGCCGGAATCCCGAACACGGTCCGCCAGGAAAAGGGCGTAGACATCAACGCCGGTTGCGGACAGCTACGAGCGCGGGCGCTCGACGCAGCTGTAGAAGAGGCCGAGTAGCTCGGGGCCTGTCCCCACAACTTAGTGTCAGCGGCTCGAAGCCGATGGGGCGATGGCACGCGTCTGAACCCAGAGAGCACGAAGCAGGAACACCGCCTCCCATAGACGGTTGTTCCTGCCTATACTTGCCGTTCTAACGTACCGCCTTACCAACCTGAAGCTCCCTCTGGATAAACATGACTAACTCGCCCACGATCATCTACACATGGACCGACGAGGCTCCGGCACTGGCCACGCACGCGTTCCTTCCTATCATCCGTGCATTCGCAGGTTCCGCAGGGATCGAGGTCGAAACCCGCGACATCTCGCTTGCAGGTCGAATCCTTGCGCAGTTCCCAGAGGTACTGGTCGATGGTCAACCATTTCCAGACGATCTGTCAGAGCTTGGCGATCTGACGAAGGACCCGACCGCGAACATCATTAAGCTCCCGAACATCAGTGCCTCCGTCCCCCAGATGAAGACCTGTATCGCAGAGCTACAGGCCCATGGGTTAGAACTTCCGGACTACCCGGAAGCCCCGTCAAACGACAAAGACGCCGGGATCAAGGCCCGCTTCGATGTGGCGATGGGCAGCGCCGTGAACCCGGTGCTACGGGAAGGCAACTCCGACAGGCGTGCTCCAAAGGCCGTCAAAGATTTTGCGAAGGCCAACCCGCCTCGCATGCGCGCCTGGCCAGAAGGATCACGAACGCACGTCTCAACGATGAGCTCGAACGACTTCCGGGATAACGAGAAGTCGGTCACGATCTCGGACGCGACGACGGCGAAGATAGAACATGTCGCGGCCGATGGCACGGCCACGGTATTGATGGGGTCACTGCCGCTGATTGCTGATGAGGTGATTGATGGCACCTTCTTGAGCAAGAACGCACTGGTCAGTTTTTACCGTGACCAGGTCAAGGACGCGAAAGCCAAAGACGTCCTGTTCTCCCTCCACCTGAAGGCCACAATGATGAAGGTGTCAGACCCGATCATCTTTGGACATGCCGTTGAGGCATTCTTCCAGAACCTATTCTCAAAACACGCAGCGGTGTTCGCTGAACTCGGCGTGGACGCAAACAACGGCGTCGGCGATCTTCTCACCAAGATCGCGGCTCTGCCGGAAGACCAGCGCAGTGCTATCGAGAGTGACATCCAGGCCGCGTACGACGACGGACCGGGTATCGCGATGGTGGACTCGGATCGTGGCATCACGAACCTCCACGTACCGAGCGACGTGATCGTTGACGCCTCCATACCTCCGATGATCCGAGACTCGGGCGGAATGTGGAACGCCAAGGGCGAACTTCAGGACACCAAGGCAATCATCCCGGACTCCAGTTATGCCGGGATTTACGACGCCATCATCAAGGACGTTCAACAGCACGGCCAGCTTGACCCGACGACAATGGGCAGCGTCCCAAACGTTGGTCTAATGGCCCAGAAGGCTGAAGAGTACGGCTCGCACGACAAGACATTTGAAGCGGCATCCGCTGGAGTCATCCGTGTCGTTGATGCAGGTGGCAACACCCTCATCGAGCACAGCGTGGAGGTCGGGGACATCTGGCGGGCATGCCAGACCAAGGACGTCTCGGTCCGCAACTGGGTTGAGCTGGCGGTACGACGGGCCAGGGCCACGGGCGTTCCTACCGTGTTCTGGCTGGACAGCACTCGTGCGCACGATGCTGAACTGATCAACAAGGTGAACAGCTATCTTGGCGATCACGACACGGACGGGCTGGATATCCAGATCCTGGCTCCCGTGCAGGCGATCAAGTTCTCCCTGGAACGAATCCGCAGGGGTGAAGACACTGTTTCCGTAACGGGGAACGTTCTCAGGGACTACCTGACCGACCTGTTCCCGATTCTTGAACTTGGCACTA
>Ga0114996_10002637_pt1 | contig 23102 bp, 21 predicted proteins | sample ArcticOcean_MG_C_4_FD_87039 | JGI IMG/M metagenome (GOLD analysis project Ga0114996, IMG submission 87039) | Marine microbial communities from western Arctic Ocean - ArcticOcean_MG_CB4_134 | ecosystem: Environmental > Aquatic > Marine > Oceanic | place: Arctic Ocean: Canada Basin | collected... | reverse complement strand
TTACCAAAAGTAGTTAAGCAAGCAAAAAAAATTTCTAAAGATTTATTAAGATGGGTAGAAAAAGGTTATAAAGTGATTACACTTACAGCCAGCTGTGGATTAATGCTAAAATTTGAGTGGCCATTATTGTTACCTAAAAATGAAGATGTGAAAAAACTGTCAAAAAACGTCAGTGATATTGATGAATATATAGTAGATATTTCAAATAAAGAAGGTTTGGCGGCAGGACTTCAAGAGATTGATGGAGGAGTAACAGTTCATCATGCTTGTCATGCAAGAGCACAAAATATGGGAATTAAAGCTAGAGATATGCTGAAATTAATACCAAATATTAAAATTGACGTAGTTGAAAGATGCGCTGGCCATGGCGGAACCTTCGGTGTAATGAAATCAACTCACCATATTGCATCAAAAGTAGGAAGACCAACCGCAAGGCAAATTAAAAATAAAAATAATAAATATATGGCATCGGATTGTCCGTTGGCAGCTAAACATTTAAAACAATTAGAACAAGACACTAAAATTTCTAGTGATGAGACATTGCACCCCATCGAACTAATGGCTAAATCATATAAGTTATGATTATGACACGAGAAAATAAAATTATTGAAAAAAAAGATTTATTTTCTGACGCAGATTATATAAAGAATAGAAAAGAAATTAGAAAAAAATTAGTTGAATTTAAAAAAAATAGAAGAATATCTCTTGGTCCTTACGCCACATTTTATTTTGAAAGTTTTGAAACAATGCTTGCTCAAGTTCAAGAAATGCTCCACATAGAAAAAGGTGGAGATAATCAATTGAACGATGAATTAGAAGCATACAATCCTTTAATACCTAAGGGAAAAGAGCTTGTAGCTACTCTAATGTTTGAAATAGATAATCCTATAACTAGAGCAGAATTCTTAGGAAAAGTAGGTGGCATAGAGGAGAAAGTATATATAAAAGTTGGTGAAGAAAAAATTAGGGCAAATCCAGAAAAAGATGTTGACAGAACATCAGCAGAGGGAAAAGCTTCGTCTGTACAGTTTATACATTTCTTTTTTTTAGAAAATCAAATTAGGCAATTCAAAGATTTTTCAAATACTGTGTCGATAGGCATAGAACACAAATTATACAATCATTCCATTAATATTAATGAATTAATAAAAGAAGCTTTAATTAAAGATTTTAATTAAACTTTTCCCCATAAATTTTTTACTCCTATCCATCCACTGTAACCACCAGATTTAATTTTACACCACTTTTTTTTGCACTTTACTATTAGGACTAATCTTCCCTTTTCAAGTTTTACGAGTGGTCTAGAAAAAGTTGTAGGATTTTTATAAATAATTGAGTTATTTTTTATATTAATTGCTGATTTATTTTTTGATAGTTGAGAAATATGTATCCACCCAGAATTATTTTGTAAATCCTGAATTTTTCTCCAAGATTCTGATTTATCAATAATAATAACTGGTAAATTTTTTTTTTTATACACATACTTAATTGGATAATCAAAGGATGGACCATGTCTTAAATTTACTTTATCATTCTTTAAAGACATAAAATAAGTGTTTTCAGAACTAAATACACTTATAGAGAAAAAAAATATGACTATACTAATAAGGTATTTTTTTCTATTTAGCATTACAATAGCAATCAGAACGTTTATTCAGTTTTACTTTTCTAAATGTAAGGTTTAATGAATCTATTATTAATATTTGTCCACAAAGAGAGTTTCCAATTTCTAATATTTCTTTTATAACTTCATTGGCTTGTATTGAACCAATTATACCAGCGTGTGTACCTAATATTCCATCAAATTCGCAATTGTCTAAATCTAAACTTTTAGGCATTACTGGGATAAAACATCTAAGACATGGAGATTTTTTCTTATTAAAATTAAAAGTATATACTTGTCCATAAAATTTACTTATAGCACCTGAAACTAAAATTTTTTTATTATTTAAACAGTAGTCATTGACTAAAAAGCGCGTTCTAAAGTTGTCACTACCATCCACTATTACTTTATAATTTTTAGCTATCTTATCTATATTATTTATTATTAATTTTTTGCTATAAGATTGCAGTTTAATATCTGGGTTTATTTTTTTTATTTTCCTTATTGCTGTAGATGATTTATTTTTTTTAATATCACGAGTTGTAAATAAAATTTGGCGGGCAAGATTTGAAACTTCAACTTTGTCTTTATCAACAATTCCTATTTTTCCAACACCTAAAGCTGCTAGATAAATTGCGATAGGTGACCCTAATCCACCAGCTCCTACGATTAACACACTTGATTGAAGAATTTTTTTTTGTCCAATAACTCCAATTTTTTTTAAAATTATTTGTCTTGAATATCTTTCAATTTGTTTTTTGTAGAGCTTCATTAATTTTATTTACCCGTTGATCCAAAACCGCCCTTTCCCCTCAATGAATCTGGTAAATTTTCTACTTCTTCTAAGTCCATTTTAAGTACGGGCATTAAAATCATTTGAGCAATTCTATCCTTGTTATTAATAATAAAATCATTACTGCCATGGTTAAAAAGTATTATTTTAATTTCACCCCTATAATCACTATCAACTGTTCCGGGCGTATTTAAAATGGATATATTATTTTTTGCTGCAAGTCCTGATCTTGGTCTTATTTGTATTTCACAATCTTCAGGAAATGCTATTAAAAGGCCAGTAGGAACTAAACAAGATTTTTTAGAAGCTAACTTTATTGGTTGTTTTATAAATGCCATCAAATCCATACCAGAAGAACCCTTTGTTTTGTAAACTGGCACTTCTACTTGTGGATCTAATTTTTTAATTAATACTTTTACCATTAAAATTTAATTTAATTGGCCAATAACTCGTTCAACGATTTCGTCTGAAATTTCTGATTTCTTTTTTTTATTAAGTTTTTCATAATTAATTTTTCCATTTTTGTAGAAAATTGTAACTTCGTTAAAATCTGATTCAAAGCCAATAGATTTATTAGCAACATCATTTGCAATAATCCAGTCACAATTCTTTTCTGCTAATTTTTTTTTAGCATTGTCTTTTATATTATTTGTTTCTGCAGCAAAACCTATCACTAGTTTTGGTCTAAGAGAGTTGTGATTTGAAACATAGTTTAAAATATCAATATTTTTTTCTAAATTTATGTTTATAAAATCTTCTTTTTTAATTTTTTGTTTCTTTTTTTCTTGAATTTTAAAGTCTGACACTGCTGCAGCAAATATTGCAACATCAGCAGGTAAATTATTTTGCGTGGCCTTAAACATTTGTTCAGCGGTTTCAACTTTTATTAAATTTATATTTTTATTTACTTTTAAATTAGTTGGTCCGGAAATAAGTGTAGTTTCAAATCCTTTTTTTGATAGCGATTTAGCTAATTCAAAGCCTTGCTTGCCACTCGATTTATTGGTTATAAATCTAACAGGGTCAATATATTCATGTGTTGGTCCTGCTGTTACTAAGGCCTTAAGGTTTGTGTTTTGATTTAAATTGGTAAAATAATTTTCAACATGTTTAAGAATATCTTTTGGATCTGTCATTTTACCTTGTCCAAATTCTCCACACGCCATATCGCCTATTTCTGGTCCTATGATATTATAGCCATAGTTTATTAATTTATTAATATTATCTTTAGTTGAGGGATGTTCCCACATTCGCACATTCATTGCTGGGATCAAAAAAATATCCTTGTCTGAAGCAAGTATTACTGTTGAAGCTAGGTCGTCTGAAGACCCTGAACTTAATTTTGAAATTGTGTTAGCTGTTGCTGGTGCAATAAGTATTACATCAGACCATCTAGAAAGCGATATATGATCCATTTCCGCTTCATTTTTAGCATCAAATAGGTCATCATAAACTTTTTCTTGTGAAAGTGATGTAACAGATAATGGAGTTATAAATTTTTTCGCATTTTTAGTTAAAATCGTTTTAATTTTAGCACCTCTTTTTTTTAAAAATCTAATTAATTCTAAACTTTTATATGCGGATATTCCGCCACAAATGATTAGAAGTATTTTTTTCTCAAATATATTGTTCATATGTTTGTTATTAAAATACTATGACAGCAAAAATTACAAGTATTAAAACCCCTCCTAAAATTTTATTGCGGATAATTTCTAACTTTAGTTCTTCATTTTTTAGACTGTTATACGAAATAGTATTTGGATTAAATTTACCTTCAGCGATTAAGGTCATCACATCATTTGCTTTATTCATAATATCAGGTAAGTCGGGTATTTTTTTTAGCACTTCAGACGCTTTATCCACTACTTCTTCTGCTATATTAATAGGGTTCTTAAGATCTCTCAACCAATTCTCTAAAACTGGTTTCGAGATTTCCCATATATTTGTATCGGGTTCTAATTTTCGAGCCACTCCTTCGACAACAACCATAGTTTTTTGCAAAAGTAATAATTGTATTTGAGTTTGCATATTAAATCTTTCAGTAACATAAAAAAGTTGGCTTAATAATTTGCTACCTGATATATTTTTAACCGACTGTCCAAAAATAGGTTCGCCTATAGAACGTAACGCTTGCGCAAATTCATCTCTTGATATGTTGTGCGGAACTAAGCCAGCTAAAAAATGGACATCAGCAACCTTTTTATAATCTCTTTTAATAAATCCATAGAGTATTTCAGCTAAATACTTTTTATTATTTTTGTCTAGTCTACCCATTATACCAAAGTCAACAGGAACAATATCTCCATTTTTACTTACAAAAATATTACCTTGATGCATGTCTGCATGAAAAAAACCATCTCGAATTGCATGTTTAAGAAAATTTTGGATAATATTTTTTGCTAACTTTTTTGTATCAATATTTAATAATTTTAATTTTTCAACTTCACGTATTGAAATACCATCTACTCTAGTCAAGCATAGTACTTTTTTACTAGTATAATTCCAATAAATTTTAGGGACTTCAAATCCTAAATCATTTTTCGTGTTTTCTAAAAATTCATTGGCTGCAGCAGCTTCAAATCTTAAATCCATTTCAACATTTGTAATCTCACGTAAAAGCTGAACAACCTCCACCAATTTTAGTCTTTTTGTTTTTTTAATTAGATTTTGAATAATATAAGCCAACAGCAATAATGCATCCAATTCTTCATTAAAAATTTTTTCTATATTTGGACGCAAAATTTTTATAGCAACTTGAGGCATATTACTACTATCACGTATATTTGCAAAATGAACTTGAGCAATGGATGCGGCAGCAATTGGTTCAGATAAATTTATAATTCGAGAAAAAATTTCTTCACCGAGCTCTTCTTTAATTATATTTTTTGCTTGAGTGCTACTGAAAGCTGGAAGCTTATCTTGGAGTTTCTCTAATTCTTTCGAAATATTATCTCCTATTATATCCGGTCTAGTAGCTAAAAATTGTCCAAGTTTAATAAATGTAGTTCCCATATTTTGCAGTGCGTTGCATAGCTTTGTTGCGGGAGATAAATTATAATTATTGTTATTTTTAGAAAAACTGAATCCAATTATAAAAAAAAGTATTTTAATTCCAGTTGGAATATTATAAATTTCATCAAGAGACGAAATTGCACCAGAAGATGACAACTTTCTTCCAATCTTAAACAGCATGAATAATCTTTTAAACATTTTTAAATTTTCCAAGCTGAGTGAATTGCTGCAATTCCATAGGCTAAGTTTCTGTATGAAATATTTACAAATTTTTCTTTGGCTATTTCTTTATAAAATTCATCTTGATTATAAAATTTTTCAATACTGTCAACTAAATATTGGTAAGGTTCAGACTTTCCTATTACAAGTTGTCCGATTTTTGGTAATGCCTTTGAATAAGTTTTGTAAAATTTATTTAATATTTCACTTTTGACTTTAGAAAATTCTAAACATAAAAATCTTCCACCTGGCTTTAAGACTCTATAAGCTTCTTTAAGAGCAATATTTTTTTTTTGAACATTTCTTATACCAAAGCTAATTGTATAATAATCAAAAAAATCATTTTCAAACGGTAAATTTTCTGCATTATTGCAAAACCACTTAATCTTACAATCTTTGAAATTTTTTTTTTTATTAATTTCTAGCATATCTTTATTTTCATCAACACATGATACATCTCCTTTATAATTAGTTTTTTTCAAATATAACTTAGCTATATCTCCGGTGCCTGATGCCACATCGATTAATTTAGTATTGACTTGAGGATTAAGCCAATTAATAAAGTTTATTTTCCATAGCCTATGAATACCTAATGACATTAAATCATTCATTATATCATATTTATCAAAAACATCCTGAAAGACTTTCGTAGCTATTCTTTCACTATTTTTATGACCCGTTTTCATTTAAATTAATAGATCATATGTTATGTTTTTTCACAATATGTATAATTAATTAATGCCTGAGCTTCCAGAAGTAGAAATTGTAAAAAGATCTTTATCAAAAATAGCAAATAAAGCAAAAATTATTGATATTAAAATTAAAAACAAAAATCTGCGTTACAAAATACCCAAATTTTTTAAAAAAAAACTGCTTAATCATAATATATTAAGAGTTTCAAGAAGATCAAAATATATAATTTTTCATTTTAAAAACAAGTTTTTATTATTGCATTTAGGCATGACTGGAAAATTATTATTTTTTAAAAAAAAATATACTACAATATTTAAAACTAGCTTTTATCACGACTTAAATATACTTCCGAAACATAATCATATTTTTTTTATATTAAGTAATAATTTAACACTAGTTTATAATGATGTTAGAAGATTTGGTTTTTTTAAAATTTATGAAAATAAAAAATTAAATGAAATTTCATTTTTAAGCAAATTAGGTGTTGAACCATTAAATAAAAAAATTAATTATAAGTATTTTAAAAAAATTATTAAAAACAGGAAAAAAAACATTAAAAATATATTAATGGACCAAACTTTAATTTGTGGATTAGGAAATATTTACGTAAGTGAAGCTTTATTTTTAGCAAAAATTAATCCATTAAGATTGAGCTATAGTCTAAAAAATAGAGAAATAAAAAATATTATTAAAAATATTAAGTTAATTTTAAAATTATCAATTGCTAAAGGCGGGTCTTCTATTAAAGACTTTAAAAATACTTTTGGCAAAAATGGTAAATTTCAACAATATTTTAATGTTTATGGAAGAAACAATAAAAATTGTTCACGTACCTCGTGTACTGGGGAAATAAAAAAAATATTAATATCTAATAGGTCATCCTTTTATTGCAGTAGTTGTCAAAAATAAATTGCTATTGACCGATATGATGCAAAAAGATATATATTCAGCACTTTATGCCAAATATTAAATCAGCAATTAACAGAGTAAAAAAAACTAGGTTACAGACGTCAATAAATAAAATTAGAAAAAGCAAATATAAATCAGTAGTTAAAGAAATGTCAGGCTATATTTCGACTAATAATATGGCGGATGCTAAGAAATTTTTGCCTAAATTTCAATCAGAAGTAATGAAAATAGCAAAAACGGGTGTAATAAATAAAAAAACTGCGTCAAGAAAAATCTCTCGCCTAACAAAGAAAATAAAAAAATAAATTAATCAGTTTAATTAATCAATTCATAGTTGATTAATAATTTACTTCAATTTTTGAAATATTAGTTTGAAAATATTTTCTTTATGTTAAACCAAATATAGTTAAATAATATTAATAGTTGTATTTGTAAATTGTTTACTACTGGAAAAACAAAATCTTTTAAATTTTTTTAATAAAATCAAAAATTATTTTACAATACAACTAAATAAACATTGCTAAATTTTAAAAAAAAAATTACAACTCAACTTTAATTCTAATTAAAGCTCATATGACAGAAAATTTATTAAAAAACAATTTAGATCATTCTAAAATTAAAGAAGAAAATACCTTAGAATGGGAATTAGTTTTAAATAAATTAAAAATAAATCTTGGAAGCGATATTTTCGAAAGTTGGATAAAAAGTGTCACATTAAAAAAAGAATTTAACCATTATGTAGTTCTATCTGCGCCTACTAGATTTGTAAGGGACTGGATAGTGTCTAGATATGTAGACAAAATGCTGGACATAATAAAAACATTTAAAAAAAGCATTCAAAGAGTAGAATTTTTAATTGATGATTTTAATCCCAATTCACTTAAATCAGACTTGAAAAATAATAATAAAATCTCAGTAATGGAAGATTCTTTTTTAAATTATAATAGATTTAATCTAAATAATAGTTTTGATAATTTTATGATTGGAGAAAGTAATGAGCTTGCATACACTGCTGCTAGAAAAATATGTGTACAATCTTCGCATTATAATCCACTTTATATTTACAGTTCTGTTGGTATGGGAAAAACTCATTTACTAAATGCAATAGGTTTAGAGATTGCTAATACTAAAAAAGTTATGTTTATTTCTGCTGAGAGATTTATGTATCATTTTATAAGGTCAATCAAAAATAAAGATATGGTAAAATTTAAAGATTTTTTTAGAACACCTAATATTTTTATTATTGATGATATTCAGTTTTTAAGTGGCAAAGAAGCAATGCAAGAAGAGTTTTTTCATACCTTTAATGCCTTAATTGAAAAAGGTGCGCAAATAGTAATTTCGTCAGATAGAGCTCCTTCAAATCTAGATAGAATCCAAGAAAGAATAAAATCAAGAATGGGTGGTGGTTTGGTAATAGATATCCAATCACCTGATATAAGTTTAAAAATAAAAATTTTAAAAAGTAAATGCAATGCAATTCAAAAAAAATTTAATGAAACTAATGATTTAACTGATGATGTCTTTGAATTTTTAGCATCTGAAATTTCTTCTAGCATAAGAGAAATGGTTGGAGGTTTAAATAGAGTATTAGCTTTTAGTAGAATTAATAAAAAATCTCCAAATATTTACGAATGTAAAAGAATTTTAAAAGATTTTATAAGTTATAATAATAATACTATAAATGTGGAATCAATTCAGAGTATAGTAGCTACTCATTTTAATCTTAAGCTTCCAGAAATGTTATCTGCAAGGAGATCCAGATCTTTAGCAAGACCAAGACAAATTGCCATGTATCTAGCAAAACTACATACGACAAATTCATTACCGGATATTGGTAGAAAATTCTCAAATCGAGATCACACAACTGTAATTCATGCAGTTAAAAAAATTAATGAATTAATTAAAAAAGATAATGAAATTAAAGAAAATGTAATGCAAATTAAAAAAAAACTTCTTAGCACTTAGGCGATGGAATTTAATATAAATAGAGATATTATTTTAAAATCACTCAGTCATGCTTATGGCATAATAGAAAAAAAAACTGCTTTACCTATTTTATCAAATGTATTAATTGAAGCTAAAGAACAAAAGATTAAGATTACAGCAACGGACCTAGACCTAATATATTCTGAAGAAATTCCTTTAGAAAATTTAAAGAAAGAGGGAGCTACTACTACTTCTGCTAATATTTTGTATGATATTTTACGTAAATTAGAGCCCAATACACAAGTAGAATTTTCATTACAAAACACAAACAAACTAAAAGTTGTATCTGGTAATTCTAAATTTAATTTGCTATGCATCCCTTCAAGTAACTTCCCTTTATCTGAAGAAGACATTCAACAAAAAAATTTTGAAATTTCATCACAAAAAATTTTAAAACTTCTTAATAAAACAAAAATTTCAATTTCAAATGATGAAACAAGACATTACCTTAATGGAATTTATTTACACAAAACTGAAATAGAAGATAAAATATATTTAACTGGTGTGGCAACTGATAGCCACAGATTATCATCAAGTAGTGTAGAAATAAATTCTAAAATTGAATTCGAATCTATTATTTTGCCAAAAAAAACTATTTACCAACTTATTGCTTTATTAGAAGAAGATACGGGTGTTATAAAAATATCCAACAATAAATCAAAAATCAAGTTTGAAATGAAAAATGGAGTGTTAATTTCAAAGGTCATTGATGGGCGTTTTCCTGATTATAGCAAAGTTGTTCCAAAAAATAATGATAAAATTTTAGAAATCAAATTAAATAAATTTAAAAATTCTATTGAAAGAGTCACTACAGTCTCCTCTGATCGCAAAGAAGGCCTTAAAATGATTATATCAAAAGATTCACTTCAGTTAACTGTAAATAGCCCAAATAGTGGTGAAGGAATTGAAAATATTGATGTTAAATTTAATTCAGAAGATATGACAATCAGTTTTAATAGTAGATATTTAATTGATATAGCGTCACAAATTGAGCATGATTCAGTGATTATTGATTTAAGAGATGGCGGCTCCCCTGCTTTGATTAGAGATTTATCAGATAAAACCAGTTATCACGTAGTGATGCCCATGAAAATTTGATTTTTAGCAAAAAAACTAATACTAGATATTTAAATTTTTTTTCATCAAGTAAACAAGATTTACCAACAGTAATTTAAGCAATGTATTTTTCTAAGATTTAATTAAGTGAAAAAAAATGTTAAAATAAGTTAATTTTTCAATATGATCAAAAAAAAAGAAATAGAAAAAAAACAATATAGTGCAGATTCAATAAAAGTACTTAAGGGATTAGACGCAGTTAGAAAAAGACCTGGTATGTATATTGGTGATACTGATGATGGCAGCGGTTTACATCATATGGTTTATGAGGTTGTTGATAATTCAATAGATGAAGCTTTAGCTGGCCACTGTAAAAATATTAAAGTTACAATGAATGCAAACAATTCTGTTTCTGTTGAAGATGATGGAAGAGGCATACCTGTAGATTTACATAAAGGGGAAAAAAAATCTGCAGCAGAGGTGATCATGACCCAACTTCATGCTGGTGGCAAATTTGATCATGATTCATATAAGGTTTCTGGAGGACTTCATGGTGTAGGTGTTTCTGTAGTAAATGCTTTATCTGAAAGTTTAGAATTAACAATATTTAAAGAAAAAAAAGAATACTATATTGAGTTTAAAGACGGCAAAGCAATAGCGCCATTAAAAACAGTAGGTAAAACAAATAAAACTGGAACCTTAATAAAATTTTTTCCTTCAAAAGAAGTTTTTTCTAAACCAGTTTTTAGTTCAACAATATTACAAAAAAGAATGAGAGAACTTGCCTTTTTAAACAAGACGCTGACAATTACTTTATTGGATAAAACTGGAAAAAAAGAAAAGGAATACAAAAATAAATATGAAGGAGGCGTTCAAGAATTCGTTGAATTTTTAGACAAAAGTAAAAAAATTTTAACAAATAAGAATGATAGTAATTTATTTAAAAAACCAATATCAATATCTGGGGAAAAAAATGGAGTTTTTGTTGAATGTTCTTTAAAATGGAATGCTGGATACTCTGAGGACGTTCTTCCGTTCACAAATAATATTCATCAAAAAGATGGAGGAACGCATTTACTTGGTTTTAGAAGTGCCCTTACGAGAGTAGTTAATAAATATGCATCTTCAGCTAACTTATTAAAGAAAAATAAAGTTACTCTTTCAGGTGAGGACACAAGGGAAGGTTTGACAAGCGTTTTGTCAATAAAAGTACCTGATCCTAAATTTTCTTCACAAACAAAAGATAAGCTTGTTTCTTCAGAAGTGAGGTTTATTGTTGAGTCTATAATTAGTGAAAAATTATCTACATGGTTTGACCAAAATCCTGGAGTTATAAAAATAGTATTATTAAAAGTATTGCAAGCGGCTATGGCGAGAGATGTAGCTCGGAAAGCAAGAGAAAATGTCAGAAGAAAAGGATCTTTAGAGTTATCAGGTTTACCAGGTAAACTCGCTGACTGCCAAATGGGAAAAGCAGCAGGAACAGAATTATTCATAGTTGAGGGAGACTCTGCTGGTGGATCAGCAAAACAGGGTAGAAATAGGGAGTTTCAAGCCGTATTGCCTCTCCGAGGAAAAATACTCAATACTTATGTTAACACTGATAGTTCAAAAAATAAGAATGGCAATGGTCAAGACCTTCAAACAAAGGCATTTGCAAAAATGATGTCATCTAACGAAATAGTTACCTTAATTAATGCTTTAGGAACTGGATCAAAAGACTTTGATATAGAAAATTTGAGATACGAAAAAATTATAATAATGACTGATGCAGATGTAGATGGATCACACATTAGAACACTTTTATTAACACTTTTTAACAACCATCCATTTTGTGAACTTATAGAAAAAAATAATATATATCTTGCTCAGCCACCACTTTATAAAGTTGTAAAAGGGAGCAAAGCTTTTTATATAAAAAATGAGAAAGATTTAGAAAATTTTATTACTAAAAATTCAGAAAAAAAAAGGAAAGAAATAAAAAGAAATACAAAAGAGTTTGTAAAATTTATTGAAGATGAAAAAAGTAAATTAAAGCTTCAAAGATTTAAAGGATTAGGCGAGATGAATCCTGAGGAACTTTGGGAGACAACTTTAAACCCAGAAAAACGTACTTTACTTCAAGTTAAATACTCAAATAGCACTAAAGCAAAATCTAAAAGAGATAGAGATTTAATACAAATCTTAATGGGCGATGACGTTGCGCCAAGAAAAGATTTTATAATTAGTCGAGCTTTAGATGTTTCAAATTTAGATATATAATTTTTGAATGAAGTTTTCTAATTTTTTTAAGACACGAGATAATATACAATTAGATAAACGAACTTTAGTCACTTTAAGATGGTTAACTTTAATTGGCCAATATAGCACAATTAGCATTGTTTATTTTTATCTTAAATTCGAGTTTTTATTTTTTTATTGTTCAATAATTATTCTAATCGGAGCTTTAACAAATGTATATTTACAATTTATAATTAAGGAAAATCAGTTAAGCAACTTTTCATCTACTATTTTTTTATTTTATGATCTCATACAGTTATCTATATTATTATACTTAACAGGTGGCATAATTAATCCTTTTGCAATTTTATTAATTATACCATCAATACTTTCATCTGCTTTTTTAAGACTATCAAGTACTATAAATTTATCTATTACCACTATATTGATTTTAATTTTTATAACTTTAGATCATAAGCCATTGCCATATTTAGAAGAGAACCATCTTGATGTGCCAAATATTTATTTATATTCAATTCCAATCGCTATTATTATAGGTTTAACTTTTTTGACATATTTTGGAGCTAGATTTGGAATAGAGTCCAGAAAAAGAACGGAAGCTTTAAATAAACTTGAGTTAATTTTAGCAAAAGAACATGAACTAGAATCAATAGGTCTGCAAGCTGCCGCTGCTGCACATTCTTTAGGAACGCCATTATCTACTATTGCAGTTATTGCAAAAGAATTAGAAAAAGAAATTGGAAAAAATTCTCAGTATTCAAAAGACATAAGTTTACTTGTGTCTCAAACTAAGAGGTGTTCAAAAATATTAAAAGATATTTCAAAAGACCAACTCAATGAAGATAAGTTTTTAACAGATATAACAATTGGTGATTTATTAATTGATATTGTTAGATCTTTTAGTGAAATTTCAGAAAAAAAAATATTATTATTTACGGAAAAAAATAATACAAACCCAAATATAGAAAAAACCTTAGAAATCACTTATGGACTAAGAAATTTTATTGGTAATGCAGTAAAATATAGTAACACGCAAATAGAAATTAGTTTAGAAAGCAATAATAAAGTTACCGAAGTTAAAATATGTGATGATGGACCTGGATTTTCTGAAGATATTAGAAATATTTTAGGCGAACCTTACATAAGATCTAAGAGCAAATTAATTAATTCTAAATCAGGATTGGGTTTAGGCACATTCATAGGAAAGACACTTCTAGAGCGCATGAAAGCAAAAGTAATATTTGGAAAATGTGACAAAACTAAAGGTGCTCTAGTCATAATTCGTTGGCAAACTAATAGCTTAATATCAATTTAGATTTTTTTATTAAATTTAAAAGTATATGAAATTATTTTGTATGCAAGTTTTGCTACTAAAAAGTTGTATGAATTAAATCCTTTTATAGGTGATAGCTCGTTTATATCCGCTCCAACAATATTAGAATTTTTTGCAGCTATCTTAATTATATTTAGGGTTTCGTCCCACAATAATCCTCCAGGCTCAGGAGTACCCGTTGCTGGCATTATACTTGAATCAAATCCATCAACATCAAATGTTAAATAAACTGTTTTTTTTTTTATTAAACTTTTAAATTTTCTTAAATTCCATTTCATTTTATCTTTTGCCCAAAAAATATTAATTCTAGAAGAATTCTTTTTTAAATATGGGATTTCATTTTTAGAAATATTTCTTATTCCAAAAGAAATTACAGAAACATTTTTATAATCCAAACATCTTTTAATTGCTGATGCATGTGAAAATTTCTCACCGTTATAGCTTTCTCTTAAATCTGCGTGCGCGTCAAAGTGTAATAAGCATAATTTTTTATGTCTTTTAACAAATGGGACAATACATCCTGGGGTAATTGAGTGTTCACCACCAAGAGTCAATGGAAAAAGTTTTTTACTTAAAATTTCTTCATTAATATTAGATATTTTTTTTAATGCTTTTTTAATATTTTTATCAATTTTAAATGGTTTTAAAGTTTTAATTCCAATTTGCTTATACGGTTCACAATTTAACTCTTCATCATATAGCTCTACCTGGTGTGATGCTTTAAGTATTTCTTTTGGACCATTTCTAGTGCCACCACCATAACTTACAGTTTTTTCTAAACCGAATGGAACAATAACTACTTTTTCTTTAAAATTAATTTTATTATCAATTCCAAGGAAACCTTTTTTATTTGTAAGATATTTCACTTTTTTAACCGAATATATTTGAGAAATTTTTTGATTTTCTTTCTTTCCAATGCTTGCGATGATACGCATCACTAGCTATAAGTGGAAGGACACTAGTTGCTTCAGCAAAAACCATTTGTTCTTTTGAAATGTCAACTTTTCCCCAAGAACTTGCCTCTTTTAACGTAGAACTGCTACAAGCACCATCCCTGGTATCAGCAACAGTAATTTGTACTGCATATTTGTGCATATCAGCTTTTTTACCTAAAAGTTCTGCGCAAACTACAGTATCTTGTACAAAATTTTTCGGTACACCCCCACCAATCATAAAAAGACCAGAAGATTTAGATTTAATTTTTATTTCAGTTAATTCCCTAAACTCTCTAATAGAATCTATAGTTAAACATTTTTTTGGGTTTTTTTCCTGATGCATAACTAAACCAAATCCAGCACTTGAATCAGTAAAGGCAGGACAAAAAATAGGAACATTATTATCATAAGCTGTTTCAATTAATGAACCTTTTTTCTTTGAATTAGTTTTTAAATATTTTCCTATTTCTTTAATAAATTCTCTAGAAGTATAAGCTCTAGGTTCTAGGCTGTCAGCTATATCACAAATTGTTTTATCACAAGTTTGAAGCTCCTCTTCATCAATATAAGTATCGTATATTCTGTCTATATAATTTTCTCTTAACAGTGTGTCATCTTGAAATTGTGACCCCTGATAATGTCTAAATCCTAGTGCTTCAAAAAAATCCATATCAATAATTGAAGCTCCAGTTGCTACAATTACGTCAATCATATTGTATTTAATCATATCAGAATATATTTTCATGCACCCAGCTGCTGATGTTGATCCCGCAAGAGTTAAAAAAGTTGTGCAATTTTTATCAGATAACATTTCATTAAATATGCCTGAAGCTCTCGCAGTATCTCTAGAGGTAAAAGACATTTTGTCCATAGATTCTATAATTTTTCTGGAATCAAAAGAGGTAATGTCAATGTGTTCAACAGGTTTTTCTAAGAAGGTCTTTTTGTTATGACCTAATTTCGGATTATTTGGGTTATTCATTTAAGCAACTAAATAACGAGAAGTGCTATCCTTTTCGTACATAGACATCATAGGCTTATCTTGTACTACAAAAATTTCATCAGAATAAAAGCCATTGAACTTAGTTCTAAAAGTTAAGGAGTAGGCACCAAGTTGACCCACTTCTATATAATCACCTTCTTTTATATTATTGGGTAACACAAAAGGTCCTTTCATAAAGTCTGCACTATCACATGTTGGACCATATAAACTAAAAGAAGTTAATTTTTTAGAAGTCATTCTTCCATTAGGTATCATTCTAGTAGGAAGAACAAAATTTAAAACTCCAGCATCAAATAAACTTCCATACGTACCATCATTAATATAAAGCTTTTGTTTTTTTCTAAGAACAACTTTTACTATTGAAGACCCGCTTTCAGCAACAAGTGCTCTACCAGGTTCACAAATTAGCTCAGGTTTTTTTTCTAATTTTAAATGATTAAAAGCTTTTTTAATTTCTTCTATATAATTTTCAAGAGGTTGTGGATTTAAATCTGGGTAAATAGATGGGAAACCACCACCAATATTTATAATATCTGGAATTATTTTTGTTTTTTTAATTATATTTCCAACTTCTCTAATTCCTTTAGCATAAGAAATAGGATGCATACATTGAGATCCTACATGAAAACTTAATCCAACCTTTTTTGCATTGGCTTTAGCGAGTCTTAGCAAACCTAATGCTTCACTAGGAAGTGCTCCAAATTTTTGTGATAAATCAATTTCCGCATGCTCATTTGAAATAGAAACTCGTACGTAAAGTATTAAATCTTTAGCGTTATTAGTAGCTTCTATAATTTTTTGAAGCTCTTCTTTTGTATCTAAAACAAAGTCCCGAATATTATGATTAAAATATGCTTCTTTAATATGCTCACGATTCTTAACCGTATTCATGTAATATACACGTGATTTTGGAAATATTTTTTTTATTAATTTAATTTCACTAATTGAAGCAACATCAAATCTATCTATTCCACTTTGTCCAATATGCTTAATGACTTCTTCATTTGGATTAGTTTTTACCGCGTAAAGTATACTGCCTGGAAAATTATTTTTAAACCAGCCACAAGCTGATTTTATAGAATCTGGTCTTATGCAATAAACCGGATCTACTGGTCGAATAGTATTAACCAGCTCATCAACCGAGTTAAATTTTTGCATCTCATGTATCCCCTTTTTGTTACACAAAAAATTTATAAAAAAATTTATAAAAAAACCACTTAGACTTTTATTTATAGAAATAGTGAGTAATGTAAAGCAATAATTTACCTGTTGAATTTTTTTTTTAAAAACCTATATGTATGATTAGATATGATAGGTACTAAAATAAAAAGTGGTCAAAATAAAATTGAAACCAAAAAAATCACTGAATTTACTGATAAATCACTACTTATAGTCGATGATGACAATCCTTTAAGAGATAGATTAGCCCGAGCGATGGAAAAAAAAGGTTTTAATGTAACTCAAGCTGAAAGTGTAAAAAAAGGTATATATTTTGCACAAAATTCACCTCCAGCGTTTGCAATTGTAGATCTACGTTTGGGAGACGGAAGTGGGCTTGAGGTAGTTAAGGAAATACAAAACCAAAAAAAAAATAGTAGAATTATTATGCTTACAGGATACGGGAATATTCCAACTGCAGTTGCGGCAGTTAAAGCTGGAGCTATAGATTATATTCCAAAACCAGTTGATGCCGATGATGTTGAGAATGCCCTTTTAGCTTCACCAAGCGCAAAAGCAAATCCTCCTGCAAACCCTATGTCAGCTGATAGAGTTAAATGGGAACATATTCATAGAGTCTTTGAATTATGCAATAGAAACGTTTCAGAAACTGCACGCAGATTAAAAATGCACAGAAGAACTCTACAAAGAATTCTTTCTAAAAGATCTCCTAAATAATTTTTCTAAGTTTATTTATTTTTCCAGCTAAGATTGTGAGAATTAATATTTTAAAGAATTCAGGCAATAAAAATGGTTCTGCTCCAAACTTAAATATAGGTTTATCCCATCCTATTATATTGCCCAACCATAGCATTCCAAAAATGTATATAAAACTTACAGATAATAATAATTTAAAATAGTTAGAAAAAAATCCTGAAATTCTATCTTTAAAAATATCTTTATACTGGAAACTACCAGCTATATAAACTGCAATTAGAAATCCAATTAGGTAACCCATTGTTGGGCCAGTAAAGTATATTAAGCCAATCCCTTTTTCTGGTGTTCCTGAAAAAACAGGTAAGCCAACAATCCCTTCAAATAAATATAAACTTACTGTAAATAAACCAATTCTTGCACCAAAGGCTATTCCTAAAAATAAAATAATAAAAGTTTGCATGGTTTGAGGTACCGGGCCTAAAGGAATCTTAACTTTTGCTGAAATTGTAAGAAGCACTGTGCCTAATAATGAAATTAAAATAATTTTAAAAATTTTATTTATTTCAATTTTTTTTATTGCTTCCATATCAAATATAATACAACTTTTTATAATGAAATCTAGCTTTTTGTAAGGTCAATAAAAACATCTTCTAAATTACCATCATCCGTTGATATATCAGAAATTTCCATTCCTGCTTTTTTAACTATGCTTATTATTTCATCAATTTTATGTTTTTTTTTTTCATATGAAGCAATTATTTCATTATTTGAATGATATAAAAATTTTATTCCATTCATCTCTTCTGGTTTAATTTTATTAATTTTTTCTACTTTAAATATTATTTTTTTTGTTTTAATACTATCCAGTAAATTTTTCGTTGTATCTATTTTAATTAAATTTCCTTTATTAATGATTGCAATTCTATCGCACATTTCTTCTGCCTCATACATCAAATGAGTAGTTAGTATTATTGTTACTCCCTTTTTATTAAGAGCTCTTACATTACTCCATAAATTTTGGCGTAACTCTACATCAACACCAGCAGTTGGTTCATCTAAAACTAAAATTGGAGGTCTATGAACCATAGCTTTTGCAATAAGCAATCTCCTTTTCATACCACCGGATAAACTTCTAGCATAAGAATTCGCTTGTTTTTCAAGAGAAACTATTTTTAATATTGTATCTGTTATTCGGTCCTTTTTGGGTATTCCATACAATCCTGCTTGTAATTCTAAAATATCCTTGGGACTAAAAAAAGCATCTAGATTTACTTCTTGAGGAACAATTCCAATAGAAGATCTCACTTCTCTAGGATTTTTATCTAAATCAAAATTCCAAACATCAACTCTTCCTGAATTTTTTTTTACAGTGCCAGCAAGTATATTAAGAAAAGTTGTTTTTCCAGCTCCATTGGGGCCTAATAAGCCAAAAATTTCTCCTTCTTTCACCTCTAAGTTTAAATTATTTAGTGCAACAATCTTATTTAAAGATTTTTGAGAATAAATTTTAGTTAATTTTTCAACCTTTAGAGCATGTTTTTTATTCATGATTATTTTATATATACATAACACCAATTAAAATAGGTTAATATTAAATTATGAATTCTGTAAAAAAAACTGACCATTTTTATTTAATCGATGGATCGGGTTATATTTTTAGAGCTTATTATGCATTACCACCGCTCTCTAGAAAAAGTGATGGTTTACCAACAGGAGCAGTAAGTGGATTTTGTTCTATGTTATTTAAGTTACTAGAAGATTCTAGATCTGATGATTCAATAAACAAACCAACACACTTTGCTGTTATATTTGATTCTGCAAGAAAAAATTTTAGGAATGATATTTATAGTGAATATAAAGCTAATAGATCAGAAGCCCCAGAAGATTTGGTTCCACAATTTGAATATATTAGAAAATCAGTAGAGGCTTTTAATTTGCCATCAATAGAAATGATTAATTATGAAGCTGATGATTTAATTGCTACATATGCAAAACAAATTGTGGACGCGGGGGCTAAAGTGACAGTTATATCTTCAGACAAAGATTTAATGCAATTAGTTTCAAGTAAAATTAGATTATATGATCCCATGAAAAGTAAAATATTGGGAGAAAAAGAAGTTATTGAAAAGTTTGGAGTAAAACCAAAACAAGTGATAGATGTTCAATCATTAGCAGGAGACGCTTCAGATAATGTTCCGGGTGTTCCAGGCATAGGAATTAAAACAGCTTCTGAACTTATTAATAAGTATAAAACTTTAGAAATTTTATTAAAAAAGGCTAGTGAAATTCCTCAAAATAAAAGAAGGGAAACTCTACTAGCAAATAAAGATAAAGCTTTTTTAAGCAAAAAATTAGTTACTCTTAAAGATGATGTTCCGATTAAACATCATCCAAGTACGTTCATTTTGAAAGCAATTAAAAAGGAAAAACTTTATAATTTTTTAAGAGACATGGAATTTAATAGACTATTAAGTAGAGCTATAAGTTTTTATGGCGAAACAGAAACTAAGTATATTGAAAAAAATACTTTAAAAAATGAAATATCTAAAATTAATACTAAAAAATATGAATGTTTAATTGATGAAAAAGCTTTAAATAAATGGATAAATATTTTAAATGAACAATCTGTAATTGCCGTTGATACTGAAACGTCTTCATTAAATCCTTTGGAGGCTGATTTAGTCGGTGTTTCATTTAGCTATGCACCAAATAAAGCATGCTATATCCCTTTATTACATAAGAATACTAAAGGGCTAAAAAAAGAGTTTGTATTAAAAAAAATTAAACCAATTTTAGAAGATTTAAGTATTAAAAAGGTTGGGCAAAATATTAAATTTGATTTTATTATTTTAAAGCAAAATGGAATTAAAGTTAACCCAATTGAGGATACAATGTTGATTTCATATAGTTTAGATGCAGGTGTTAATAGACACAATCTAGATGTACTTTCTGAAATTCATTTAGGGCACAAGACAATCTCTTATAAAGAATTAGTTGGCACAGGAAAAAATAAATTAAAATTTTCTGATATCAATATTGAAAAAGCAACAGAATATGCAGCTGAAGATGCTGATGTAACTTTAAGACTCTATAACTTTCTTAAAAATAGACTTGATGATGAAAAATTGAATAAAATTTACGAATCTTTTGAAAAGCCAATGGTTCAAGTGCTTTCAAAATTAGAATATAATGGTATTAAGCTTGATGATTTGTATCTTAAAAAGTTATCTAAAAAATTTAAAGAAAAGTTAGAAAAAATAGAAAAAGAAATATATAAAAACGCTGGCAAGGAATTTAATATTGCCTCACCAAAACAGCTAGGTGAAATAATATATAATGATCTTAAAATTGCTAAATTAAAAAAAACGAAAAAAGGTAGTTTAGCAACAAGTGCAAAAATTCTTGAAGACCTTGTTCTTACTGGACATAAGTTTCCTGAGTTAATATTAAAATGGAGACAAATTTCAAAATTAATAAATACTTATACAGATGCTTTGCAAAACCATATAAATAAAAAAACAAAAAGAATACACACATCTTTTTTACTAGCTGCTACAAATACAGGTAGATTAGCCTCAAGTGACCCAAATTTACAAAATATTCCAGTTAAATCTGAAGAGGGAAAAGAAATCAGAAAAGCCTTTATTGCAGATAAAAAAAATATTTTAATTTCTGCTGATTACAACCAAATAGAAATGAGAATTTTAGCTGATATAGCCGATGTTAAAGAGCTTAAAAAAGCTTTTAAAAATAATGAAGATATTCATAGTTTAACTGCAAGCCAGGTTTTTAATGTACCAATTAATAAAATTGATGAGAATTTAAGAAGAAAAGCTAAAGCAATTAATTTTGGTATTATATATGGAATTACTCAGTATGGCCTTGCTAAGCAAATTTCTGTCACGAATCAAGAGGCCTTAGATTTTATAAATTCATATTTTAAGAAATTTCCTGAGATTAAAGATTTTATGAATGCTACTATAAAAACCTGCAGAAAATATGGATATGTTAAGAATATATTTGGTAGAAAAATCCATCTTAAGGGTATTAATGATAAAAATTTTAGCATCAGAAGCTTTCAAGAGAGAGCCGCAATTAATGCTCCAATTCAAGGTTCTGCAGCAGACATTATTCGATTAGCTATGATTAAAATAAATAAATTGATTGAAGATGATAAAAAAATTGAGGCAAAGATGTTGCTACAAATTCATGATGAACTAATTTTTGAATGTTTAGAAAAAGATAAAATATATGTCAAAAAAACTATAAAAGAGGCGATGGTATCTATTTCTAACTCCGAATATCATATGTTTTCAATTCCACTAGAGGTTAATGTAAATTCGGGATATAATTGGGGCGAAGCACATTGATAGTCTAATACTTGCCCAATTTATGACAATTTAGTATTTTTATATGTAATATATAATTAATTATGAGTCAGACAATTGCATTAGTTGATGATGATAGAAATATACTGACAAGTATCAGTATGGCTTTAGAAAATGAGGGATTTAAAGTTCAAACTTATATTGATGCAGAAAGTGCTTTAGTAGGTATCAGTAGAAGCCCTCCAGATTTAGCTGTTATAGATATAAAAATGCCTAGAATGGATGGTGAGGAATTACTTAAACGTTTAAGAAAAAAAACTACTATTCCAATATTATTTTTAACATCTAAAGATGAAGAAGTTGATGAGCTTTTAGGATTAAAATTAGGAGCTGATGATTTCATTAAAAAATCTGGAGGTTTTTCAATTAAAATTCTTATTGAAAGAATAAGAGTACAATTAAGAAAAAAAATAACCAACACGGAGGATAGTAAAGATCTTATAAAGCACGGAAAACTTGTTTTAGATCCTTCTCAACTTGAATGCTCATGGGCTGGCACTCCACTTCCTGAAAAACTTACAACAACAGAATTTTTAATAGTAAAAGAACTAGCAAAAAGACCAGGAATGATTAAGGAAAGAGCACAATTAATGGATATTGCTTATAAAGATAATAATGAAATAGAAGATCGTACTATTGATAGTCATGTAAAAAGAATAAGAAAAAAGTTCAAAATAGTTGATGAAAAGTTTTCAGCAATAGAAACTAGATATGGAAGTGGCTATAGATGGAATGTTAGCTAATGACATCAAGTTTTTTAAGCTCTAGCTCAATATTAAAAAAATTTTTATTTTTTAATTTTCTTATTTTCCTAGTTTTAAGTATTTTTACATTTTTGTATCTTAAAGCGATTAAACCCAATTTAATAAAAAATAGATCTAACCAACATTCAAAAGTTATTAACAATACGTCTAATCATATTAATAGATTAGGTATTGAGTTTACTAAAGAAACGATGACGGAATTTTTATTATCTAATAGATTTTTATTTCAGAATCTAGATCGTGTTCAATTTTATGATTTAAATTCTAATTTATTGGCAGATACAGATAC
>Ga0114996_10002635_pt1 | contig 23107 bp, 25 predicted proteins | sample ArcticOcean_MG_C_4_FD_87039 | JGI IMG/M metagenome (GOLD analysis project Ga0114996, IMG submission 87039) | Marine microbial communities from western Arctic Ocean - ArcticOcean_MG_CB4_134 | ecosystem: Environmental > Aquatic > Marine > Oceanic | place: Arctic Ocean: Canada Basin | collected... | reverse complement strand
GCGGGGTTTCTTGCACCGTTCGAATGAGGTCCTCGAGGTTCGCGTCGACCGTCGGATCCGGATGATGGTTGGGGAACGTCGGGTCGGAGTCACAAAAGAGCGGAGTGACCTCGACGCCGATCGCCTCCAGCAACTGCACGGCGACGAGCGCGCCGGTCCCGTTCCCACAGTCCATTGCGACCTTCATTGGGCGCGCTAGCTCGAAGCGGCGTGCGACGTCCTCCACGTACTGGTCGATGACATCGAATTGTTCTTTCGAGCCAGGTCCAGCCTGGAAGTCGTCCTCCTTGATGCGCCGCAGCAGATCCTGGATCGCATCGCCGTATAGCGCTCCCCGCCCGAGCGTCATCTTGATGCCGTTCCATTCCGGCGGGTTGTGCGACCCCGTGATCTGCACCGCACCGTCCGTCTCGAACATCACTTCCGACCAATAGAGCACGGGCGTCGGCACCGTACCCACATCGACCACATGGCAGCCAGTTGAGATTAGACCGCGTATGAGCCCTGCGACGAGTTCCGGAGACGTAGGCCGATTGTCATGGCCTACTGCAACCCTCGGCGCCTCGAGCCCGGTCGCCGCTCTCACGTAAGAGCCGAATGCTCGGCCCACGAGCTCCGTTACGCCGGCATCGAGATCCTCTCCAACGATGCCGCGGATGTCATACTGCCGAAAAATGTGATCGGAGAGAGCCATATCTCAATCTGCCTATTGGTGTGCCGGACAGGCGATCCCTACTCCGGTGCAATCTAGAATCGTGGTGTGATACGCAGCCGCGGCTCCATACGAGGCTGCGGTAGGATCTCTCACTACGGTGCGATCCCGAGCAGATCGCCCCCGATCGCGCCCAGGCCCTGTACGCTTTCGCGTGCGAACTCGAGTGTCGCTCCCGGGAAGATGCCCGTATACAGAATGAGTCCGACGCAGACGAGCAGGGCAAGGCGCATAGGGAACGGCGTGATGACGAGATCGTGCTGGCCTTCACTGGTCGTGTCCTTCATCCACATGACCCACGCGACGCGCAGGTAGTACCAGTACGACGCCACGGTCGAGAGCACGAGGATGACCGACAAAGCCCACAGCTCCGAGTCGGCCGCGCCCTGAAGCAGATAGATCTTGCCCATGAAGCCGCCCGTACCCGGGAAGCCCGCGAGCGAGAGCAGGAAGATCGTGAGAAAGACACCCAGTGTCGGATTCGTCCAGCCAAAGCCAGAGTAGTCATCGACGTTCAGACGCTCTTCCGACTGGTGCGCGACCCCGATCACCACCGCGAAGGCACCGATGTTCATCACCGTGTACACCAACAGATAGAAGAGCATGCCCGCGGCCGCGGCCTCGTTCGCTGCAGTGACTGCGACGAGCAGGTAGCCTCCGTGTGCGATACTCGAATATGCGAGCATGCGCTTCACGTTGCTTTGCACGAGCGCGATGAGGTTCGCCGAGACCATCGTGATCGCAGCGAGCCACCACACAATCGGGAACCAAACGGCATACGCGGCGTCGAAAGCAACCAAGAAGACACGCAGGAACGCGACGAAGGCCGCCGCCTTGACCGCTGCGGACATGAAAGCGGTCACGGGCGCGGGCGCACCCTCATATACGTCGGGCGTCCACATATGGAAGGGGACGGCTGACACCTTGAAGGAGAAGCCGACCGCCAAGAGAGCGATGGCGATGACCAGCAGGCCAGGCGTCGCGGCACCGCTCGCTACGCTCGCACCAATCACGGTGACGTTCGTGCTGCCTGTGGCGCCGTACGTGAGCGCGATCCCGTACAGAAAGAAGCCTGTCGCGAACGCACCGAGCAGGAAGTACTTGAGCCCTGCCTCAGCGGATTTAGGATCGCGGCGGTTGAACGCAGTGAGCGCGTACACCGCGATCGACATGACCTCGAGCCCAAGAAAGATCACGATCAGGTCCCGCGCGCCGGCCATGAACATCGCGCCGGCCGTCGCGAACAGAATCAGAGCGTAGAACTCACCGACCTGGAGCCGCTGCCGATACACGTAGGCAAAGGAGATCAAAATGGTGAGCGCAACGGCGAGCAAGAAGATCCAGTTGGAGAAGAGCCTGAACCCATCCACCGCGATCATGGAATCCTGCCCGACCTCGGTCACCCCGTAGAGCCATCCGTTTGCGGCGCCCGCTACGAGCACACCGATCAGGGAGAGCCATCCAAGGTCGGCCGAAGTCCCGAAGCTCGGGTCACCGGACGGAGCCTGGTCAGAATCCTTGTACTTGCCTGAAACACCTGCGACGAGGACCACCATGCCAAAAACACACAGCACGATTTCGGGCAGGAGCGCCCAGAAGAAGTGAAGCTGTCGGCTGAAGTCGAGTTCCATGAGCCTCGTCGTGCCTATTCGGAGTCGGTGGAGCGATCGCCACCGTCAAGGTCGTCGCTTGCTTGGAGATCCGCCCGTGCATCGAGCGTGGCGGGTACGTCGAGATCAGCCGGGGTGTCGAGATCGGCCGGGGTCGGCACGATCACGACACGCGAGCCGGGTTCAACCAACGCGCCCAATGTCTGCGGCGGTGCCGCGGACCTGACCCGTTCGAGCACCGCGTCCACGCTCGGTTCCATGCGCTCCAGCAACGGAGTGGGATTCCAGCCGATCCAGATCATCAACGCGCACAGAGGAGCCAGGATCACGATCTCACGTCGCGACAGGTCCTCCATCTCGCGGTTCTCTGGCTTGTCGAGCGCGTTGAAGAAGATCTTCTGCACCATCGGCAGCATGTAGTACGCCGCGAAGATCACGCCGAAGGTGGCGACGATCGCGATGGTCGGGTGCGTCTCGAACGCCCCGAGCAAAGCGAGGAACTCGCCTACGAAACCACTGGTCCCGGGCAAGCCGATCGACGCTAGGGCCGTCAGAACGAAGGCGGTGGCGAATAGCGGGGCAACACGGCCGAGGCCCCCGAAATCGTCAATGTTCCTCGTGTGGCGGCGCTCATAGAGCATACCGAGCAGGAGGAACAGCGCGCCCGTGCTGATGCCGTGTGAGATCATCACGATCAGCCCACCCTGCAGACCGTTCACAGTGAGCGCAAAGACTCCGAGCAAGACGAAGCCCATGTGCGCCACCGACGTGTACGCGACCAGCTTCTTTGCGTCGGGCTGCACCGCGGCGACCCACGCGGTATAGATGATGCCGATCACCGCGAGCACCAACATGACCGAGACCACAGTCGGGTGCTGCGCCGCAACCGGGAACAACGGCAGCAAGAACCGGAGGAAGCCGTACGTGCCCATCTTCAGAAGCACCGCAGCCAGGACCACCGAGCCAGGAGTCGGAGCCTCGACGTGCGCGTCCGGGAGCCACGTGTGCAGCGGAAAGACAGGAACCTTCACACTGAACGCCACGGCGAACGCGCTGAACAGGACGAGCTGCTCCGTGCCGGTCAGCGGCAACTGGAGCATGTCCGAGTAGGCGAACGTGGAGATGCCCAGCATCGTCTTTGCTTTGTAGAACAGATACAGGATCCCGACCAACATCAGCAGGGATCCGAACGCCGTGTACAAGAAGAACTTGATCGCGGCGTAGATGCGGCGCTCGCCACCCCAGACACCCACGATGAAATACATGGGCACGAGCGTGAGCTCGAAGAACATGTAGAAGAGGAGCAGGTCAGTCGCGACAAAGACTCCCACGACACCGGCTTCCAAGAGCAGCATCAGCGCGTAGAACGCACGCTGCTTTTCCGTGATGTAGTTGAACGAGCCAAGGATCGCGATCGCGGTGGTGAACGTGGTCAGCATCACCATGAAGAGGCTGATGCCGTCGATCCCGAGTGAGTAGCTCACCCCCCACGTCTCGATCCATGGGGTGGTGGTCTCCATCTGCATACTACCCTGCGTGGGATCGAACGCCCACCAGAGGCCGAAGCTCAATACCATCACGCCGATCGACCACCAGAACGCGACCTTCTTGGCTGTCGCTTCCTCGGCCGCGAGCACCAGCCCCACACCCAAAATGGGCAGCCAGATGAGCGCGTGTAGCACCCAACCCGTGTAGCCGATCGATTCGAGTAGTGAAGTCACCATTAGAAGATCGACACTCCGAGGATGACTAAGACCCCCACCGTGATAATGAATGCGTAGGTGTTCAGAGTCCCGGTCTGGAACATGCTGATAACGAAGCCCACGCCTCGGGCGGTCCAGCCGACACCGTTCACGAAGCCATCGATGATTCCCGCGTCGATCACCTTCCAGCAGAACCGGGATGTGGCCAGGAGCGGCTGTACGATGATGCGGTCGTAGAACTCATCTACGTACCACTTGTTGTAGAGCACTTTGGCGAAGCCGGTCGGCTCGACGTCCTCCGAGGCGGGCACCACCTTCTGGGCGCCGACGAATCGGAACGATGCCGCGACGACCGCAAGGGCAGCCAGACCAGAGAGCACGGCCCAGACAACTTCCCCGCCACCGATGGGCGAGGCTTCGGCCAGCGCACCGAGATTGACCTCTTGGATGTGCTCTGCCTGCTCCGTGATCGGGTGCAGCCATTCGTGCAGCCAACCGCTGGTCAACGGCCCAAGACCAAGCAGCGTCTCTCGAAGGTGCTCGGACACGTTCACCCATCCACCGACCGTAGCCAGCACGGCCAACGCCGCAAGCGGCGCCCACATGACAGGAGGTGCTTCCTGTAGCGCCTTCTCCTCTTCTGCCCCGGTACGGTTCTCACCGTGGAAGGTCATGACCATCATGCGAGTCATGTAGAAAGCCGTGAGCAGCGCCGCAGCGAGTGCGATCAGCCAAAACATCATGTAGAGCGCCGGATAGGGAGCGTTAGCCGCTCCACCAAATGCGGCAGTCTGCCAGATGATCTCATCCTTGGAGAAGAAGCCGGCGAACGGCCAGATGCCCGCGATCGCGACCGTCGCAATCCACATCGTCGCCCACGTGATCGGCATATGCTTCTTCAGCCCACCCATGTTCCGCATGTCCTGCGCGTCTTCATGACTGTGCGTGCTGTGATACGCGACATGCATCGAGTGGATCACCGCACCCGCACCGAGAAACAGCAGCGCCTTGAAGAAGGCATGCGTCATCAGGTGGAAGATTCCCGCGCTATACGCTCCGACCCCGACCCCGACGAACATGTAGCCGAGCTGGGAGACCGTGGAGTACGCGAGCACCTTTTTGATGTCGTTCTGCTTCAGCGCGATCGTCGCGGCGAACAGCGCCGTGAGTACGCCCACACCTGCAACGGTCGCACTCGCAACCGGGGCGAGCGCGAACAGGACGGACGAACGCGCGACGAGGTATACGCCGGCGGTGACCATGGTAGCCGCGTGGATGAGCGCGGAGACCGGGGTCGGACCCGCCATCGCATCCGGCAGCCACACGTAGAGCGGCAACTGAGCGCTCTTACCGGCCGCGCCCAGGAAGAAGAAGAGCGTGATCGCGGTGACGAGCCCGCCCCCGTATACCAGCGCGCCTTCAGCTCCAGCGAAGATCGGCACGAAGTCCAACGTGCCGAACGTCGTGAACAAGAAGAACATCGCGACCAGGAAGCCGAGGTCGCCGATGCGATTGACGATGAACGCCTTCTTGCCCGCGTCGGCCTTCTCGCGGTCACTGAACCAGAATCCGATCAGCAAGTACGAGCAAAGTCCAACACCTTCCCAGCCCACGAACATGAGCGGGTAGCTCGCGCCCATCACGAGCACGAGCATGAAGAAGATGAACAGGTTCAGGTAGGCGAAGTATCGGGGGTAACCCGAATCGTCCTTCATGTAGCCGACGCTGAACACGTGGATCAAGAACCCGACGCCCGTGACGATCAACATCATGATCATCGAGAGCTGATCGAGCTGAAGCGCCGCATCGACAGCGAACGTGCCGGTCGACATCCAGGTCCAGTAGGTGATGACCACCGGCTCTTCGAGATGCGCGCCGAACATGCGCGCGAAATTCACCAGCGTGATGACAAAGGCCAGTAGCATCACACCCGGGCCGATCAGGCTCGGTAGTGTGTGCGTCGAGGGCCGACCGCCCTCGTTGAGGTCGAGCTCACCACCCGTGCGCACGACCTTCGCGGACGCGATAGCATGACGCAGCGCGAGCATACCGTTGAGCACGAAGCCGAGCAGTGGAAGCAGGACGATCAGGCCCGGCAAGAACGGCTCGAAGTGAGCGGCCCCGGCGGCCTCCTGGCCACCCTGGAACAAGATCGCTGCTAAGGAAGCGTGCATACCGCTACCACCTCAACAGTTTGAAGTTGTCCACGTTCACGGTCTCGTAGTGCCGGAAGATCGAGATGATGATCGCGAGCCCTACTGCCGCCTCAGCGGCCGCCACGGTCATCACGAAGAACACGAAAATCTGCCCATCGATACCGTGTAACTGAGAGAACGCGACGAACGTGAGGTTGACCGCGTTGAGTTGAAGCTCGATGCACAGGAACATGATGATCGCGTTCCGACGCACGAGCACCCCGAACGTGCCGATCACGAAGAGGAAGGCGCTGAGAACGAGTGCGTCGGTAATCATGCGACGTTCTTCTTGGCTAGGACGAGCGCACCGACGATGGCCACGAGCAAAAGGATGCCTGTCATCTCGAACGGTACGACATACGTCGTATAGAGCGGTTCCGCGATCGCGCCGACCACACCATGCTCGGCCATCGCAGCGTCGATCGCCGCTCCCCCCGCCCCACCCTCAGCCAGTCCTACGCCGCGCAACTGATATCTCAAGAAGCCCGCCATAAGGCCGGCCGTGCCAAACGACACCAAGGCGAACACGCCGCCCTTGAGGTCCTTCTGGTAGTCGTGCCCTAGGTTCAGCAGCATGATCACGAAGAGAAACAGCACCATGATCGCGCCCGCATAAACGATCACCTGGATCGCCGCCAAGAAGTGCGCCTCTAGCAATACGAACGTCGCCGCGAGACTGAACAGAGTCCCGACCATGGAGAGCAGGCTGCCCACCGGGCTCCGAGACATCACGACACCAAACGCCCCACCAACAGCGATCGCCGCAAAGACGTAGAAGAGGACGGTGGTCATCAAGTCACTCCGACCGTGGGTCGGAGGGATCCCACAACAACGTGACCGGATGGTCTTGTTCCATCAGTCGGTCCAAGTCGTACACGAACCGGTCGCGGGTGTACTCGGCGTTCTCGAAATGCCGCCCGACGTGGATCGCCTCGACCGGACAGACCTCCTGGCACATACCGCAGAAAATGCATCTGAACTCGTCGATCTCGTAGACGATGGGGTATCGATTTCCCTGATCGTCTTCACCACCGACGAGGCGGATGCAGTTCGCCGGGCATACCGTAGGACAGAGGCCGCATGCGACGCACTTCGGACGTCCGTCCGCGTGGACCTCCATGCGGTGCGTTCCGCGCCAGCGCGGGCTTAGGTCCGTCTGCTCCTCGGGATACTGCTGCGTCACCGCGGCCGGATTGACCATGTGCTTGAAGGTGAGCGCCATTCCGCTTAATGCGGCCCGGAGATAGGAGGTGGTCTCCGGCGCCGGTCGGTGCATGACTTTGACTGAAATGGCCATAAGGTGGTCTCCTCAGTCCCCCGCGGGAGCGGCTTGAGAGATGGTCTTCACCTCGACTCTCTGTGCGTGTTTGGCAGCGGCGCCGGTGATGACGCGGCCGCGGTCCAAGTAGAACACGAAGCCAACGGTCGCGAATGTGCTCACTGCGGTCAGCGCGGCCCCGTAGCTGAAGCCCCACATCAAGCCGACTTCGTCGAGCACGAGGATGGTACCGCCGATCAGCATCACATAGGCGAGTGACGTGGGCAGCATGACCTTCCACCCGAGCGCCATCACCTGATCGTAGCGGAAGCGTGGCAGCGTCCAGCGGACCCAGATGAAGAGCACCAGGAAGAACCCAGTCTTCGCCGCAAAACCAGCAAAGGTCGCGAGCGTCTTCCACAGCGCCGGACTCGCTAGCAGCACGGAACCATCTGCCGCGAACCCCTTGATGAGCTGACCGTCGTACCAGAACGCGTTGTCCCAGGTGCCGGGCAGGTCCCAGCCGCCTAGGAAGAGCGTCGCCATGAGCGCAGATGCGGTCGCCATGTGCCCGAACTCAGCGATCATGAACGCTGAGAACTTCATCGCGGAATACTCGGTGTGGTATCCGGTGATGAGCTCGGACTCGGCCTCCGCCATGTCGAAAGGCAGCCGGTTCGTCTCCGCAAACGCCGAGATCACGAACAGGATGAACGCCAACGACAGCGGGAAGGCAAACCACATGCCGAGTTGTTGCTGCTGCCAGATGATCTCTGTCAGCGTCACGTTGCCGGCCATCATCAGCACGGCAATGATCGAGAGGCCGAGCGCGACTTCGTAGCTCACCATTTGGGCCGACGCACGCAGCGCGCCCAAGAAGGCGTACTTGTTGTTCGAGGCCCATCCGCCGAGAACGACGCCATACACCGAGAGCGAACTGAACGCGAGTATGTAGAGAATGCCGATCGGCAGGTCCGCGATAATCATGTCCACCACGCCCGCCGGTGTTGGCAGCGGCGCAGCAATCGGGATGACAGCGATCGTCACCAACGCGGGCGCGAGCACGAGCATCGGAGCCATGACGAAGAAGAGCCTCGAAGCGGTCGCAGGGAGCGTCTCTTCCTTCAAGATGCTCTTGATGCCGTCCGCGATCGGCTGAAGCAGCCCGAACGGGCCCACGCGATTCGGTCCGTGGCGGTCCTGGATCCAGGCCGACACACGACGCTCCGCGAGCGTCGTGTACGCGACCACGATCATCAGAGCGGTGAACATGCCTGTGACCTTGAGGCTCATCGCCACGAGTGCCCAGATCCCCGAGATGGGTTGGAATTCCATCCGGTCAGTCCCCCGACAGTGAAACGGGTTCGTTCACGACCGCACCGCGGGTGCCGATGTCGTCATAACTCATGCCGCTGAACGCTGGCACGCCTGTCGCGAGGGCGTTGAACGCCTCCGCAGCACTGCGTGGACCGTCGGTCTCGGTAAGCTCGGCCACCAACGCTCCCAAGATGAGCCATGCAGGCCTCGCCATGCCCGGAGCGTCCAGGCCCGGCCAGAAGCGCTGCACACGCCCCGCCACGTTCGTGAACGTGCCTTCCTGTTCCGCGAACGTCGTCACGGGAAGCACGAAGTGCGCGTGAGTGGCGGCCTCTGATTCGTGGCTACCGAGGAAGACGTAGAGCCCGGCATTCTTGCCGAAGTCGGCGTCCTGGTCCTCCAGCGCATCACCTAGCACCACGAGCACTCCGTCGTGACTGGCCACACTCTCCAGGCCACCGGTCGCGTCATCGTTGCCCGCACGCTCCAGCCCGATGAGGTCCGCGCCCGCGGTGTTGGCCGCGAGGTCCTTGCGACGCGCCAGAGATGGGAAGCCCTTGAGCACAATCTCGTCGTCGGCGCGAGCAGAGCGGTACACCGTATCGCCTCCGCCCAACTCCTCGACCAAAGCCCGCAGAAGTCCGAGATCCTCGTTCGAGGCGGACGACGAAGCCACGGCTTTCACCGACCCCGCGCCCTCGGCCTTTCCGAGCAGTGCGCCGAGCGCAGGCTTCCAATCGACGGCCTGAGAGCCACCATTGCCGTCCCTCACCAGGGGCGCCTCGATGCGATCGCCCCGGTTGATCCACTCGTAGTTTTCACGACCGTGATCGCACATCCACCAGCCGTTCACATCCAAGTTCTCACGCGGCTTGAGGCGCTGAATCAGGTTGTCTCGGGTGTGCAGATCGATGTTGCAACCCTGCGAGCAGCTCGTGCAGATGGAGGGCGTGTGGTCCAAGTCCCACGCACGCGCCTTGTGCAGGAAGTCTTTCGACACCAACGCACCCACCGGGCAGATGTCGACGATGTTGCCATGCCAGTTCGTGCCGTCGAGGCCCTCTTCGAAGAAGGTGTCGATGACAGAACGGTTGCCTCGATCCACGACGGTCAGTCGAGCATCTTGCTCCACTTCGCTCATGAAGCGGACGCAGCGCGTACACATGACGCACCGGTCGCCGTAGAAGAGCACGTCCCCACCGAAGTCATCCCGGCCGAAGACCCGCTTGGGCTCTCTCGAACGGCCGCTATCACGGCCCTCCGCGTGCACATAGTCCTGCAGGTTGCACTCGCCCGACATGTCACAGATCGGGCAATCGAGCGGGTGATTGACCAGATAGAACTCGAGCACGCCTTTCCGATTCGCCTTGGCGTTGTCGGACTGCGTGTGCACCACCTGGCCATCCATCACGGTCGTGACGCAACCAGGCATAGGCTTGGGTGCGCCCTCGATCTCCACGAGGCACAGCCGACACATGGCCGGAGACGACATGCCCGGGTGGTAGCAGTAGTGCGGGACCTCTTGTCCGATGGTTTTCGCAGCTTCGAGGATGGTCGTTCCCTTGGGGACCGTGACCTCGTGGCCATCAATGGTGAGCGTGACGGCCATTATGCAGCCCCCACCCGCTCACCGCGCCGGATCAAGGCAAGATACTCGTCCCTGAACTTCTCAATCGACGACTGCACCGGAGCGGCCACGGAGTCGGACAGCACGCAGATCGTGGTGCCGACCATGTTCTGGGTCATCTCCATCAACGTATCGAGATCGTCCTCGGTCCCCTTCCCGCTCTCGATGCGCCTGAGGATCTGAGCAGTCCACGACGTGCCTTCACGACAAGGCGTGCACTGCCCGCACGACTCGTGCGCATAGAAGTCGACCATCCGGCGGACTTGCTTCACGATATCCGCAGTCTCGTCCATGACGATGACCGACGCACAACCGAGCATGGTGCCAACCTCGACGCAGCCTTCGTAGTCGAGCTTGCACGCGCGCGCCTCCTCGGCATTGATGAGCGGGACGGATGATCCGCCCGGAATCACTGCCTTCAGCGCGTTCCCGTCTTTCATGCCACCGCACACATCTTCGATGAGCTCGATGAGCGGGAAGCCGAGGGGGAGTTCGTAGTTGCCGGGCTTGTTCACGTGCCCGCTCACGCAGAAAAGCTTCGTGCCGGGGCTCTTTTCAGTCCCGTACTGCCTGTACCACTCGCCACCGTTCTGTACGATGTGCGGAATGGCGCAAAGAGTCTCCACGTTGTTGATCGTGGAGGGCTTGCCGAATGCACCCACTGCGGCGGGAAACGGCGGCTTGATGCGAGGCTCGCCGCGGCGGCCCTCCAACGAGTTCATCAGGCCGGTCTCTTCACCACAGATGTACGCACCTGCACCCGCATGCACGGTCACGTCGATCGTGTGGCCGGATCCAAGGATGTTTTCGCCCACGTACCCCTTCGCGTAGGCGTCCTCGAGCGCACGCGCGAGCACCTGCGTGGTCTCGAAAAACTCACCGCGACAGTAGATGTAGACGTGCTGCGCACGGATCGCGTGGGCACCGATCAAGCAGCCCTCGATGAGCTGGTGCGGATCCCAGCGAATGAGCTCCCGATCCTTAAAGGTCCCAGGCTCGGACTCATCGGCGTTGCACACCAGATAGTGAGGCTTGGTGGCCTCCTTGGGCATGAACGACCACTTGATGCCGGTGGGAAAGCCAGCGCCACCACGCCCTCGCAGCCCAGAAGCTTTGACGACCTCGACGATGTCGTCGGGGCCCATCGCGAGCGCCTTCTCCAACGACTTGTAACCACCGCGCTCTACATAAGTGTCGATTTGCCGCTGTTTGGGGTCGCCGAAATGCTTACTGAGAATGCGGACCTCTTTGTCCGACACGTAGGGGTACGCCATTAGTTGTCACCCTCCATGCACGCTCATCCTTGGGGACGGAACACTATTTGTCCCCCTGGGACTGCGCCTTCAGCTGCTCGACGATCTTGGGCACCTCGGCTGGAGTGACATTCTCGTAGTACCGCGAGTTGATCTGGACGCAGGTTGGAAAACCGCAAGCCGCGAGACACTCGGCCTCGATCACGGTGAAGTTTCCGTCCCCGGACGTCTCACCCAACTCGGTATCGGTGTAGCGCAGGAACGCCGCGACCACGTCGTCGGCGCCGCACAGGCTGCACGAGATGTTCGTACACACCTGCACCAGATGCCGGCCGACCGGGCGCCTGTTGTACATCGTATAGAACGTCGCGACCCCGCGAACGTAGGCGGGAGACAGCTCTAGCAACTCAGCAACTCGGTCCATCGACGCGGGACTCACATAGCCTCGCAGCTCCTGGGCCAGAGCGAGCGCTGGCAGCAAAGCGGCCTGCTTGTCCGGATAACGGGTCAAGATCTTCTCAAACCGCTCCTGATACTCGCCCTCGAAGAGCTTCGTCTCCGGGTTCGTCTCGGCCAGCATGAACGGCATGGTGCCCGCACCCGAAGCATGCCCACCGTGCGCCGGACGCACACCGACGAAATCGTCGCCGCGTACCTGGTCTTCGGTGAGATCGAACTCCCCAGTATTGCCGGCCCATCCGGGGTTCTTGAACGGGATGTCGCTCATCGGTCGATCTCTCCGAGCACGATGTCTAGGCTCGCGTTGATCATGATCAGGTCAGATACCAAGTGGCCTTCGGCAAGCTTCGGAATCACGGAAAGGTTCACAAAAGACGGAGGACGAACGCGCCAGCGAACTGGCTTGGTATCCCCTTCTTCCGCCACCAGATACATGCCGAGCTCGCCCTTGGAGCCTTCGATCCCGAGGTAGCAGTCGCCCTCGGGAGCAGGAATGCCCTCGGTGATCACCTTGAAGTGATGGATCATGCTCTCCATGTCGGACATTGCGTCGGTCTTGGAGGGCAGCGAGATGTTCGGGTCATCTACGTTTATCGGGCCGTCCGGCAAGCGATCGAGCGCCTGGCGGAGGATGCCTACGCTCTGCTGCATCTCTTCCATGCGGCACAGATAGCGGTCGTAACAGTCGCCGTGCTGGCCGACCGGCACTTCGAAATCGTAGGTCTCGTAGTCGTAGTACGGGCGATCCTTGCGTAGATCATAGTCGACGCCCGCGGCGCGCAAGTTCGGACCGGTGAAGCCGTAGTTGATCGCATCTTCCCGGTTGATCGCGCCAATGCCCTGCGTACGTCCAATATGGATCTGGTTGCCCGTAAGCAGGTGGTGTACTTCGGCAAGCGTATCGGGGAACGTGTCCAAGAACTCGCTCAGCGACTCCGTCCATCCCTCAGGTAGATCCGCCATCATTCCGCCGACTCGTGTGGCCGAGGTCGTGATGCGGGCCCCCGTGAGCTCCTCGTGCAGCGTGTAGATGCGCTCTCGTTGCTGGAACGAGTACAAGAACGGCGTAAATGCACCCACGTCGATCGCCGTCGTGCCGAGCCACAGCAGGTGGCCGAAGATGCGGTCCATCTCCATGAGGATCACACGCACGACCTTACATCGTTCGGTGACCTCGATGCCCATCAGCTTCTCGACGGACATGACGTAGGCGCAGTTGTAGATCAACGGCGCCAGATAGTCCATGCGATCCGTGAGCGTGACGATCTGATTCCACGAGCGGTATTCGCCCAGCTTCTCGAACGAAGAGTGCAAGAACCCGATGTCCGGGACGACGCTCTTCACCGTCTCGCCATCGAGCTCGCAGACCAGGCGCAGCACGCCGTGCGTGGCCGGATGCTGCGGCCCGATGTTGATGAGCATGTGCTCCGTGCTCATATCAGGCTCGGCAATATCGAATGGAGCAATCGGACTGAGCGCCGGATTTCCATCCACCCCCATCTCACGTCCGCGCCCTACTTCGAGATCGATCGTCCTTTGCGCCATTAGGCGTCTCCCTCAGCGTCATCCGAAGCGAGCGTACCGACTTCGACATCTGCGACCTGCTGTGGTGTGTGTCCCGCAGACAGATCCTCGGGGCGGTAAAAGCGTTCGACATCCTGGTTGAGCGCTCGGCGCGTCTGTTCCGCCCGCGAAAAACGACCACGTAGGGGAAAGTCCTTCCTGAGCGGATGACCCTCGGCGTAGTCGTCGGGCATGAGGATGCGGCGCAGATCGGGGTGGCCCTTGAAGGTCACGCCAAAAAGGTCGAAGACCTCGCGTTCTAACCAGTTAGCGACCTTCCAGAGGTCGACGACCGAATCGATCTCGAGCGCATCGAGCGGGAGCTCACACCGGATGCGCAACTCGCGCCTGTGCACCGTCGAAAACATCTGGTACACCACGTTTATCGGACGGCCGTTCCCGTAATCCACGGCGGTCACGTCCGACATCATGTCATACTGGTGGTCCGGATCCGACTTCAACCAACTCAGAATCTCGTGGCTCTTCTCTGGAGCGATCCAGAGCACGTGCTGGTCTCCTGCATAGACACGGTGGCGAACCACTGCACTACCGAAGTGCTCCGTAAGCGCGGCAACCGAAGCATGCTCGCCGGCATCCGCCTGGCCGCCGCTGTGCTCCGCCCTGGACACGTCCGAGGATACAGGACCCTCATCGACGGCATCCAGCCCGCTCTTCTTCTCTTCTTTCAAAGGTCTTCGGAGGTTGATGCCACACGCACCGTCTTCCCGTCAGACAACTGATCCTGCTGCGTCGAATTGCCAAAGGCACCCGAGAGCTCGGCCACTTCGATGTCACTCGCCCGCGGCTGTGCCACGAGTCCCGGTTCTTCGGCACGGTGCTCGAAGTGTCGAGTGAGCGACTCTTGGCGGATCTTCTCCTGGATCATCATCAGACCATAGATGAGGCCTTCAGGCCTGGGCGGGCACCCAGGGATATAGACATCGACCGGAACGATCGTGTCAATTCCCTGCACCATCGAGTACACGTCGAACACGCCGCCTGAGCTCGCACACGCGCCCATCGAGATACACCACTTCGGCTGCGGCATCTGGTCCCAGACTCGGCGGAGGACCGGGGCGAGCTTGTACGGCACCCGTCCCGCACAGATGAGTACGTCGGCCTGCCGCGGGCTGAACGACATGCGCTCCATGCCGAAGCGCGCGAGATCGAAGTTGGACGCCGCTGATGCCATCATCTCGATCGCACAGCAAGCCGTACCAAACGGCATCGGCCAGAGAGAATTCCGCCGACCCCAGTTGACGATAAAGTCGACTCTGCTGGTCAGGAACGTCGGGCTGCCCATGCCGAGGATGCCCCCGGTCGTCGCGCTCGTGCCTCCGCCAGGGAGAATATCCTTCAGTCCCACTCAAGACCTCCCTTCTTCCACTCATAGAGAAGACCGACCGCCAGCACGATCACGAACATGCTCATCGCCAAGAACGCGCTCCAACCCAGATCGCGCATCTGCACAGCCCATGGGATCAGGAAGATCGTCTCCAAATCGAAGACGATGAAGCTGATCGCTACCATATAGAATTTAACCGAGAAACGTGCACGCGTACTACCCAATGGGATCATGCCCGACTCGTAAGGCATGAGCTTCTGGGGCGTATCACGGCGCGGATTCAGGATGTGTGAAGTAACCACCATCCCGATCGCATTCGCGATGGAAACGCCGAAGAGCAGGAGGAGGGGGAGGTATGCTCCCGACATGCCGCCGGTGGGTTTGTGAAATAGTTCACTAAAGGAGGCGAAAAGGTACCCGGCAGCCCTTTAGAGTGTCAACCGGACCGCGGGCGTTTTGGAGTTATTTCTTGCCCGTTTGCCGGACCTTCTGTGACTTGTGTATGTTGGGCGCTCTGCAGCCCTCGCACAGCGGCAGTATCGGCCTGTCGATCCCCATTCTTAAACCTCAGCGAGTTTCGAGTCTTAGATGCCCATCAAGAGCGACAAATGGATCCGCCGCATGTGCGAAGAACACCGCATGATCGAACCTTTCGAGACGTGCCAAGTCCGGGACGGTAAGATCTCGTACGGCATCTCCTCGTATGGATACGACATTCGGATCTCGACCGAGTTCAAGGTCTTCACGAACGTGCACAACTCGATCGTGGACCCGAAGAACTTCGACGACCGCTCGTTCGTAGACATCGCCGGACCGGAATGCATCATCCCACCCAACTCGTTCGCGCTGGCTCGAACCGAGGAGTACTTCAGGATTCCGCGGGATGTGCTCGTCTTGTGCGTGGGCAAGTCGACTTATGCGCGCTGCGGCCTGATCGTGAACGTGACGCCGCTCGAGCCGACGTGGGAGGGGTACCTCACACTCGAGATCTCCAACACGACTCCCCTGCCGGCGAAAGTTTATGGAGGCGAGGGGATCGCTCAGCTGCTGTTCTTCGAGGGGGATGAAGAACCCGAGGTGGCCTACGCGGACCGGAAGGGCAAGTACATGAAGCAGGTCGGGGTTACGCTGCCGAAGATGTAGGTAGGCGAAGAAGACGTAGGAGGCTAGGAGTCCACACGTTGAAAGGCCCTACTATGAGTTCGATGAAAGAGATCGCTGCGCAGTTCTTCGATGCGTGTGAGACCAGCGGAGGTTGGGAATCTTGCCAGCGATTCTGCCATGCTGACGCCACCTTCTCCGCACAGGCGGGTGCGCTCAAGGGCGTAGAGACCCTGGAGGCGTACACCGAGTGGACGAAGGGTCTGCTCACTCCAGTCCCAGACGGGAGCTACGATCTTTGATCGTTTGCTGTGGATGAGGAGCGGAACCACGTATCCGCGTTCGCTGTGTTCAGCGGTACTCATACAGGAGACTGTGGTCCGGTCCCGCCGACGGGCAAAAAGGTGGAAACCGACTACGTGTATGTGATGGAGTTCGACGGCGATCGGATTCGCCACATGACCAAGATCTGGAATGACGGCGTTGCCCTGAAACAGTTTGGATGGATGTAGGCTGATAGGCCGTGCCTCTGGGAGAGCCGGAGTCGTGGCTGACCTCGAAGGGGCGGTGGTTGGCGTGCTCCAGTTGTCGTTCATTCCGTACCTCACCTATTAAGGGCTAGGACTTGGCTTCGAATCGACGCACAACGGCCTAAAACTCCACTTCGAACGCGACGCCGCCTCATGACGACCCCGAAGTCACACCGACTTCCATGGGTGCGTCTGTTCGCTGAGACCGTGGCGATCGTCCTAAGCATCCTGATCGCGTTTGCGCTGGATGCGTGGTGGGACGATCGCCGCGAGAACGCGGAGCAGCGGCGATACCTAGTGGCAATCGCCGCTGACTTCGAGGCGAACCAGGAGCTCCTTAGGCGGTACGAGAGCATGTGCCGCGAGGTGGACATCGGTACGCGAGCCTTGATCGGGATGCTTGAGGGGCCCGGTCCGGGAGCCCCGGTCTCCGTTCCTGATTCCCTTGTGACCGAGGCGGCGTTTGTCGCGACATACGATCCGAGCCGCGCAGCGTACGAGGATCTGTTGAACGGAGGTGGGCTCGCCTCGATCCGGAACGAGGCACTCCGACACGATCTCGCAGCTTGGCCGCCCCAGCTGGAGGACGCACCGAAGAATGAGACGTTCGCCGCAACCTTGGTCCTCGAACAGCTGCTGCCCACGCTCGGCCAGTCGGCGGACCTCAAGGGCGTCTTCGATCTATTCGAGACGTACTGGGTGACCCAAGGATTCCCGGACGAATGGCGGAACCGCACCACCGAGGTGCTCCCCACTGAGCCGTTGGTGAACCTGCTCCGGCAACGGGCATGGCGCTACTGGCTGACGCTCGAAGAATTCCAGCGGCTTCACGAGCTACAGGATTCGATTCTTAGCGCGATTCGGACGGAGATCCATGGCATACGATGAAGGACTTCATGCTCGGCGGCAACATGTGCGCGGGTATCGTGGGAGAAGAACTCATGCTGCGCGTCGGACCAGATGCCTATGCGGATACGTTGTCGAGACCGCACGCCCGTGAGATGGACTTCACCGGACGGTTCATGAAGGGGATGGTCTATGTGGGCGTCGATGGTTTTGCCGATGACGCCAACCTAGCGAGTTGGCTGGATGTCGCAGTGAGCTTCGCGGGTGGGCTACCGCGGAAGTAGGGGACGCCAGCGACTTACAGCCACCAACAACTCAGCCGATCGACTGTAGCTCCACGCGGAAGACCAGGATCGAACCACCAGGGATCGCACCCCGCGTCTGGCTTCCATACCCGAGGCTCGGTGGGATAACGATGTTGCGAATACCACCCAGCTTCATGCCGGTGATGCCCTCGTCGAAGCCCTGCACTACCTGGCCAATGCCCAGCTCGAAGGTGATCGGCCCACCGAGGTCAGATGAGTCGAACAGAGCCCCGTCGGCGAGATACCCGGAGTACGTCACGGTCACCAAGTCCCTTAACGCTGCCGGCTCACCGGTTCCCTCGGTAATCGTCCCGATGTACAGGCCCGAAGACGTCTTGGTCATTGAGGCGAGGTCGATGCCAAGTACGGCGGCAAAATTCGTCTCCTCGATCACTTGGAGCTCGACCGTCTCGGGGCCACTCGAATCGATACAGGCCCCAAGCAACAGAAGGCCAACCATCGCTGAGGTCAGCGCAGGGAGTCTGAGTCGAATCATCGTGAGTGGTCCTCGAAGTGTGGGAAGGCGAACCGGAGGGCCTCTATGGGGCACCCCCCTCGCCAGCCGAATACGCCCGGCGTCGAACATGGTTTCATTTCGTAATCGTGACAGTACGGTCGCGCGAGGGAGCACACGGCTGTATCAGTGTATTCATCAGCGTGTACCGACGTAATCTACGACGAGCGGTGAGGACCGGCTTGCACAGTGTCCGAGCCTTTTGCCTTTTGGGGGTCTTGATGCAGCGAAGTGCCTTCTCATTTATGGTGTGCGTTCTTCTGCCGCTCACGGCAATTCTCTCCTTCGCCTCGGCGGATGGCGCCGGCGCGCAACAAGCCAGCAATGCCAAGGCTGAATCGCTCGTCGGTGACTGGATCACCGCCGCCGGTGGGATGGAGGCGTACTCACCCCTGAGCAGCGCGCGCTACACCCTGACGACCGAGATCTACGATTCCGAGAGCGATCGCCTGCGGCGCACGCGTCCACGCTACGTGACGATAGCCCGCACGAACGCCGGCGAGATCACCCGAATCGAACGCTGGGAGGGGAGCAACTTCATCCAACAGGGATGGGATGGGGAGAACCAGTGGGCCACGTTGAATGGCGCACCACTCTCTGACGGTGACATGGACTACGATCAGGTACGGTACGTTTCGGGGGACGTCCAGTACTGGATCAGCCTCCCGTACAAGCTTCGCGACAACGGAGTGAACCTCCACTATCGGGGCCTCGACGATCAGGGTCGGCACGTCGTCGGCGTGACCTTCGGAGACGGCATCGGCCTCCACGACGATGACACCTGGCAGTATTGGTTTGAGGACGGCCGCACGTGGCCCGTCCAGGTGGCGTACATGGAGGGGGGCCGCGACAACTGGAGTCGCCTTCGCTTTGAGGACATCCAGACAGTGGACGGCTACACGTTTGTAGGGCGACGCGTGCACTACAATGCGGAGGGCGGACTCACCAAGGTCCTGTTCACCCACGACCTCGAGTTCAACCCGACTCTGGACATGGCACTCTTTTCGACGGCGAATTGGAACTGAAGGGAACTAGCGGCCCGGTAGCTCCTCGGTCACCCTCCACCGCTCACGACTTCCACGACCAGAACGTCCCTCTCCATCTCCACCATCGTCGCGAATAGTCGGTCACCAGCCCGTCGAAACTGACCCATTGGACGCTGTAGGTCGTCGAAGGTCCTGACGAGGGTCGGAGTCCCGCCGTCCGAGGGCACGGACCAGACACTGTTCGTCCCTGTAGTGGCACCAGTCTGTACGAGCATGGATCGGCCGTCGCCCGCCCACTCCACAATGCCCACATCTCCGTCCAGACTGGCGGTGAACACGGCCCCCCCCCTCCACCGGCCGGTACGATCGCGACCCTACGTGCCAAGGCATAGCCAATGCGTTCTCCGTCCGGTGACCACCCAGCTCTGGTAGTCGTAACTCCGGTCGCGATCGTAGCTCGTGGCTGCCAGGAGACTCCGTCGTTGGAGCGGCTGACCACGCGCAGCTCGTTCGTCGATCTTCCGCCCGACACGTACATGAAGTCGCCTCCGTCAGGGGACCACTTCGCCAACATTTTCTCGTTCGGCCCGTCCAACGCCACTACCGGTGTTCCACCATCCGCCGCAAGCAGGAACACATCTCGGTTACCGTTCCTCAGAGAGTGAAACAGGATCTGCTCGCCATCGGGCGACCAGTCCGGAGCAAAGTCGTCCGCTAGGTGAGTGGTGAGGGCCTGCGGTTCTCCACCGCTCACGGACTGCTTCTAGATGTCCTGGTTCCCGCCGCGGTTCGAGTCGTACACCACCCACTGCCCGTCCGCGCTCACGCCGAAGCTCTCGATATACTGGTTGCCCCTCGTCACCTGACTTCTCGTCGACTCGGAGAACTCGAGATCAAAGGACCAGCATGTTTGAACGAAGGCTCGCCTCGGCATAAGCCAATCTGCCCGCCGCCAAACTGATCGCCTGGATCTGGAGCCCGTTCGTAATCGGCTCGGCGGGGCCGCCGGCCTCCCCCGAGCGGGCGATCGGCATCCGCCAGACATCCATTGAACCGAGGCGGCTAGACACAAACCATAGGAAGCGTCCGTCGCCTCCCCAAACAGGGCTCATCTCTTGGGGGCCTCGATTCGAGAGCTGGATCGCCTCGCCCCCCCCAGAGGGAACGACCGAGAGTTCGGTCGGACCGAGCATCCCCACGACACCCGCGCCCCCTTCGCTCGTCGCCTCACCAGACTCACCGTCTACAAAGGCGATGAGCCTCCGCGACAACCAGGCCAGCGCATGAGGGTCGCCTAGACCGTCGACGACCGTGCGCGCCTGCCCTCCATCCACCGCTCGCACCATCAACGAGGACCCGGCGAGATAAGCGATGGAATCACCGGAAGGCGACCAAGTCGGATTCGTGGCTGGGGGGCGCGCCACGAGACTAAGCACACCTCCTAGGGCCGGAGCCCAGTAGATCGAGGACCCCTCTCCGACCTGGGTCGACTGATACAGAATGCGGGTGCGATCCGGCGACCACTTGGGGCGTCGCTGGTCACCGCCGTCCACATCCGTCAGCGGAATCGGGCGGCCACCGTCGACCTGGCGCACAACGATGCTGAACCGCCCACCCACGCCGCTCGCGTAGGCCAACATGGATCCATCGGGCGAGAGCGCCGGGTCGATCTCAAACTCGGCCTCGCGCGTAATGCGCGTCGTCGGGCCCAGCACGACCGCGTTGCTTCCCCTACCCTGCACCGCAACTACAGCAGCCGCACCCAGCACGAGCACTATCGCCGCGGCCGTCAGCCGCTCGGCGTGGCGGCGAGCCCCGTGAGTTGGCCCAGCATCTCTTCGGCCGTCTGCCAGCGGTCAGCCGGCTTCTTCTCGAGACAGCGCATTACGAAAGCCTCGAGCGCGGGCGGCACAGAGGCTCGATGCTCCGACACGGGCTCCGGCTGCTTCGTCACGTGGGCCGTGAGCACCGCCTGCGGAGAAGAGGCCAGGAAGCGTGGTCGCCCCGTAAGCAGCTCGTACGCCACAGCGCCGATCGCGTAAATGTCCGCGCGGTGGTCGATGTTCTCGTCCGCCGCAGCCTGCTCGGGCGACATGTATGAAGGCATGCCCAGCGCCACCCCCATCGTCGTGAGCTGGTTACGTCCGGTGGCCTCGGTCACCGCCTTCGCGACGCCGAAGTCGGCGATCATCGCATGGCGGCCATTCAACAAGATATTGGCGGGTTTGATGTCCCGGTGCACGACACCCATCCCGTGGGAGCAGATCAACCCGTCCACCACGTCCCGCAGGATAGACACGGCGTCGGGAATGGACAGCTCTAGCTCGCGCACGAGCCGGTCGCGCAGCGACTCCCCATCGATGAACGGCATGACGTAGTAGAGAACGCCGTCAGTCTCCCCGGAGTCGTGCACTGGCAGGATATGCGGATGCGTGAGACTCGGCGCGATCCGGATCTCCTGGAGAAAGCGCTCCGAGCCGAGCGTCGCAGCCAGTTCCGGCCTGAGCACCTTCAGCGCGACCTTTCGATCGTGCTTCAGATCCTGAGCCAGGTACACCGTCGCCATGCCGCCCTCGCCCAACTCACGCTCTATGACATAGCGGTCTTCGAGCGCTGAGTTTAGGCGTATGACGGTATGGGCATCGAAGTGTCGCCGAAGGCGGGAGGGTCAGGTCAGGGTAAAACTCCCACGCACGACTGCGGGTCGCAAGCCGCTGAGCATCTCGCCACCCAGGATCGCGCTTACAAGTGTTACCTGGACGCGACCAGGGGCGGATCAGGGTCGACAAGCCTATCTTGTAGGTCAGTCGATCGAGCCGCCTGAGACTCCAACTCCGCGCCCCATGCTCAAGAGATCCCTAGTCCTCCTCGCACTGCTCTCGGTCGCACCAAACGCGGTGCTGGCCCAGACCCAGGAAGCCCCAGTGGCGGACCTGACCACGATCCGCAACTACCTGGAAATCTCAGACCGACTCACCACCTCCGGGCAGATCGCCTACGACCAGATTCCGCTGCTACGTGAGCAGGGCTACGAAGTCGTGGTGAACCTCGCCACGGCCGACCAAGACAGAAACTCGTTGGAAGGCTTCCATGTGACGGCGTCAGGCATGACCTACATCCACATCCCGGTCGAGTGGGAACAGCCGCGCCTGAGCGACCTGAGCATGTTCTTCGATGTGATGGAAGCCAACCGGGACCGAAAGTTGTTCGTTCACTGCTTCGCGAACATGCGCGCATCCGCCTTCGTCTATCTGTACCGCACTCTGGTCCGAGGTGACTCGGAGGAGGAGGCGCTCACGGACATGCACGAGGTCTGGGACCCTGGCGAACTCGAGCAGTGGGCGTCCCTGATCGAGCGAGCTCGAAGCGAGTTCAGCGGCTCGTAAGCGCAGACGCGGAGTCAGGACGAGCAAAACAGTGCTGGATAGCTGGGTGTGGCTGGATGCCAATGGGGATCGCCTTCCGATTGCCGCAGGGGAGCCGCATCTTCGCCGCTAGTCTTCCCCCCGCTATGGAACATCGCCTCATGATACCACGCTTGAGAAGTATGCTAGTTGCGGCCACCCTGCTCCTTCCCGCCACAACATCGGCGCAGGACGTGGCCCCGATCTTTGAAAGCGCCCCGGCGGTACTTTACGAGACGTATCGGGCCGTGACTTCGCCTGTATTCACGGAGTATTTCGAGATGCTCGTCGAGCGGTACGCGGGATCTGACGGATACGGGTGGGGGATCTATTCCGAGAACCCTACGGTCCACTACCGCATTACCGGACTCCCCGAGGG